>Ga0073900_10000703_pt1 | contig 20583 bp, 18 predicted proteins | sample KloWWTmetKNB5Kit_FD_66666 | JGI IMG/M metagenome (GOLD analysis project Ga0073900, IMG submission 66666) | Active sludge microbial communities from Klosterneuburg, Austria, studying microevolution and ecology of nitrifiers - Klosterneuburg... | ecosystem: Engineered > WWTP > Aerobic digester >...
TTAAAAGCAATTTTGGGTTTTGTTTGCAAGTAGATAGGCAAGAAAAGGGAGATCATCAATGCATATAGGCATACCCGCAGAGATTCGCGGGGGAGAAACGCGTGTAGCAGCTACACCGGAGACCGTGAAAAAATTTACTGCTAAGGGTGTTCATAAAGTATCAGTGCAATCAGGAGCTGGTGCGGGCGCTAGTATACCGGACTCGGCTTATCAAGAGGCCGGTGCAACTATCATGACGGATGCAGCCGCATTATATGCGCAATCGGAGATCGTGCTCAAGGTACGGGGTCCGGAAGCCAGTGAACTGGCTATGTTGCGTAGGAATGTTGTGCTGCTGGGTCTTCTATCGCCACATCATAAGGAAGGTATCGATGCATTAGCTCAGCATGGAGTGACGGCATTTGCGATGGAGAAATTACCACGTATTTCTCGTGCACAAAATATGGATGTTCTGTCATCACAGGCGAATATTGCTGGTTATAAAGCTGTAATTATGGCAGCGAACGTTTATCAAAGATTCTTTCCCATGCTGATGACAGCAGCAGGTACTGTAAAAGCTGCTCGAGTTCTGATTTTGGGTGCTGGCGTTGCTGGTTTGCAAGCGATTGCAACGGCAAAAAGACTCGGTGCAGTAGTCGAGGCATTCGATGTACGACCAGCTGCAAAAGAACAAGTGGAAAGTCTGGGAGCTAAATTTGTTGAGGTACCGCTTAGCGATGAAGAAAAAGCAAAAGCTGAGACTGCAGGCGGATACGCGACAGAAATGTCCGATGATTATAAACGACGCCAAGGCGAACTAGTGCACGAGCGGGCGATTGCGGCGGACATCATTATCACTACTGCTTTGATTCCTGGGCGGCCAGCTCCGGTTCTGATCAAAGAAGAGACCGTTCGAGCGATGAGGCCAGGCTCTGTTATTGTGGATATGGCGGTCGAAGCAGGGGGGAATTGTCCACTTTCAGAATTGAACAAAACTGTGGTGAAGCATGGTGTGCACCTGATAGGTATTGCAAATATTCCAGGATTGGTAGCAGCTGATTCAAGTACGCTGTATGCCCGGAACCTAATGAATTTTCTAAACTTGATGCTTGATCCAGAAAGTGGTGAACTTAAAGTCGATCGTGAGGATGAGATCATTGCTGGAACGTTGGTTTGCACAGGCGGTGAAGTGATTACTAAATCATAATTAATGATATGTTTGTTGGTTTTACAGTATCACTTATCAAGTGTTGCGTTTAAGACGTAAGCAGTTAACGAATTTTAAAGGAGTAATCATGATTGGTGAAATTGATCCATTTATTATCAATCTAACAGTTTTTGTGCTGGCAATTTTTGTTGGCTATCATGTGGTGTGGAATGTTACTCCAGCACTGCATACCCCTTTGATGTCAGTGACTAACGCAATCTCTGGCATTATTCTTGTAGGTGCAATGCTGGCAGCTGGGCCAGCAGAAACTGACTGGGGGGTCTGGCTGGGTGCAGTCGCAGTAACACTGGCGGCAATTAATGTTTTTGGTGGATTTCTGGTGAGTCAACGTATGCTGGAAATGTTCAAGAAAAAAGAAAAAAAAGGAAATGCGTAAATGTCAGCAAATATGGTAGCACTTGCATATTTAGTGGCCTCGGTATTTTTTATACTGGCACTTAAAGGTCTAAGCTCGCCTGAATCTGCACGTCGTGGAAACTTGTTCGGCATCATCGGTATGGGGATTGCTGTTGCTACAACGCTGACGCTTACTCAAAACTGGCCTTTAATTCTAGGCTGCATCGCAGTCGGTGGCATTATTGGTGCGATCGTAGCGCAGCGGGTGCAAATGACAGCGATGCCTGAGCTGGTCGCATTCATGCATTCGCTGGTGGGCTTGGCGGCTGTGTTTATTGCCGTTGCTGCAGTTAATAATCCGGTTTCGTTTGGCTTGCCGGAAACACTGCCTGCTGGTAGTAAGCTGGAGCTGTTCTTGGGTACTTTTATTGGTGCTATGACATGGTCTGGCTCAGTGATTGCATTTCTGAAATTGTCTGGTCGCATGAGTGGTACGCCGATCGTATTTACCGGTCAGCATATGATTAATCTATTGCTTGCACTCATTATGATTGGATTTGGCTTGTGGTTTTTCTTCAGTGATACCACAAACTGGAATGCATTCATTGCGATGACTGCAATTGCTTTTATATTAGGCTTCATGATCATTATTCCTATTGGTGGTGCTGATATGCCAGTAGTGATTTCTATGCTTAATTCATATTCCGGTTGGGCTGCAGCAGGTATTGGTTTTTCTCTCGGAAATCCAATGCTAATTATTGCTGGATCATTGGTGGGTAGCTCGGGCGCGATTCTGTCTTATATTATGTGTAAGGCTATGAATCGACCATTTCTATCTGTCATATTGGGTGGTTTTGGCAGTGATGGCGGTGCAGTAGCAGTGGATGATGGTGTGCAGAAGACATATCGGAGTGGAAGTGCTGAAGATGCGGCCTTCTTGATGGGTAATGCGGATAGTGTGATTATCGTCCCAGGATATGGACTGGCTGTTGCAAGGGCACAGCATGCTGTTAAAGAATTGGCTGAGTTATTGCATGAAAAAGGAGTAAATGTGCGTTTTGCTATTCATCCAGTTGCAGGTCGTATGCCTGGGCATATGAATGTATTATTGGCTGAAGCTGAGATTCCTTACGAGCAAGTTCAGGAAATGGAAGAGATCAATAGTGATTTCTCAAATACGGATGTTGTCCTTGTATTAGGTGCCAATGATGTGGTGAATCCAGCTGCATATGTTGCTGGTAGTCCAATTTATGGTATGCCTATCTTGGATGCGCATAAAGCACGCACAGTAATGGTTGTTAAGCGGAGCATGGCTGTTGGTTATGCAGGACTTGATAATGATCTGTTTTATATGGATAAAACCATGATGATATTTGGAGATGCCAAGAAGGTCGTGGAGCATATGGTTAAGGCGCTCTAATCTGCTCCATCAGATTTGATTATTACAATAAAAATAAGAAGCACATTTTTACATTAGTTGCTTCTTATTTTTGTAATTACAACATTGAATTTACAATTCAAGATCTTTAAAAGGCTGAGCCTTACCAATCCCAAATCCTTGAGCATAATCGACCCCGACTTGCTGTAATTTGGCAAGAATATCATCTGTTTCAACTAGTTCGGCAATTGTTTGGATTCCCGTTTTGTGAGCCAATTGATTGATAGTTATTATCTTTTCTAGATCCTCTTCATCGCGAAGAATATTGCAAACTAAACTTCCATCAATCTTCAGGTAATCAAACTCAATTTTATCAAGCAACTGGGATGAATCAGGATCAAAGCTGCATAATGAAACCAAACAACCTAGTTCACGAACTTCTTGTGTAAAAATGAGAGTATCAGCAATATTAGTTCTGGCATCTAATACTTCTACCTCAAAACAGAAACTTGATGCAGGTACATTCGCTTTTTGCAAGCATTCCTGGATAAAGCTAGGAAAAGCGCGATCATTGAGAGTATCTCTAGCGACATTGAGACAGAATGTCGCTTTGACCTCCGGGTGAGCAGATAACCACTGTACGATATAGTTGACTATCCAGCGATCTAATTGCGGCATCATTTTGTATTGATCTACTAAAGGCAAGAATGAGCCCGGGGGCATCAAGTTGTTTTCTTCTTCGTTCATTCGAATCAAAATTTCATAATGCGAAGATGCTGTGGCAGTTGGTTGGATAGAATTTATCTTTTGATAATACAGATTAAATTCCCCTTCTTTAATGGCTTGAGCAATTCTGGTTGCTGTTGTTGTGCTTGATTTAGATATTAGATTGCTTTGAGAATCCGTATTGCTTTTGACAGAAAATTCACTGACTGTAAGAGATACCGGCTTAGTTTGTTTTTTGGCTTTGGTCTTTGGAATAGTCTGCTCTTTTTCTTGTGCGCGAGGCGTATGAAGCGTATAAAACCCGATCGTTTTGCCTTTGTTGTCAAGATGTGGAATATATTGTTCTGTGAAGATATAAGGAAAGCCTTTTGTGGAATTAAGAATGCGCTCGTTATGTATTGTTTTTCCGGCCTGAATTTCCTCAATGCAATCTTTGATACTAGAGTAGAATTCTGCGTCCGAGAATTCCATAAGAAGTCGCCCATCGATTTGATCAGGTTTTAATCCAAACCATCGGCGAAATATTCGATTATGGTAACGACAGCGTAGATCGGTATTAAAGTAGGCCAGCATAATTGGAATATTTTCATCGATAAATAAAGATTTTACTTTACTTTCTGAAGCTGTTTTCTCTGCCCATAAACGATGTTTGATTTCATTTGCAAGCCTTTCCTTACTCACTAACATTTGATCAGAATAACTTTTGATGCTTCTTTCTCGACTTACTACTTGCATTAGTATTGTCATTAATGACGCTATTAGTGAGAGCCATAGCACCATCAACCAATGGAATTCAAGTTCGATGACAAGAAATGTATTGATTACATAAAGAAAAATTGTAAGGATTAAAGCGATGCAAATTGCCAAATAAGGCTTAGCAATATTGAATAATGAAGTTTTTTTCATGACTTTTTCTTGTCCTTAGTCTTTGCGAATCGAATCTGATAAGAATTAATGTTTAATCAAAAATAAAATCATCATTATTTTATCTAACGTTTTCCAATATAAGATGATAGTGGCTTACTTCTAAGCCAGAATTTCCATAAATTAGAGCGCGTTATCACGAAATTCTGGGATGTGGTCTCATTGAGAGCTGCAATAGTCAATTGATTGATTTTCCCTTCCTGAAGCGCAGTGTATAAAAATGTGAACCAGTTAACTTCCAAAGTTTTTAAAGCTTCACGCCAACCATAAGCATCTCTGTATTTTGCCTTCCCAAGCAAAGTATCCAATACCACCAAATGGTTTCCTGTTTTTAATGTTTGCAACCATTTGCCAGCATTCTCGGGAAGTGCTGAATGATTTTGCGCACTTGCTAATGTTAATGCGAAGGTTAAATCGTTGTTGCTCCATACATGTGCATACGAAGATTGTATTGATTGGGGCATATGCCCTCCTCCCCAAAACCAAATACTGTTAATGGCTAACTCTCCACGAGATTCGCGTGCTTGATTAATTGGATGTTCATGAAGCAACATTTGAATTTCATTGAAAATTTTATGCCAAATAATACTTTGATCGCCTGTGGGTAAAAAATTATTAATATTCTTGCACGTTACTTGATTCAGCGTATACGTTTGTATTTCTGGTATGGAAGGTAAACGGATATACCAGCGATCAGGTCGTAATGGTAATAAAGAGAAATTGTAATTACTCAGATTGTGATTTATTGTTTGCACTAGCTGTTTGGCTTCTTCCTCATCAATTTCAAAGATCTGGCGGTCAGCGAGCATAATATGATTTTGTTCAATTCGGAGATGAACAGGATCGGCGCGCATCCAGAAATCTTTATTGGCATTTACTAAACTTGGATCGTCAGCGTAAAGCATGATTGGTGCAACAGGCCAACTGTTCTGCTGCTTTTCTACATTAAATGCTTTGCATAACCAAGCTTCCATTTCGTGTGAAGAGTCATGAGCGGAGGTACTCTTTGATAACAGCTTCTCTAAATAGGGTGTTGATAAGTCATTATAAATTTCTGGTTGCGATATGTCCGGCCAGAATAGATTAGGTACGAGAAGAGTTAAATTCATTGTTATGGTGCCACTATATAGTGATTCTGTAGATTAATCGTAAGTCTGTTCATATGCGAATTATTGATTGAATCTCGCAATTTTGTAATTCTTTATTAATTATGTTGGAACTCTAGTATCTTGATCAGTGAATTGGATAGATAATCAATGTGAGCATATGCCAGCCTTCATAGAAGGACATCATATTTACACGTATAATATGACATAGTCATAAGAATTCAGAATTGATTTTAGATTCAGTTAGTTTAGCTCTTTCAATGTGAAAAGGTAAATATGACTTTTCTATTCATAAAACCATAGGTTGAATTAAAAAGCGCTATGTGAATTCTTACAAAGCTGATTATTAGTTGAGATAGCCTAAGATTATTTTCAATGCATTATGGCTAACTCTTATGCGAATGTAATCACCTTGTCTTTTTTATTTCTCAATCAAATTAGAATGCGTGTTGGAGGCAAAAGCTGATCGCTGTATAGTCTCTCCAGTTCTCAGAACATGAGTGGCATAAATTCGTATCAATAATATTATATAAATTAATGGGTTAGTAGTTTATTGTAAATTTTATTTAATTCAATATTTTGGAGATGTCATGTATCAGCATATAAAAGTCCCAACTGAAGGTGAAAAAATTCAAGTCAATGATGATAATTCGCTAAATGTGCCAGATAATCCTATTATTCCTTTTATTGAGGGGGATGGAATTGGTGTCGATATTACTCCAGTGATGAGGAAAGTTGTCGATTCAGCTGTTGAGAAAGCTTATGGAGGTCAGCGTAAGATCGCATGGATGGAAATCTATGCGGGTGAGAAATCAACAACAATTTACGGAGCTGATGTGTGGTTGCCCGAGGAAACTTTATTGGCAGCCAAAGAATTTGTGGTTTCGATTAAGGGGCCATTGACAACTCCGATTGGTGGCGGTATTCGTTCGATTAATGTTGCGTTGCGACAGCAATTGGATCTATATATTTGTTTGCGACCTGTGCGTTATTTTAATGGTGTGCCAAGCCCAGTTAAGCAACCAGAAAAAACGGATATGGTGATTTTTCGCGAAAACTCTGAAGATATCTATGCTGGTATAGAATGGGAAGCTGAGTCAGAGTCTGTCAAGAAGGTTATTGATTTTCTTGTTAAAGATATGGGAGTAACTAATATACGTTTTCCTCATACTTCTGGGATAGGTATCAAACCAGTTTCAAGAGAAGGGACAGAGCGTTTTGTTCGGAAAGCAATTCAATATGCTATAGATAATAATCGCCAATCGGTTACCTTAGTGCATAAAGGTAATATCATGAAGTTTACTGAGGGTGCATTTAAGAAATGGGCCTACGCCCTAGCAGCTAGGGAATTTGGAGCGGAGTTGCTGGAAGGGGGGCCTTGGATGAGACTGCCACCAGAATATGGAGGAATTGTCATCAAAGACGTGATCGCCGATGCTTTCTTGCAGCAAATTTTGTTGCGTCCCGAGGAGTACGATGTAGTAGCTACTCTGAATCTGAATGGCGATTATATTTCTGATGCATTAGCAGCTCAGGTTGGTGGAATAGGAATTGCACCGGGGGCTAATCTTAGCGATTCTATTGCAATTTTTGAGGCAACGCACGGTACAGCACCTAAATATGCAAGAAAAGATCAAGTAAACCCAGGTTCGATTATTTTGTCAGCAGAAATGATGTTGCGCCATCTAGGTTGGGTAGAAGCTGCAAATATGATCATTCATGCAATGGAAAAGACTATTCAAGACAAGATAGTTACTTATGATTTTGCTCGACAGATGAGCGATGCTAGACAGGTTTCTTGCTCGGCTTTTGGAAATGCAATGATTGAACGCTTACGCTAGAAGGAATACCCCTTACCCTTAAGGTAAGGGGTAAGCTGTTTATATCTTACTCTGTTACTGTGTCAATAAGTCTACGCCAGTTTTCTAAACAAACAGTTAAGCGGATTGGATATTAGAGGCTTGTTTTCCTTTCGGGCCTTGAGTGACATCAAAGCTCACTTTTTGACCTTCTTTGAGTGTTTTAAATCCAGACATGTTGATTGCTGAAAAGTGTGCAAATAAATCTTCGCTACCATCATCAGGAGTAATAAAACCAAAACCTTTGGAATCATTGAACCATTTTACTGTACCTGTTGCCATTTCTACTTCCTATATTAAGAAACTGGGCCGGAAACCCTAACACTATTTGAATTTCAAGACCATTGACGGATAAAACTGGTACCGCAGAGAACTTGAAGCCAAACGCCACGTACTGTTTTACGCAAATCCGGGGTTAAAGTCAAGCGGTTACGCCAGATTTGTATATAAGAATTGGGTAATTGTCTCAAGATACTTGAAAATTTTGTCGTAATCGTCAAATATGTCAGTAGCGAAGTTTATTGTACTAATATATTTTTCTAGACATAGATTGGTAGGGTAAGAGTTATGACGGAAAGTGATTCAAAGGCCGTTATTTTTGATAAGGGGCAGATTAAGCAGAAATCGCCTCCAATGTATAAGATTTTATTATTGAATGATGATTTTACACCTATGGAGTTTGTGATTGAGGTGTTGAAGATTTTCTTTTTTATGAATCAAGAACAAGCAACACGGATTATGTTGAAAGTACATACGGAGGGAGTTGGTGTGTGTGGTGTATACCCAAGTGATATTGCAAGTACTAAAGTTAAGCAAGTAGTCGAGTTTGCAAGAAGAAATCAACATCCACTTAGATGTGTAATGGAGGAAAACTGAAATGATAGCTCCAGATTTAGAGGTCAGTTTACATATGGCGTTTGTAGAGTCCAGGCAGAAACGCTATGAATTCATTACAGTAGAGCATTTATTGCTGGCTATGCTTGATAATGCAAGTGCTGCTGAAGTTTTAAGCGCTTGCTTAGTGGATATTGAAGATTTGCGGTCAGTTTTATTGGATCATATAACGCGGCATACGCCAATCATCAATGGTAATGATGAAGTGGATACCCAGCCAACATTGGGTTTTCAACGGGTTATTCAAAGGGCAATACTGCATGTTCAGTCATCTGGAAAAAAAGAAGTCACTGGTGCTAATGTACTGGTTTCAATATTTGGTGAGAAAGATTCGCATGCAGTTTATTTTTTGCATCAAAGAGGTGTCACTCGTTTGGATGTGGTTAATTATATTTCACACAATATCAGAAAATCACCGCATGAGAGCGATGCTAAAACTGGGAATGAGGGAGAAAGTGAGCCAGAATCCAATTCTTCTGGTGGATTGCTTGAGAATTACACTGTAAATCTCAATCATTTGGCGCTCATTAATAAAATTGATCCTTTGATAGGTCGGGAAAAAGAGATTGAGCGTGTTATACAAACATTATGTCGACGTCGTAAAAATAACCCCTTATTAGTGGGCGAGGCTGGTGTAGGAAAGACAGCGATTGCGGAAGGATTGGCAAAGCGAATTGTTGAAGAGGATGTTCCCGAATTACTGTTGAAGCATCAGATTTATTCTCTGGATATGGGAGCATTATTAGCAGGAACTAAATATCGGGGGGATTTTGAGCAGCGCCTAAAAAATCTATTAAAGCAACTTACCGACAATCCTGTGGCTATTTTATTTATTGATGAAATTCATACATTAATTGGTGCTGGAGCAGCCTCAGGAGGGGTTTTAGACGCATCTAATCTATTGAAACCAGTTTTAAGTTCTGGGCAATTAAGATGTATTGGTGCAACAACTTTTAGTGAGTATCGTGGGATTTTCGAGAAAGATCATGCCTTATCAAGGCGTTTTCAGCAGATTGAAGTTAACGAACCTAGTGTCGATGAAACCGTGGCAATTTTACGCGGTTTGAAATCACGCTACGAGCATCACCATAAAGTTAAATATACTGCGAGTGCATTAATCTCAGCGGCGGAGTTATCAGAGCGTTACATAAATGATAGGCACTTACCAGATAAAGCGATTGACGTGCTTGATGAAGCTGGCGCTGCGCAACGGATATTACCTAAATCAAAAAAACGTAAAGTAATTGGTAAAAGTGAAATCGAGAATGTTGTTGCTAAGATTGCACGGATTCCTCCACAGAATATTTCAACAGATGATCGTAACAAGTTGAAAACGCTGGATCGTGATATGAAGGCTATTGTTTTTGGGCAAGATAAAGCGATTAATTTACTGAGTACAGCTATCAAAATGGCAAGGAGCGGACTTGGTAATCCTCGAAAGCCAGTGGGCTCTTTTCTTTTTTCAGGCCCGACAGGAGTTGGAAAAACTGAAGTGGCTAGACAGCTAGCTTATGCACTTGGGATACATTTGCATCGTTTTGATATGTCTGAATATATGGAACGTCATGCAGTATCTCGTTTGATTGGAGCTCCGCCAGGCTATGTGGGTTTTGATCAAGGTGGATTGTTGACGGAAGCAATGATTAAGCATCCTTATTCGGTATTATTATTGGATGAAATTGAAAAAGCACATACAGATATTTTTAATATTTTATTGCAAGTTATGGATTATGGAACGTTGACAGATAATAATGGGCGCAAGGCAGATTTTCGCAATGTAATTATTATCATGACAACAAATGCCGGTGCGGAAGCTCTCTCCAAGTCTTCGATTGGATTTACAAAGTCGAAATATGCTGGAGATGAATTGATAGATATTAAAAAATTATTTACACCTGAGTTCCGTAATCGATTAGATGCAATAATCTCATTCGCTCCATTAGATCAAGAGGTCATTCTGCGTGTGACTGATAAATTCTTAATTCAACTGGAAACACAGTTGCATGAAAGAAAAGTAGAAGCTACATTTACAGAGGAATTGCGCAAATATCTTGCAAAAAATGGCTTTGATCCATTGATGGGAGCGCGACCCATGGAGAGGCTGATACAAGATACCATTCGAAGCACGTTAGCTGATGAGTTACTGTTTGGACGCTTGGTGAATGGTGGCAAAGTGACTGTAGATATTGATAGTAATGACCAGGTGACTTTGTTGTTCGAGGAAGAAGCTGCGATCATTTAGCGGAAGTTTGATCTGAAGACGTGATGTTGCTTAATGTTGCACCCTTCCGGGAATCTTGATAAGGTTTTTGGGAGGTTTGTAAAATGAGATATACCGCGTCCCATCAGATCATGCCGCCACTACTCTACAATTGCTCAATTTAAGTATAAGCTAATGAATGATTTGTATCATTTGGGGGAGTGGGTTGTATTTCTGAGAGTAGTTATGTGAGTTATTCCTGCCTGAAATGTTTGCAAATACGGATAGGAAAGATCCTCTCAGTCTGGCATTAATCGGATTAGCGTGTATCTTCTAGAAATGCTAATAATCATCCAAACTCTTATTTCAAGTAAGTCAATATGAATTGAGGCTGCAAAAAGATGCTTGATGTTAAGGAAGTATTGTAAGTAGAATCAATCCCATATTTAATGGTGCTGGTAAAGATTACTTGTAATTAAAATAAATCCATTTCTTTGAAGAATAAAACTCTTTTCTTTTTTATCCTGATGTTTTGTGATCAGCTATCTGTGTTTTGGTAGGTAATGGTAATATATACATTTAATCAGTTCCTAAAAATTTCAAAGGTCTCATATCATCATGTTTTCGCAGAAACAAACTATCGAAAGTACTGATCCTGAATTATGGCAGGCAATTAAGGGCGAAATGAATCGCCAAGAGGAATACATTGAACTAATTGCATCAGAAAATTATGCGAGTCCTGCTGTCATGCAGGCACAGGGCTCCGTATTAACCAATAAATATGCAGAAGGTTATCCAGCTAAGCGCTATTACGGTGGTTGTATGTACGCCGATCAGGTAGAGCAACTAGCGATTGATCGCTTAAAAGCACTGTTTGGAGCAGAGTACGTCAATGTGCAACCCCATTCAGGTTCTCAAGCCAATGCAGCAGTTTATCTTTCGGCATTAAAGCCAGGTGATACTTTGCTTGGCATGTCTCTGGCGCATGGGGGACATTTAACTCATGGTTCGAGTGTTAATATGAGTGGGAAGATTTTTCATTCGATTTCTTACGGGTTGCACCCAGAAACTGAAGTATTGGATTATGATGAAGTAGAGCGATTAGCTCATGAGCATAAGCCAAAAATGATTGTTGCAGGTGCTTCTTCTTATGCGCGTGTTATTGATTGGAAACGGTTTCGTAAGATTGCCGATGCAGTTGGTGCGTATTTATTTGTAGATATGGCTCATTATGCGGGTTTGGTGGCAGCTGGTTTTTACCCTAATCCTGTTGGAATAGCTGATTTTGTTACCAGCACTACGCATAAAACGCTACGTGGACCACGTGGCGGTATTATCATGGCCAAGCCTGAGCATGAGAAGGCACTGAATTCTGCTATTTTTCCACAAACCCAAGGTGGCCCATTAATGCATGTGATAGCAGCTAAGGCTGTTGCATTCAAGGAAGCTGCTACTAAAGAATTCAAAGACTATCAAGAACAGGTTATCGAAAATGCTCGTGTAATGGCAAAAGTTCTGCAGCAACGTGGATTGCGAATTGTATCTGGTCAGACCGATTGTCACATGTTCCTGGTCGATTTGCGCGCAATGAATCTGACTGGTAAGCAAGCCGAAGAGTCATTGGAGTTGGCACATATTACAGTGAATAAGAATGCTATTCCCAACGATCCACAAAAACCATTTGTGACCAGTGGTATTAGAGTTGGATCGCCAGCAATTACTACACGCGGATTTAAAGAGCTGGAAGCGGAGCAGTTGGCTAATTTAATCGCTGATGTACTTGCTGCGCCTACAGATTCGGCTAATTTGTCACGTGTTGCTGCTGAGGCAAAACGGTTATGTGTAAAATTCCCAGTATATGGATAGATATCAGGTTGGGCGGATGTTATAAATTTTCATCTGTTCAAGGTAGTAACTCAATATGAAGTGTCCTTTTTGCAATACAGATGACACCAATGTGATGGATTCTCGTGTGAGCGAGGATGGTCATAAGATTCGTCGGCGGCGCCGTTGTCAGGCTTGTGATAAACGTTTTACGACCTATGAAACGGTTGAATTACGTTTGCCGCAAGTTGTAAAACATGATGGTAATCGTGCGGAGTTTGATCGCAATAAATTATTGACAGGATTTAAACGCGCACTCCATAAACGTCCTGTTCCTACCAGCTATGTGGATGCCGCCATAGATCGGATTGTACAGAAGTTTTTAAGCACGGGAGCGCGCGAAGTTTCATCACGAAGCATCGGCGAGAGTGTGATGCAAGAGCTTTATCAATTGGATGAGGTTGCCTATATCCGTTTTGCATCGGTTTATAAAAGCTTTCAAGGTGTCGATGATTTTCGAGATGCAATTAAGGAAGTGAAAAAACCCCATCAGCAATTGCCACCGAAGAAAGTTTCCTAGAAATTAGGATCAAGTACTTATTTTGCCGATTGATTATAGCTTCAATCATTTGACTTTCAGGGTTCAAACGCCTTATCGATATGTTTTCTCCTGCGGATTATGCGTTCATGTCACATGCTCTGCGATTAGCGGAGAAAGGACTCTATAGCACGACACCGAATCCGCGCGTTGGTTGTGTGATTACACAAAACGAACAGATTGTTGGGAGTGGCTGGCATGAGAGAGCAGGGCAACCGCATGCGGAAATTAATGCTTTAAGAGTTGCGGCAGTGGCGGCACGTGGAGCGACTGCTTATATCACGCTAGAACCCTGTGCTCATCATGGACGAACGCCGCCATGCACTGATGCGTTGATTGGAGCGGGTATTGCTAAGGTCATCATCGCTATGGAAGATCCTAATCCTATCGTGTCGGGTCGTGGGTGTGCAGTATTGCAACAGGCAGGTATCGAAGTGCAAACGGGCTTATTACAAATGGATGCGCAAGCACTGAACATAGGTTTTGTGAATCGTATGATTCATCAAAAGCCGTGGATCAGGATAAAAACTGCTGCTAGCCTGGATGGTAAGACGGCATTGAATAATGGCATCAGTCAGTGGATAACGGGTAAAGCTGCAAGACGAGATGGGCATCAGTGGAGGGCTCGTTCGTGTGCCATATTGACAGGTATCGGTACAATAAAATCAGATAATCCTCAGCTGACGGTTCGTCATGTTGAAACATCCCGTCAACCCAAGAAAATAATCGTAGATAGTCATTTGGATATTTCGTTGGATGCTAAGTTATTGCAAAGTGAGGACGAGATATTTATTTTTACCGCAAATGATGAGGCTCTGGAAAAGAAAACGGTGCTGAGTAAGATGGGGGTTCAGGTTATTGTTTTGCCTGAAGCCAAAGGAAGGGTCGACCTGAAAAGAATGATGATTATGCTGGCAAATTTGGGAATGAATGAAGTGCTGGTTGAAGCAGGGTGTGGATTGAATGGTGCTTTAGTTAACGCAGGGTTGGTCGATGAGTTGATTATTTTTCTGGCGCCTCATCTCCTTGGAAATAGTGCGCAAGGTATGTTTAAGTTACCGGAATTGATTAGTCTTGATCAAAAGAAGGGGCTGAGAATTAAAGATTTGCGCATGATTGGACAAGATGTTCGAGTGATTGCTGAGTTATCATGAGATTGCTTTGCTTTATTCACGATGGGGTCTTTTAGCAAGCTTGCGTTGCAATGTGCGACGATGCATATTTAGTATCCTTGCGGTGACTGATATATTATTGTCGTTTTCAACCAAAATACGATGAATGTACTCCCATTCAAGTCGACCAACTGACAAAGGATTCTCATTAATGGGCGTGTTTGCTTCGCCCTCTGTACGTTCAAAAGCAACCATAATTTCATCCGCATCGACTGGTTTTGCGAGATAGTGCGTAGCGCCGAGCTTAATGGCTTCAACTGCTGTAGCGATACTCGCGTAGCCAGTCAACATGACAATACGCGTACCTGGATCCAATAACTTGAGCTGTTCAACTAACACTAATCCAGATTCGCTGGACAATTTTAAATCAACAATTGCATATTCAGGAGATGATGCTTCAGCCAGTTTTAATGCATCCTCGATGACGTGTGAGCACATTACACTGAAGCCACGCTTTTTCATGGCTTTTGCCAGTACATCACAGAAAACTTGATCATCATCGACAATCAATAAACTAGGACATTCGTTGACGTCTGATAGCAAAGTTTCAGTCATGATCATTCCTATTCTATCAATGGTAAAACTACCTGTGTACAGGCTCCGCCTCTTTCAAGATTGAACAAACGGACGCTGCCACCAAATCGTTCGATATTTGCATTGGCAAGAAATAAGCCAATTCCAAAACCTTGTCCTGATGCTTTACTGGAAAAGAAGGCTTCACCTGCACGTTGCATGGCTTCTGCAGATAATCCTTCTCCGTCGTCAATGATCTCAAGATGTAGCTCTGATGCATTCCAATTACTCTTGATCTCAATACATTTAGAAGAGGCATCTGCGGCATTATTAAGCAGATTTAATATGGATTGACTCAACAATTGATTGTCCATAATTCTGGGAGTGGGTTGTGTGCCGTTACTTTGATAGGTAAATTTAACAGACGGGCGTATCAACTGCCATTTGTCCAGTATCTGGCGCAGAAATTCATCGACGTGTAATTCGCTGCCATGTTCCGCTCTGGTTTGACCTGCCTTTGCTAATAATTGAGTTAAAGTTTGTTTGCAATGAACAATTTGGTCTCGCAGAATGCGAATGTTATTTTGGAATTCGCTATCCTGCGTGTACTCCTGTTGTAATTCTCTTGTGACAACGGCCATGGTCGAAAGCGGAGTGCCAAGTTCGTGTGCAGCACCCGCTGCGAGTGTTCCCAAAGCAATAATTTGTTCATTGCGCAGGGCTTGTTCTCTTGCTTTGGCAAGATCTCGATCCCGATCCCGAATGGACGAACTCATTCTGACAACGAACCAGGCAATAATGACGGTACTTAATACAAATGCCAGCCACATACCTGAAACATGTACTGTAAATTCAATCAAATGATTATTATGGTCATGAGGCAACGGCACGTAGTTAAATAATAACAATGTGTAACATCCGATCGTGATTACCGCCATGACCCATGTGTAGCGCCACGGAAGTGTTGCGGCAGCTATTGTCAGGGGGAGCAGATATAGCGAAATAAAAGGATTGGTTGAGCCGCCACTAAAATACAGTAAAGTACTGAGTGCAAAGACATCGATGAGTAACTGCAAAAAAAATTCTATATGGGATACCGGCCACTTGCGGTGTAGTCGGAACCATGTCAATAAATTCAAGAAGGTAAGTATGGCGATAACTGTAATCAGTTGAATCCAGGGAATTTCAATATCAATGGTGCGATAGACTAAGGCAAGTGTCAGGCATTGGGCAATGATGGCGATATTTCTCAGCAAAAATAAGCGTTGTAAATTTTTACTGAGAGGAGATTGGCTGAGGTCACTGAACATGGTGCGAAGAATTCGAAAGATTTCTGCTTATTGGTAAGTTAACATGCAACATTAGCTTAATTTTATCCCAATTGCTATGCGACAAATTGTCTCAGGGATTGGCAAGTTAACAATAGTATGACCCAATCCATTGGGATGAAGAAAGGTAATTCAAAATGTGAGCTGTAAGAGAAAATGAAACCATATTCAGTTCTAGAAAAACTTAGTCAACCCAAGTGTTCACTAGAATCATGGTAACCAATGGTTTTTTCGGTTAGAATCATGAGCCATTTTATCTTATGCCAATGAATTGGCATTATCTTTTTGAAATTATTTTATGATCCTTATCCTTGTTCCTAATACACGACTTGATAGTCCGGAATACAAACAATTATCTGCGCATTTGGCCAATTTCTCAGGTATTTCTACACGAGTGCATACTGAGGTGGGCGCTGAACAAACGCTGACAGAAATCTACCTGATCGGTAACACTAAAGTGCTATCGATTGAAGATGTTGGCTCTCTCCCTTGTGTCGATCGGGTGGTGAGGGTTTCAGAGGAATATCGTGTTTTAGGCAGGCACAAAAATGATGATCGCCCAACTTTCTTTGAATATAACGGTGTTCGTTTTGGCCAGGATACGCTTAATGTATTCGCCGGACTGTGCGCAGTAGATACTATTGAGCATGTCGAAATGATGATGAAAGCACTGCGTGAGCAAGGACAGGTTTGCACGCGCATGGGTGCGTATAAGCCTCGCACCAGTCCTTATTCATTTCAAGGCCATGGTAAAACCTGTTTGCCTTATGTATTCGATTTGGCAGGAAAATATGGCATTAAGGTGATTGCGATGGAGATTACGCATGAATCTCATTTGGAAGAAATACGTGATGCTTTGTATCAAACAGGAAATGCAACTGGTGTCATGCTGCAAATTGGCACTAGGAATACGCAAAATTTTGAGTTGTTGAAAATTGTGGGGCGTCAGCAGAACTTCCCCGTATTGATCAAAAGAGGTTTCGGCATTACTCTGGATGAGTCCCTGAATGCTGCGGAGTACTTGGCCTCGGAAGGGAATCGTAAAGTGGTTTTTGGATTACGTGGTATGAAAACCAATATGGGTGATCCCCATCGTAATTTTGTCGATTTCTCGCATGTGCCTGTTGTCAGACGATTAACTCGCATGCCTGTCTGCATTGACCCTTCGCATTCAGTAGGTACCCGAGCAAGCTCGGCGGATGGCATTCTCGATATTATGCACGTGACAGCGCAAGGTGTAATGGCAGGTGCTAATATGGTACTGGTTGATTTTCATCCGGCACCGAGCAAAGCGCTGGTTGATGGTCCGCAAGCTTTGTTGATGAAAGAGCTACCACAATTTCTGGAAGACATTCAAATTGCACGAGAAGCTTATGAAAGACGCGTCGCATTGGCTGAGCGTTATCAAAGGGAATAAAAAAGCACTGCCAGAAATTTTAGTTGCTGATATTAGCAAGAAGGTGAGTGTCAAATTTTTTCGCTGAATTGAGCATAAGCAAAATACCCATTGTTGGAGAATAAATAAATGATCAAAGTACTACTTTCAAATCCAAGAGGTTTCTGTGCCGGCGTGGATCGCGCAATAGAAATTGTTGAGCGAGCGCTAACAATGCATGGAGCGCCCATTTATGTGCGGCATGAAGTTGTGCATAACCGCTTTGTGGTTGAAAATCTGGAAAAGAAAGGCGCTGTGTTTGTAGAGAATCTGGATGAAGTGCCGCAAGATAGTATCTTGATTTTCAGTGCACATGGTGTTTCCCATGCAGTGCGAAGAGAAGCGGCAGAGCGTAAGTTAAAAGTTTTCGATGCCACTTGTCCGTTAGTTACCAAGGTTCATGTGGAAGTAGCCAAGATGCGCAAGGATGGAAAAGAAATCATTATGATTGGCCATCAAGGTCATCCAGAAGTTGAAGGTACAATGGGGCAAATCGAAGGGGAAGACAAGGGAATGTATCTCGTGGAAACAGAGAGGGATGTTGAAACCTTGCAAGTTAAAGATGTCACTAACTTGGCATATGTGACTCAAACAACGCTATCAGTGGATGATGCTGCACGCATCGTCGATGCATTGAAACTGCGATTCCCAAAAATTACTGGCCCTAAGAAAGACGATATTTGCTATGCCACACAGAATCGCCAAGATGCCGTTAAGCAAATGGTTAATCAATGCGATTTGGTCATTGTTGTGGGTTCTCCCAATAGTTCGAATTCGAATCGTTTATGTGAAGTAGCGCGGAATGCTAATGTGGAAGCTTATATGGTGGATAGAGCTGAACAATTGCAAGAAGAGTGGTTTGTTGGAAAGAAAATCATTGGTATTACGGCTGGAGCTTCAGCACCGGAAATTCTCGTGCAACAAGTGATATCTCGACTCAAGCAAATAGGGGCCGAGCAAATTGGCGAAGATGTAACGATAGAAGAACTAAGTGGTGTGATTGAGTCTGTTGTATTTCCACTTCCTAAAGCTTGATTGGTAACTAACTGATATTCCATCCTGTTTGGTAGGGTGTGATATCAAATGGTTGTGGCTTTCCTGTTATTTCATTTACCAGAATCTCAGCACTGGCCGGTGCCATAGTAACACCATAGCGGAAATGACCGCTGTTGATATATAAATTACTGATCATTGGGTGTTTGCCGATGGTGGGAATATTATCAGGTGAGGCGGGGCGTAGTCCTGACCAATGCTGTGCAATAGGCATTGCTTGAAGCGCCGGCAAAATAGCTTGCGCACGTATTAACAAATGTTCACGTGCTGATACGGTTGTTTGCTTATCGAATCCTACATCTTCCAGTGTGCTACCAATGAGTAAATGCCCGTCCCGACGCGGAATGATATATAAGTCATTTTCCACAAAAATGGTGTGGATCGGTGGGGTGTGGTCAAACTTGAACAATAACATTTGTCCTCGGATAGGTTTGATATCTAGTTTGAGAGCATACATACCCAGTATTTCTTTACTCCAAGCGCCGGCACTGATAATAATGTAATCAGCTTCAAAATCTCCTTGAGAAGAAGTGATGGATTGTATTTTCTGATCTACTGCGTTAAGGCTCTTGACCGTACAATTTTCTATAATTCTTCCCCCTAGCTGAGCGATTCGATGGCGTAGTGCATGCAATAACCTTGGATTGCGGATCTGCGCAGTTTCAGGCAAAAATATCGCTTGCTCACATTCCGCACATGTATCTGTTTCATTGTTACATACCGATGAAATTCTGCCTGGGAATATTCGTTGTTCTAATTGTATTTCTCGTATTGAGCACCACTGTTGTGCAAGTCCTCTGTTATACGGCGGCAGTACCAGCATGCCACAAGTTTCATATTCAGGATCAACTCCGGTAGTTTCGCGTAGAACTGAGGCCCAAGCTGGGAATTGACTGGCGCTGTAGCTTGTCAGGCGCGTGACAGCATCAGAATAATCCCATGGACACAGTGGAGACAAAATACCACCACCCGCCCAAGAAGATTCTTGCCCAACCTTGTTCCGTTCGAGTATCGTGACTTTCGCACCTTGAATTAATAGCCGTTCTGCAGTAGCAAGTCCAATAATTCCCGCGCCAATTACGATGACATCTTGCTTCATGCTGTACTGATGTCCTATGTCTGCTGTTAAAAATTAAGAGAGGATATTTGATTGATGAAACTGATTGTAACTCAGCCTGAATCAATGAGGTTTTAAGTTGAATACGGGATTCCGTTGCGCAATAGAGAAGTACTGTAACGCTAAAGTTAATGATCTTAGTAATCGTTATACCTAAAACTCTTTTAATAGAATGATTGAGCTCATAGTGAGGAATGAATTTTCTTTGGAACTCGTTAGATGCAAAACAAGATTGGTATCAACAAACTTCTTTGGAACTCGTTAGATGCAAAACAAGATTGGTATCAACAAACTGATTTATAAGGGATTTACACTGATTGAGTTGCTTGTCACATTGAGCGTGGCAAGTATTTTGTTATCTGTAGCGGCACCAAGTTATCGTGGATTTGTTCAAGACAGTTTACTCGTTGCACAAAGCAATAGTTTTTCTTCCGCCATAGCATTAGCTAAAAGTGAAGCGATTAAGCGTAGTGGTCGCGCTACGATCTGCCCTAGTACCAATAGTACAAGCTGTACCGGAGGAGTGATTTGGTCGAATGGCTGGATTGTATTTGCAGATACGAATAGCAATGGCGCAGCCGATGCGGATGAGCAAATTCTTCAGGTCGGTGCAGCCCTTTCTGGGGGAAATATGCTGTCAGGATCAAAGTCACGGATCACATTTACAGCGAATGGTTTTTCAATGGGATCAAATGACACTTTTTCATTATGCGATAGTCGTGGAGCCGCCTATTCCAAAGTGATTGTCCTAAATAATCAGGGCCGCTTACGTTTTGAAACGGGTACTGGGGCTTGCTCATGAGTAGCGTATTGCCATTACTAAAGGGCCAGAAAGGATTTAGTTTGCTAGAAGTACTGATTACGCTTCTAGTCGTATCTTTTGGATTGTTGGGCATGGCCGCGCTCATTATAT
>Ga0073900_10000706_pt1 | contig 20536 bp, 17 predicted proteins | sample KloWWTmetKNB5Kit_FD_66666 | JGI IMG/M metagenome (GOLD analysis project Ga0073900, IMG submission 66666) | Active sludge microbial communities from Klosterneuburg, Austria, studying microevolution and ecology of nitrifiers - Klosterneuburg... | ecosystem: Engineered > WWTP > Aerobic digester >...
ATCAGCCCGCCAAACCAAACGCCGCCCGCAAAAACAGCGGGCAAAAACAACGCCAGCAAAACAGCCGCGCTCAAAACGCGCGTTTGGAGTTGGGAGGACATTGAATTAAAAAAACCTCACAGGTTTGCGCAACTTGTGAGGTTTGTGTTTTTACACGCCGCCAAAACGGCGGTTGCGCGAACCAAACTGGTCAATCGCTTTGCTCAGCTCTTTCTCGTCAAAATCGGGCCAGTAGGTCTCGGTAATGTAAAGCTCGGAGTAAGCAGCCTGCCAGAGCAGGAAGTTGCTAATGCGGTATTCGCCGCTGGTGCGCACGATGAGATCGGGGTCGGGCAGGTCGCCGGTGGAAAGATAGCGGGCAATGGCAGCTTCGTCCACCGCGCTGGGGTCAACGCCGTCTTTCATCAAATGCTGCACCGCCTGCACAATATCGGCGCGCCCGCCGTAATCCAGCGCCACATTCAAAATGAGGCGGTCGTTGTGGGCGGTGCGCTCAATGGCATAGCGAATTTTTTGCTGAAGATTTTCTGGCACGCGGTCTATGCGGCCAATATGCCGGATTTGCACGCCGCTGGAGTCCAATTCGTCCAACTCGCGGTCAATCACCATCTCCAGAATGTTCATCAACCCGCCCACCTCGTCTTGCGGGCGGGTCCAGTTCTCGGTGGAGAAGGCGTAGAGGGTGAGGACTTTTATGCCCTCTTTTACGCACGCCTTGAGGATGCGGCGCAGGTTATCTGTGCCAGCCTTGTGCCCGGCCACACGCGGCAGTTTTCGGCTTTTTGCCCAGCGGCCATTGCCATCCATGATGATGGCCAAGTGTTGCGGCACAGGGCGCGCAACCGGCTGCGCAACAGGCGCAGACGCGCGTCGCGTGAGCTTTTGGCTTAGGGCGGGAATCGAAACTGCCATGTGTTACTCCAAGAAATAAGAAATGAAGAAATAGGAAATGGCGCAACGCGCATTTTTCCTATTTCTTACTTCTCGTTTCTTTAAATCTCCATCACTTCTTTCTCTTTCTTGGCGCTCAACTCCTCGGCCTTGGCGTTGAACTTTTGAATGGTGTCTTCCACCATTTGTTTGCCGCGCTTCAGTTCGTCCTCGGTGATCATTTCCTCGCTCTCGTATTCCTTGAGCATGTCAATGGCCTCGTGGCGAGAGTTGCGCAAAGAAACCTTTGCCTCTTCCAAGCGGCGATGCACCACCTTCACCACCTCGCGGCGGCGCTCCTCGGTCATGGGTGGAATGGTCAAGCGCACCACTTTGCCATCGTTGGTGGGGGTCAATTTCAGTTCAGATGCCTGAATACCCTTCTCAATGGCCTTAATCGTCGTCACATCAAAAGGCTTAATCACCAGCGTGTGACCCTCTTGAACCGACACGGTAGCCAATTGCTGAAGGTGGACGTGCGAACCATAATATTCCACCAAAACTTTCTCTACCAACCCTGGCGAAGCTCGGCCAGTGCGAATGGTGTGAAAGTCATTTTCCATCGCGTCCAGCGCGGCCTGCATTGCTTTATCTGCGTCTCGTATAACTTCTTTTACTTCATCTGCCATAAGATTCCTCCGATATTAGGCCTGGCAGCCTGTCCATAAGCCTACAAACTCTATCATTTTCTATCACAAAACCCGAAAAATGAGGGATTGACAGAAAATTATAACAATAACCTTTAATTACGAATTACAAATTACGAATTACAAATGAATCTCACTCATAATTCATAATTAACGTGAGTTTTGGATAAGCAAAACGAAGTAAAAAATATCATTCTGAGCGACCGAAGGGAGCGAAGAATCTCTGGTTCATTCTTTTTCAGCCAGAATTTTGCAGAGATTCAGCCTGCCTTGAGCTTGCCGAAGGGTCGCACAGCTTTGCTTCGCGCCGCTGCGCTCCTCAGAATGACAGGCTTACTCTATATCCAAAACCCGCGTTATTTAAACTTCAGGAGATCATCGTGCCAACGGCTTCACCACGCACGGCGCGGAGCAATGCGCCTTCTTCCCAAAGATTAAGCACCAAAATGGGCATTTTGTTTTCCTGGCACAACGTGAGGGCGGTGCTATCCATAACAGACAAGCCCATGTTGAGCGCATCGCGGTAATCCAGCCGCCCAAATTTTTTGGCGCTGGGGTTTTTCATCGGGTCAGAGTCATACACCCCGTCCACTTTGGTGGCCTTGATGAGCACATCTGCCCCAATCTCCATCGCCCGCAAAGCGCCGGCGGTGTCGGTGGTGAAATAGGGGTTGCCTGTGCCGGCGCCCATAATCACAATTTTGCCGCTTTCCAAGTGGCTGATGGCTTTAAGACGGATGTATGGCTCTGCCACCGATTTAATCTCGATGGCGGTTTGCACGCGCGCCTGCAAACCCACGCGCTCAAATGCGTCACGCATGGCAAGGGCGTTCATCACGGTGGCCAACATGCCAATATGGTCGGCGGTAGAGCGATCCATGCCGTTGGCGATGCCGTCTTTGCCGCGCCACCAGTTGCCTGCGCCCAAAACCACCGCCACTTGCACACCCATCTCGTGCACGGCCTTTACTTTTTCGGCTACGCCGGTCGCCAAAGCTGGCTGAATTCCCATCCCGCCCGGCCCGGCCAAAGATTCACCGCCCATTTTTAGCAAAATGCGCTTAAACATTGGTTGTGTCATTTCTTCCTCCTGTTTTTAAGACGGAAGACGGGGGACGGAAGACAGACGTGAGACTGGCTCATTATTTGTCTCCCGTCTTCCGTCTCCTGTCCTCTCGTCCTCCGGTCTTCCATCAAACTAAAGCGCTCCAGGCAATAAAAAAGGGCGCTTGTAACGCCCTTTTTGTAAGCTATTCGCCGACCTCATATCGAACGAATCGCCTGACCATCATGTTTTCGCCCAGCTTGGCGATTGAATTTTTGAGCAAATCGCTGATCTTGACCTTGTCATCTTTGACAAAGATCTGATCCATAAGGCAGTTATCCTCGTAAAACTTGTTCAGCCGCCCTTGCGCAATGCGCTCGGCAATCTCTGGCTTCTTGCCTTCTTTGATGGCTTCCTGCTTGAAGAACTCGGTCTGCTCGGCGATCACTTCCGCCGGAACATCCTCGCGCTTCACGTACTTCGGGTTCATCGAGACGACCTGCAACGCAATGTCATGCGCCATCGCCTTGAACTCCGGGGTGCGGGCCACAAAGTCGGTTTCGCAGTTCACCTCAACCAAAACGGCCACGCGCCCGCCAGTGTGAGAATACGCCTCGATCACGCCTTCCTTGGCCTCGCGGCCAGACTTCTTGTTCGCGGCGGCCAGCCCCTGCTCTTTGAGCCACGCGGCGGCCTTTTCCACGCTTCCATTATGCGCGTCCAGCGCCTTCTTGCAATCGTTAATTCCCGCGCCAGTCATCTCGCGCAGTTGTTTAATCAGTTCTGTGCTTGCCATGTGTATACCTCACAGGTCTGACCGCGACCAAACAAGTTCGGCTGAGCGGTCAGACCTGTCTAAAATTACGCCTCTTCCTCCACGCCGGGGTCAAACGAGCGCAGCGCGGGCGGCTCTTCTACGCGAGCTGTCTCGCCAACCGGGGCCGCATCGGCCAGACCTTCGCTATCTGCGCCCTTGCGCAACGCCAGGCCTTCCAGCGCGGCGTTGGCCATCGCCTCAACAATCAGTTTGATGGCGCGAATGGCGTCGTCGTTGGCCGGGATCACATAATCCACGCCGCTGGGGTCGCAGTTGGTGTCCACCATGGCAATCACGGGAATGCCCAACGCATTGGCTTCCTTCACGGCGTTGTATTCGCGGCTCACATCCACAATGAACAGCGCATCTGGCAGGCGGCGCAAATTCTTGATACCGCCCATCTTGCGATTCAGGCGGTCAATTTCGCGATTGCGCAAAAGCTGCTCTTTCTTGGTAAAGCGCTCCAGGTCACCGCGCTCCTTCATCGCCTCCAGCTCGGCCATGCGGTCCAAGCGGGCTTTGATGGTGCGCCAGTTGGTGAGCAAGCCCCCCATGAAACGCTCGGTGATGTACGGCTGGCCTGCGCGGGCGGCCTGTGTCGCGATTGGCTCCTGCGCCTGGCGTTTTGTTCCCACAAACAGCACGTTCCCGCCCTTGCTCACAATATCGCGGATGAGGTTGGCGGCAACATCGAGGGAAACGATGGTTTGCTGAAGGTCAATGATGTGAACGCCGTTTCGCTCCGTGAAGATATACGGCTTCATTTTGGGGTGCCATCGCTTGGTGCGATGGCCGAAGTGCACACCTGTCTCCAGAAGTGACTTCATTGGCACTACGCTCATATTATTTTCTCCTTATTTGCCATCTTTTTGATGGCGCCTCTGCGTTTTTCTTCGGCCTCGCATCGCTCCCGCGACAGGATCGCTAAGCCAGCAAAACGCATGTGTTATTTTGGTCACACGACCAGCGGTAATTTTACCATGAGGAGAATGTTTGGGTATTGGGGCTTGGGTATCTTGCGCTACTCTTACCCCATATAATCGCGCTCGCATGACAAAAAATATCCTCACCGCCGGAGTAGACTTCGGCCTCTCAAACACCGATGTCATCATCCAGCGCGGGGCGCAGCGCAGGCGGTTCACCGTGCCCGCGCATGGCCCGGCCAGCGTGATGGAACTTGAGCGCGTTTTGGCGCATATTGGGGTGGATGTGGCCTCGGTCGGCCAAATAGCCATCACCGGCGGGCAACACAAAAACCTGCCAGGCGCCATCGGCCAAACCAAAATAACGCACGTGGATGAAATGACCGCGATTGGCCTGGGTGGCCTTGCGCTGGGGGGCGCCACGCGCGGGCTGGTGGTGAGCGCAGGCACTGGCACGGCCATGGTCGCCGCCCGCGAGACCGAAGCGCATCACGTGACGGGCAGCGCGGTGGGCGGCGGCACCATGCTGGGGCTGGGCGCGCTGCTGCTCAAAACAACCGACCCGCACGAGATTGACGCGCTAGCGCTGGCCGGTGACCGGAATGGGGTTGATTTGTCCATCGCAGAAGCCATCGGCGGGAAGATTGCCGGGCTGCCACCCACCGCCACCGCCAGCAACTTTGGGCGCGTGGGGCGCAACCCGCGCACAAAACCCTCTCGGCAAGATTTAGCCGCGGCCATCATCACGCTGGTCGCTCAGACCATCAGCGTCATCGCCATCAACGCCGCCCGCGCAGAAAGTTTGCCCAACATTGTGTTTGTAGGCCACATGATGGACATGGCCTCCATGCGCAAGGCGTGTCTGGCGGTGGCAAATTTGTACCGCGTGAAATTCACAATTGCCAAAACGCCGGGGCTGGCCACGGCGATGGGAGCCTTGCAGGGGCTGGGGGGTGTTGCCCCAACCCCCAATCCCTAGCCCCTTACTCCCCAGCCTTCAACACAAATTTCTCAAACGCCTCGGCTGTCCAGGGCAGCACGGATTTGAAGAAATGCTCGTAAATGGCCTTGGCATATACCCGGATTTCGTATTGCGCGTCTTCGGGCATGCGCAAGCTGAGGAAATTCATCAGGTTGTGCGCGTCTATTTTGGCAACCCACGTGTAATACACCGCAAAACCGGGCAAAAACACCCGCGCCTGCTCGCGGGCAATCCCGGCGTCAATCGCTTTTTTGTAAAGCGCGTAGCCTTCTTCGTAATGTTTTAGCAGCGCCTCAGTAAACGGCTGTCCTTCTTCGGGCGTCAGCTCGCCCAAGCTGGCCTGTTTGTTGGATGGCGACTGCTTGCGCCATACGCCCGGCGTATAAAAATCGTTTTCCTCAAATGGAACGTATCTGCCGCTTTGGGCATTAAAATTCCACGTTCTATGCCGCACCCACTGCCACCATGTGACCACCGGGGCGCGCACGCGGAACTTGAACTCCACTTGCTCAAATGGCGAGGTGTGCCGATGGTTGAGCAAATAAAACAGCAGTTTTTTGTCTTTCTCGCTGCCTTTGGTCTCGCCCAAAAAAGACACGCGGGCGGCGTTGATGATGGCAAGGTCGCCGCTCACACCCGTTTGCGGATGCGGCATCAGGTCAATCAGCTCAATCCAGCCCTGATCAAGCACATCCACGCGCTTGCCAATGAGCGCAGACATGGCGGAGGTATCGGGTAATGACATATTTTTGTATTTCACCGCAGAGGCGCAGAGAGACAGAGCCTTAGAAATTGTTCTCGGCATCTCCCCGTCTTTACGGCGATTTATTTTTATTCCACAACCGCAAATTCTGCGCGGTTAAACGGCGCAGGCCAGCCCTGCCCCATCGCCAGTTGCGCGCCAAGCAAACCCAGGGTGTCGCTGCATTTGGCGCTGGTGCCATTGCCAGCGGTCAAAATAAACACGCCCTTGTCTAGTTCGTCAATAAACGGCTTTTTGTGCGGGGTGTAGGTGACCAGACATGGCACGGTGCGCAGGCCGCTGAACGCCACGCCGGGCATGAACCCTCTCAACGCGTCAAACATGACTGGCCCCATGCCATCATCGCGGCCATATTTCATCCACTTTTGCATGGCGGGCAAATCCTTGGGCCATTCATCGGTGGCCGTGTCGTTGCCCATCTTGATATACATCTTGCCATCTGGGTAGCGCATGGGCGGGGTCATGTAAATCCCCGCGATTTTGTCGCTCTGAATTTCGTAGCTCAGGATGGGCATACCGCCCAGTTTGGCCGCCTCGGCCTCGCTGATCTCGGCCAAAATCACGGTCTCGGTCTTCACCGTCACCGGCAATTTTTTGGTCAGCACGTCATACGTGTTGGTGAAGGAGCCAGTTGCCACAATGACCTTCGCGCCTTGGTAGATATCGCCGCGTTTGGTCGTGACCTTGACCACATCGCCGGTTTTTTGCGCGGCCACAACCACATCACGCACCAGCGTTGCGCCCGCTTGTTGAGCAATTTTCAACTGCGCGGCCACTAACTTTCGCGGGTTGATCCAGCCCGCCGGGGCGCCCTCCAACAAACCGGTAAACCCCGCCGGAAAAACAAACATGGGGTGCGCTTTGTTGATGGCCTCGGAGCTGGCGTAGCGCGTCATGGGCAGATGGTATTCCTGAATGATCTCTTCTGCGTGCAAACCAAATTTGTAGGTCTCCATGTGATGCGCCACCACCAACCCGCCCACCGGCCCGTGAAATGTGATGCCGCTCTGCGCCTCAATGATTGGATATTGCGCGATAGATTCTGCAGAAAGCCGCGCCCACGTCACATCGCGGCTCAGGATGTTGGTCAGGCGGCCTTCGTCGTAATGGCTGGCAAACACCGCGTCGTGCGTTTGGTAGTTGGCCGGTTCATCTTGCCCAATAATAAGAACCTTTGCGCCGCTCTGAGCCAGATACTTGCCCGCCGCGCTTCCCATCAGACCCGCGCCAATAATAATGAAGTCGTATGTTGTCATGATTTGTTGTAAAAAAGACGGAAGACTGGAGACGGAGGACGGTTCTCATTCTCACCGTCTTCCGTCCTCCGTCTTCCGTCATTCACCTATCATCCTTTCTTCACCCACTGTTCGCCCATGCTCATGCCCAGCGCCTGATAAATTTTGAGCGTGGCGCTGGATTTGTTGAGCGTGTAAAAATGAACGCCGCGCGCGCCGTGGTCATATAGGTCAAACACCTGCTGGGTGGCCCAGTGAATGCCCACGCGCTCAACGGCATCGTCATTTTCTGCGCGAAGAACTGCGCGCAACAACCGCCCCGGGAAGGACACACCCAGCGCCAGCTCGCTCATGCGCTTCATCCCGCTGACAGTGCTGATCGGCATGATGCCCGCCAAAATGGGGACTTTGATCCCGGCGATTTCGCATCGCTCGCAAAAATCATAAAAATAGCGGTTGTCAAAAAACATCTGGGTGCAGATGTAATCCGCACCTTCATCTACTTTGGCTTTCAGGTAATCCATCTCCAGCATTCGGTTTGGCGTTCCGGGATGGCCCTCTGGAAAGCCCGCCACGCCAACCCCAAGCTGGGGAAAGTGCTTTTTGATAAACGCCACCATCTCCGCGGCATATGTGAAACCATCTGGCGCGGGGGTGAAGTTTGCCACGCCGCGCGGCGGGTCGCCGCGCAGGGCCAGCACGGTCTCAATGCCGCCATCCACAAACCGCTGAACTTGCGCCCCCACCTGGTCTTTGCTTGCGCCCACCGAAGTGAGGTGCGCCACCACGTTGAGCGGCGTCTCTTTGCGAATGCGGACAACGAGATTTTCGGTTAAATAGTTTGTGCTGCCACCCGCGCCAAACGTCACGCTCACAAACGAAGGGCGCAACGGCGAGAGGTCTTTGATGGTCTCGAACAACGCCCGCGAAGCGTCTTCGGTCTTGGGCGGGAAGAACTCAAAGCTGAAGTGCGTCCCTTCTTTTTTTAGAATATCGGCGATGTGCATGAGTCAAATTGTAATGCGCTTGCGCGCGGTCTTTTTTGGTGGCGCGTTTGGGGTTAAGGGCAAACCACGCCTGCTACACCGCAGAAAACGTGGCGCGCCCAAAGGTCATCTCGGCCAGCTTTAGATTTTCGTGAGAGCCAATATCCAAGAGATACGTGTGAGGGGGAACGGGCGCCCCGCACATGGGCACGCCCTTCGCCAGCAAATCGGGGATAAGGTGCAGGCCAAAATCATAAAACACGTCCGGGGGGATGTGATCCAAAACGCCCGGCTCTGCGATGAGAATGCCGCTATTGGCCAGGTCGCTGAACACCGCGTTCGCGGCGGGTTTTTCCACAAATTTTGTCACGCGGCGCGCGCCATCCAACCCAACAATGCCAACGCGGGTGGGGTCTGGCACGCGATACAAACTGAGCGTCATGCCCAGCGCCGGGTCCTGCGCCAGCGCCTGATTGTGCAGCGTGAACAACCCGCGCAGATCAAGATCGGTGAGCACATCGCCATACGCCACCACAAACGGCCCGCCGCGAAAATAACTTTCCAAATTTTTGACCGCGCCGGCGGTGCCCAGCATGGCGTTTTCGTAGGCATAGGTGATGTTCGCGCCAACCGAGGCGCCATCGCCAAAATAGCCGGTAATGGCGCGTGGCATGTAATTCAAGTTGATGGCGATCTGGCGGACATTTTGCGAGACCAGCCATTCGAGAATGTGCTGCAAAACCGGCTTGCCGTTCACCGGAATCATGGGTTTGGGTTTGTCCAGCGTGAGCGGGCGCAGGCGCGTGCCCTCGCCCGCGGCCAGCACCAGCGCCTTCAGCTCGCGGGCGTTTAGCTCGGCCACGCGGGCAATCCAGTTGCGCAGGCTTTGGGTGATGAGATGGTCAAGGACAAGGTGAATGTCTTCTTGCGCGCCAATGAACGGGTGCGGCGCATGCACACACACATCGGCCAGCGGCGCAAGCTGGCCGCCGGTGTCTCCGGTGAAGGCGATGATTTTTGCGCCAATTTTTTTGGCGGCCTCCACTGCGCGAAGCACATTTTTGCTGTTTCCGCTGCACGAAATGGCGATGCACACATCACCCGGTTTACAAAAATTGAGCAGCGGCTCAACAAACGCATTTTCGTAGCCAGTGTCGTTTGACCAGGCGGTCATAAGCGGCACGTTGTCTGTCAGCGCGATGGCGCGGAAACGGGTCATGCCGCGCGTGTCAATCATGTTGAGGTCGGTCATCATGTGCGAGGCGGTGGCCGCGCTCCCGCCGTTGCCAAACAGGTAAATGGAGCGTTCCTCGCGCCAGGCATCCATCAGCATGGCGGTGGCCGCGCCAATGGCGGCGTGGTCTAGTTTTTGCAACGCCGCTGTCAGGTCGGCGATGTAAGCCTGGGAATGTTCAATCAACATTGAGAATGGAAATGCAAAACGCTAAATTTATTTTACGGCTGGTTTTGGAATCCGTTTATTCTGGGCGCAGCTCGCGTTATTTTAAGTCACGAATTTTGCGCAGGCCAAAAACAGCCAGCGCGCTGTCTTTCAGAATGGCGATGTCTTGCCAAACGGTCCAGTTGCGCACGTAATGCAAATCGCGCTGTTCGGATTCGGGCGAATCTAGCGGAACGAACGAGTAAAAGCCAACAAAGCCCGGTTTAACCGCGCGAAGAATGGCGCGGGCGGGGCTGTGCAAATACGCCTCATCGGTAGACAGGCGGGGGCGCACCCCCACCAGCGCCATTTGACCCATCACCACGTTGAAAAGTTGCGGCAATTTGTCCAGCCCGCTGCGAATGAGAAAGCGCTCCAGCGCAACCCCATCTTTGCGGGTGTGAAACTGGTAGCGGATGAAGGGCTGGTCGTTGCGGCCCAGCGTGGGATGGCGATCCAAAACAGTCAGCCGGAGCGCCTTCAGCCAAATGGCAAAAAGCGCGGCAAACGGGAGCGAAATGACAAACGCCAACGCGCCCAGCCCGTAATCTAACCCGCGTTTGAGCCACACGTCTTCATCCACAATTCTGGCGTGGTTGATGGTGAACAGCGGGACAAAAGATTTGGTGGCGAGGGTGGCGTTGTTGGTCAGGATATCGTAATAACCCGGCGAAAGGCGCAGCGTGAAGGCATCTGCGGCCAGCGGGCGCGAGACGATCTCGTTAAACGTCTCCCACGAAACGGCATTTTGCACCAACACCACCTCATCCACGCGCTGCTCGCGGGCAATCGCATCCAGCGCGGTGGGCGGGCCAAGCACGGGCACGGCCTCGCCCACGCAGGTGCCGATGGGTTTGAAATCATCCAGGAAACCAATCACCCGCATGCCAGAGGTGGGCGAGGAATTCCACTGGCGCAAGATGGCCGCCCCTTGCGCGTTGGCGCCCACGATGAGCACACGCGCGGTGAGAAATCCGCGGCGGCGCAGGGCATAGGCTATTCTGCGCGAGATAAAACGCGAGACCAGCGCGAGCGTTGCGCTAACCAGCAACACAATCAAAATCCAGCCGCGAGAAAGTTCGGCTTCATCGCGCCGCAAGAAAGACAGAACCACCAGCGCCAACGCAGACATGGCGCAGGCTTTTAGGACGGCGCGGTATTCATCCACCCCGCCCAAAAGCCGGTCTACCCGATACAAACCGGCAAGGGCGAACATGGCGGGCCAGAGCGCCATCCCCAGCCAAAAATATTGGGCATAGACCTGCGGTTGTTGCGGCCCGTAATACGCAAACACCGCGCCAGAAATACGAACATCGTAAGCAAGGCGCAGGCTGAAAGTGGCGAGGAGCGCATCGGTGATGACCAGCCAAACGACCAGGGCGCGGCTTTGAGCGCCAAAGTTTGCGGCGCGAATTGGGTGGGGGCTGGTGGCTGAGGCCATGTAATTTTTTTCAGTGATCTACTGCTTGTTCAGCAACAACCCGGCGTTGAACAACACGCGCGCGCCATCTCGCTCAAACGCAAAATCCATTCGGCGCAATCCCTCGGCGGTCAGGGCCAACTCTACCCGATTGATGGTGGATGGCTCGCAGTAAAGCAGCAAAAAACCGCCGCCGCCCGCGCCGGTTATTTTTCCGCCCAGGGCGCCATTGTTTTTGGCGATGGCGTACGCCCGGTCAATGGCCTCGGTGCTAACCCCGGCGGCGAACCGGCGTTTGTATTGCCAGGCGGTGTCAAACAGGCGGCCAAAGGCGTCCAAATTGCCAGATTCAAGCAAGGCTTTGGCCGTGCGCGCCAGCTCGTGGGTGGCTTGCAGCGATTCAATGACACGCGCATTTTTTTCTGCGCTGGATTTGTTTTGTTGGCGCAAAATCTCGGCGGAATCGTGCGAGGCCCCGGTGAACATGAGGAGCAGCGATGATTCCAACGATTGAACGGTGGACTCTGGCAAGCGCATGGGTTCCACCTTAACGCCCTCCGCGCCAAAGGTCATCCAGTTTATGCCGCCAAACGCCGAAGCATATTGGTCTTGCACGCCGATGGGTTTGGCAAGTTTGTTGATCTCAATCTCGCAGGCCAGCTCGGCAAGCTGGTGTTTGCTCAGGTTTTGGCCGCTGGCCACGCTGATGGCTTTGCACAAACCCACCGTGACGCTGCTGGATGAGCCAAGCCCGGTGCCGGGTGGTATCTCGGACGCCAGAAAGACCGACACGCCCTCATCCACGCCAAAATGATGCAACGCGGCGCGTGGCAGGCTCAGGTCGCCATCCCAAAGCAGCGCCTCGCCGCGCGGCAACCGGTAATAGGCGCGGTAATCGGATGAGGTGATTTGCAACGTGTGCTTCTCGCTCACGTTCAAAATAACGTAAACGTATTTGTTGATGGCCGTGCTGAGCACAGCCCCGCCGTATTGGGTGTAATACGAGGCAAGGTCTGTTCCACCGCCAAAAAAACTGACGCGAACGGGAGCGCGGGCTATGAGCATGGTTTTTGTCGCTGGCGGTCATTAACGGGCCGCCAGCAATAAGTTTAGCCGCAGAGATGCAACTTGCCGCGTTTGCGTTTGGCGGCCAACGGCAGCGGATAAATCCGGTGGCGGCAACATGCGCGCATCCTGTCAAAGCGATTTATTCGGAGCTGGGCTTACGCAAAATGTATGTCAAATAACAGAAGGAATGACGACCTTGATTTTTGCGTAAGTCCAGCGGAATATAAAAAACAGTCTCTCAGGCCATGACCAGCCCCACCCCAACGGTGTTATTCGTCCACTCATCAATCAAAATAAACGAGCCGTTGGCCGGGTTGTCGGCGTAGGCGTCGGCCATCACCGGGGCGGCCAGCTTGAACGATGCCTCGCCAATTTCGTTGAGCAAAAGGTGCGGCGGGTTGGGCGTCTCGGCCAGCGTGACCACATCCACCACCAAATGAATGCCCAGCGTTTTTGCTTTTACGCGGTGCGAGCCGTGCTGCAAAAAATACACGCCGTTGGGGTTCATGGGCCGCTGGTCAAACCAGCAAATTCGGGCGCGCATTTCTTTTTTGGGCGATGGCGCCTCGGCGGGCTTTGCCAGCATCGCCCCGCGCGGGATGTCAATGTCATCGGCCAGTTGCGCCGCCACCGACGCGCCCGCCAGAGCCGAATCCACTGGCTCGCCCGCCCTCGTCATCGCCGCGATTCGGCTGAGCTGGCCGCCGGGCAAAACCACAACCTCATCACCCACCGCAAAACGGCCGCTGGCAATGCGCCCCGCCACCGCCCGGTAATCATGCAGCTCGGTTGTGCGCGGGCGGATAACCGTTTGGACTTGCAAACGCGCGGGCAAAACCGCGTCGTACTGCGCATCGCACGCCTCCATCAAATCCAACACGCTTGGCCCGTCGTACCAAGGCATATTTTCCGACCCGCCCACCACATTTTCGCCCAGCAACGATGACATGGGGACAAAATGAATGCGCTGGCCTTCTGGGCGAATGTTCTCCGTGGCGCGTTGAAACTGGGCCACGATCTCATCAAACCGAGCTTGCGAATAGCCCACCAGGTCCATTTTGTTCACGCACACAATCACAACCGGAATGCGCAGCATGGCGGCGATGTAATAATGTCGGTGGGTTTGTTCCAGCAGGCCGTTGCGGGCATCCACCAAAATAATCGAGACCTCGGCTTTGGATGCGCCGGTCACCATGTTGCGGGTGTATTCAAAATGGCCGGGCGTATCGGCGATGATGTATTTGCGCCGCGCGGTGTGAAAGAACACATGCGCCACGTCAATTGTGATGCCCTGCTCGCGCTCGGCGATCAGGCCATCGGTGAGCAAAGACAAATCGCGAAAATCCAGCCCGCGCCTGCGGCTGGCGGCGTCAATCGCCTCCAGCTTGTCTTGCGTGACAGATTGGGTCTCGAATAACAGCCGCCCAATCAGCGTGCTTTTGCCGTCATCCACCGATCCAGCGGTGGCAATTCGTAAAACATCCATGTGCTGTGCTAAATGCTATGTTCTGAGCGCGAAGGCGCGTCAAAAGTATCCTTCTTTTTTGCGCGTTTCCATCGCAGATTCAGAGCGTTTGTCGTCAATTCGCGCGCCGCGCTCAGAAATTTCGGCGCGTTCAATCTCGCCAATCACCGTATCCAGCGTGGCGGCGGCAGATGGAACCGCCGCCGTGCAAGTCATATCGCCCACCGTGCGGAAACGAACCTGCGCGGTGTACACCTGCTCGTCTGGCGTTTTGTTGATAAACGCAGAATCGGGCCACACCAGGCCATCTCGGTTAAACACGGGCCGCTGATGCGAAAAGTAAAGCGAGGGCAGCGCCAAATTGTTTGCGCGAATAAACCGCCACACGTCCAGCTCTGTCCAATTGGAGATGGGGAACACGCGCACATTTTGCCCGTGCGCAATGCGCCCGTTCAGAATATCAAACACCTCCGGGCGCTGGCGCTGGGCATCCCATTGCCCAAACTCATCGCGCACAGAAAAGATGCGCTCTTTGGCGCGCGCTTTTTCTTCGTCGCGGCGCGCGCCGCCAATGCAAGCGTCCAGCTTCAGCTCGTCAATGGCGTCCAGCAGGGTGACCGTTTGCAGCACGTTGCGGCTGGCATATTTGCCGGTCTCTTCCTTCACCCGCCCCGCGTTGATGGAATCCTGAACATAGCGCGCGACCAGGTTCAATCCCAATGATTTAACCAGCGCATCGCGGAAAACCAGCGTCTCTGGAAAATTGTGCCCGGTGTCTATGTGCAAAAGCGGGAACGGTGGCTTTGCGGGCGCAAAAGCCTTCACCGCTAAATGCGTGACAACGATTGAATCTTTTCCGCCAGAAAACAAAATCGCTGGCCGTTCAAACTGCGCAGCCGTCTCGCGCAAGATGAAGATGGCTTCATCCACAAGCGCATCGGCAAAAAATGACATGCCCCAAGTTTAACCCGCGCGGGGAATTCTTCTTTCAGCATTCAGCATTCTGAATTCAGCATTTAGCATTCCCTAGTTCACTTCCGTCCACACCTTGCCGTTGCCATTTTTCACCACTTCCACATCGCGTATTCCGTTCAGCGCTTCCAACGGTTTGATGGGGCTGCCCGTGGCATTGGCCGCGTTTTTGGCATCCTCGCGGTGCTGGTGCAGGTTGTCCCATCCTTCGGGTTTGATGGCTAACTTTTCGCCGGTGAGCAGCGGCAAAAGTCCTTCCTGGCCGGGTTCGCTTTTTGCGCCCGGTATCCACTTGGTCATGCGCGGGCGTTTGTAATCGGTGGGCTGGGCATAGGTCGAAAGATAGCCCTCGAAGTTGCGCATCACCACGTGATCATGCGACATGCTCACCAGATAATTTGGCAAAATGGGCAGCTTGCCGCCGCCGCCGGGCGCGTCAATCGCGTAGGTGGGGATGGCGTAGCCGCTGGTGTGGCCGCGCAACGCCTCCATGATCTCTAACCCAACCGAGATTGGCGTGCGGAATTGCCCGCTGCCTTTCACCTGGTCGCACTGGTAAAGGTAATACGGCCGCACGCGAATCTTCACCAAATCCTGGCACAGTTTTTTGATGGTGTTCGGGTGGTCGTTCACCCCGGCCAAAAGCACGGTCTGGTTGCCCAGCGGAACCCCAGCATCGGCCAGTTTGGCGCAGGCCCGCGCCAGCTCCGGCGTAATTTCCTTCGGATGATTGACGTGAATGTTCATCCAAAGCGGATGATGTTTGCGCAGCATGTCCACAAACTCATCGGTGATGCGCTGGGGCATGAACACCGGCACGCGCGAGCCAATGCGGATGATCTCGATGTGCGGGATCTCGCGCAGGCGGGTCAAAATTTCATCCAAAATTTTTGGCGCAAGGGTGAGGGGATCGCCGCCGCTGATCAGCACATCGCGCACTTGCGGCGCGCGCTTCAAATACTCAATCTGCTGCTCGTAGTGAGAGCGGTTGAACATGTGGCCCGGGTCGCCCACGATGCGGCTGCGGGTGCAATATCGGCAATACGAGGCGCACTGGGTGGTGACCAGCATCAGCACGCGGTCTGGGTAGCGATGCACCAGCCCCGGCACCGGCGAGTGCGCGTCCTCGCCCAGCGAGTCCTCCATCATGGAGTCAAACGCCTCAAACTCGCGGGCGCGGGGGATGACCTGCTGGCGCACCGGGCACTCCGGGTCGTCGCGGTCAATCAGCGAGGCGAAATAGGGCGTGATGTCCACCCGAAATTTGTCCGGCACGCTCAGCCCGGTCACTTCATCCGGCGAGAGGTTGAGGATTTTGGAGAGGTCCTCCAGCGTGTTGAGGCGGTTCGCCATTTGCCAGCGCCAGTCGTTCCACTGCTCATCTGGAATATCGCGCCAGATCTCCGCGCGGGGGGAATTTTCTTGCGTTATTTTGTAAGGTGCGCTCATGTTTTGCAATGTGTAATGCGTAGTGTGTAAGATGCGCCCGCGGCTTGCCATTTTCTTTTACACGTTACATCTTGCACATTACATTTCTATTCTTAAATCAACTCTTAAATCAACGAAGAAAGGTATAGCACATCAAGTGAAAATTAACAGTAGTTTGCGCCTAAAATTTTCTTTTAACATTGTAAAAATTTAAGAATGTTAAATTTTTTTGGGGTTGGGGGATGAGGGTTAGCGGTTGGGTAAACGCAGACGCAAACGTGATGTGTGAGAGAAGTTGTGTTCACGTAGATGCAGACACTTGTGTTTACGTGAACGTGCGCTTACATGCAAACGATGGGCAGATAAAATTTGCCCTACTTGCGAAAATTACGAAAAAACCGCCGCAATTTTGAACCTTGCATTCGCGCCCTAACCTGCTCCACCCCCGCCGCGTCTTTCTCGGCATCGGGATGGCCGATCTCGCGCTCAAACATGACGAGCACCATCATCAACTCAACCGCGCGGGGCAAGTCACCCAAGGCTTCGTAACGCAACCCCAAATTCCAACTTGCATTGGCTTCACCACTTCGGTCGCCAATCTCGCGGGTGATCACAAGTTGTTGTTCGTAAAATTCAATTGCGCGGCGCGGCTCGCCCAAAGCCGCATACGCCAAACCCAAATTGCCCAGATCGCTACCTTCGCCGCGCCGGTCGCCGATCTCGCGGTCAATGATCAACGCTTGCTCATGGAACTCAATCGCGCGGCGCGGCTCGCCCAAATTTTTGTACGCAACGCCCAAATTGCCCAGAATTGAACCTTCGGCGCGTTTGTCGCCAATCTCTTGCATCACTTTCAACGCTTGCTCATGGAACTCAATCGCGCGGCGCGGCTCACCCAAATCTGCATACGCCAAACCCAAATTGCCCAGCACGCTGCCCTCCCCGCGCCGGTCGCCAATTTCGCGGGCGATCATAAGGTCTTGTTCGTAAAACACAATCGCGCGGCGCGGCTCGCCCAAATCCGCATACGCCAAACCCAAATTGCCCAGAATTGAACCTTCGGCACGTTTATCACCAATCTCTTGCATCGCTTTCAACGCTTGCTCGTAAAACTCAATCGCGCGACGCGGCTCGCCCAAATCCGCATACGCCAAACCCAAATTGCCCAGCGCGGCCCCTTCTTGCCCGCGGTCGCGCATCGCCCGCGCCGCATCGCGTTGGGCTTCTAGCCAAACAATGCGCTGATGGGGGTGAAAGCGCAAGTTGCTGGTGTAAGTCACGGCATCCACCAATTTCACCACGCGCGGGGCAATGGCGGCCGCCGCCCCATCGCCCTGCCCGCCGCTTGTTTGGGCGCTCAGCCAGGCAAAGGCGGCCTCAAAGTGGGCGCGCTCGCGGTCAAACAGGGTCAGGGCTGGCAGCACCTGCCCTTTGAGATATAACTCCCATTGGGCAAATTTCTCAACGCTCGTAACCCAATCCACATGGCGCAGGTGGGCGGCGGCGCGGGCAGGCGCGGGCAGGCGGGCGCTGGCAAAGTCTTTAAGCAGGTCATGCCAGCCATACCGCTCGGTTTGGGGGTCGTATTCCAGCAGGTTGGCCTGGGCCAGGGCATACAGCGGGTGGGTCAGCCCGTCCTCGCCCGCGTCGCTCACCGCCACGCCCGCAGAAAGGTCAAAGCTGGCGGGCATCACGCTCAGGGCCAGCCAGGCGCTTTGCTGGGCGGCGGTCAGGGTGGCGTAGCTGTGTTCAAACACGGCCTCAACCCGCTGGCCCTCTGGGTCCAAATGTTGCTCTGCTCGCAACGCGCCCAGCCGGTCTTTGCCCAGCTCGCGCAGGTAGGTCTCGGTCGGCATCGCCTGGTTGCGCTTCAAAAACGCCCCCGCCACGTTCAGGGCCAGCGGATGGTCGGCGCACAAGGCGGCCAGCGCGTCGGCGGCGGGGTCGCCTAGCGGGCGGTAGTTGCGCAGCACGGCCACGGCATCGGCGCGGGTCAGCTTTGTCAGCGGCACGCGCTCGCCCACCGCCAGCGCCCTGCGCGAGGTGATGAGCGCCACGCTGCCCGGCGGGGGCAGCAACGCCCGCGCGTCGGCTTCGCTGGCCGCGTCGTCAATCAACACGGCGCATTTTTTGCCGTGCAGGGTGTGGTGGTATATGGCTTGCAAGCTGGCCGCGTCATCGGGCAGTTTGTCTTGCGGGTAAATTAGTTGCAGCACGCGGGCCAATTCCTGGGATGGGGTTCGCGGCGCGGCGCTGCGCCCGCCCAACTCAATCACCAGTTGGGCATCGGGGTAGTCCGCGCTCAGGGCGTGCGCCAGCACGGTCGCCAGCTCGGTCTTGCCAATCCCGCCCATGCCGGTCAGGCTGGTGATGGCGATGGCGCCATCGCGCAGGCCCTCTTTTTGGCGGATGAGGCCGAGAATGCGGCCAATTTCCTCCGCGCGGCCCTCAAAGCTGGGGTTGATGGATCCCAGCATGTGCAGCGTGTCGCGCTGGTATCGCGCGGCCTGCTGGAGGATGAGGGTTGCGCCCGCGCCCAGCGCAATCGCGTTTGACCCTTGGGCAATCGCCCCATCCCCCTCGTTTTTGGCGTTGTAATCCGGCATGGGCGAATTGTAAAGGGAATTTCGAATTCTGAATTCTGAATTCTGAAAAAAACAACCCGCGCCAGCGGGTTTCCCAGTGCGTAGGCGGCGGATTCATCCGCTGCCGGTAACCCGCCCGCGCTTTCTACTTTCAGAATTTAGAATTTTTTTCACTCCACCACAACCTTGCTCAAGTCGTCTTTGTTCTCCGGGTATTTCATGCCAAACCCCTTGAGCGTATCCACCAGCACCGATGAGATCACCAAATCGCGGTACCACTTTTTGTCGGCGGGCACCACATACCAGGGCGCGGCCTCGGCGCTGGTCTGGTTGATGGCATCCTCGTAGGCGGCCATGTAGTCATCCCACAACTTTCGCTCGGCCAGGTCGCCCACGCTGAACTTCCAGTGTTTGGCCGGGTCATCCAGCCGCGCTTGCAGCCGCGCCTTTTGCTCATCTTTGCTAATGTGCAAGAAAAACTTGAGGATGGTCGTGCCCTCATCGGCCAGCGTTTTTTCCCACGCGGCAATTTGTTCGTAGCGTTTGCTCCACACTTCTTTTGGCACAATGTTGTGTACCCGCACCACCAGCACATCTTCGTAATGGCTGCGGTTAAAAATCACAATTTCGCCTTTGCCCGGCGTTCTTTGATGAATGCGCCACAAATAATCGTGATCCATCTCCAGCGGCGTGGGCACCTTGAACGCGGCCACATCCACCCCTTGCGGGTTCACACCCTCAAACACCTTGCGGATCACGCCATCTTTGCCAGAGGTGTCCATGCCCTGCAAAACCACCAGCACCTTGTGCTTGTGCTCCGCGTAGAGCAGCTCTTGCAGCTTGTCCAGATCGGCCACGCGTTTGTCAATTTCTTTTTTGGCCTGCGCCTTGTCGCCTTTGAAGCCAAGGGTGTCGGCTGGATCAATTTTTGCTAGTTTAATTTTCTTGCCCGGTTTTACGCGATGAATATCCATGTGCACTCCTTGATGGTTGTTGGTTGTTGGTTGAACAACCAGACGGAAGACGGGAGACGGCGGTCTACCGTCTTCCGTCCTCCGTCTTTCGTCAATTTATATTTGCCGTCTTCTGCATTTCATCCCAAAGCGCAGCCACGTGCTCGCGCTCGGTGTTTTCTGCGCCGATGGACACACGAACCATCCAGCGGCCATCCTGTATAGACGGCGTTAAATAGGCTTTGCCGCTTTTGTTGATGGCGTTCGCCCAGGCCAGCGTGTGCGCGTCCAGCGCTTCGCCGCTTAGGTTGGGCGGCTCGTGGCGCACGCACACGGTTTGCAAATGCACCGGCGCCAGCACGCGCCAGCACGGTGTCCCATCCACCAAAGCCGCCAGCCATTGCGCGTTGGCCATGTCTCGGCGCAGCCGCGCCTGCAATTTCTCAACGCCCTCCAGCCGAAGCAACATCCACAACTTGAGCGCCCTAAACCGCCGCCCCAGCGGGATGCCCCAATCGCGGTAATTTTTCGCGCTGCCATCTGCGCTGGTTTGCAAATACGATGGGTTGGTGCTCATCACCCGCACCAAATGCTGCGAGTCGCGCACAAAATACGCGCTGCAATCAAACGTCACGCCCAGCCATTTGTGCGGGTTTAGCACGATGGAATCCGCGCCCTCAATACCCTTCCACATCCAGCGGCATTCCGGCAAAATCATGGCGCTCCCAGCCATCGCGCTGTCCACGTGCATCCAAATGTTGTATTTCTTCGCAATCTCCGCGATCGCCTCCAGCGGGTCAACCGCGGTCACGCCGGTGGTGCCGGTGGTGCCGACCACCGCGCACGGCAAGTTGCCCTTCGCCACATCGGCGCGTA
>Ga0073900_10000707_pt1 | contig 20521 bp, 13 predicted proteins | sample KloWWTmetKNB5Kit_FD_66666 | JGI IMG/M metagenome (GOLD analysis project Ga0073900, IMG submission 66666) | Active sludge microbial communities from Klosterneuburg, Austria, studying microevolution and ecology of nitrifiers - Klosterneuburg... | ecosystem: Engineered > WWTP > Aerobic digester >...
CCACGGCCAGGCTCAGTTCTCTTCAGTGATCTATCACTCGACAAGGAAGCAACTCCTTATCGACCGTGCAAGACTAGAGCCTGCGGAGGTCTAAACACGACAACAGCGCCCCGCACATTGCGGGGCGCTGTTCATTCGGTGCTTATGGCTTGGGCGCCACGAACACCTTGGCAGGGTCGCTCACCGAGCTCACATAGCCGGCGGCACCCAAACACTCCACACGGTACCACACGTGGGTGGCGGGCTCCAGCTCGGTGCCATCGAAGCTCGCCTTCGATGTCATGCCTACCAACACCCAGCTTGCTCCATCGTTGGGGTCGGTGGTGGACATGTACACTTGGTAGTAGTACGCGCCATGCACCGGCTTCCAACGCAGGTGCGTGGTACCGGGAAGTTCACCCGTGCTGCCGCGCAGATCAGAGGGAGCGGGCAACGGCCCGATCGGATCCCCTTCCTTGCGCAGCTCGAAGCCCGAGCTCAAGATGATCGCAGCATCGCCATTGGCGACCTGCGACACATACATGGCCAGGCGCACGATCAACTTATCCAACTCGGCCTCGGCCTTGTTGCGGAGGAAGACCTTCTCGTGGTCGCCACCCATGGCTTCCGCGATGGCAACCTCCAGACTTCCCCGGCCGGCCAACAGCTCAGCGAGTGTTGGACTGGGCGTGGGGAAATTGGCGTTGCCCGTCATCTTCATATCCAGCAACAAGGCCTTTGCCACCTTATCGGTGGGCCGTAAACCGGTCAAACCTGCTCTTGCGGTCTTCATGGTCTTGTCGGAGTTGTGCCGCAACTCCCTGCTTCGTTCCCACACCCTGATCGGCAGATCACGGTGTGGGCTCTGGGTCGGGCCCTGCGGCGGTTTCCTAACGGATGATCGCATACCGATGATCGGTCGGTATTCGGCTGTTGAACGCCACCGCGATCCGCGCTATTGTGTGCCCAGATGCCCGCAATGCCCCGTTATCGCTACAAATTCTGTTAAATACCGACCGTTGCCGCACACCGCATCACCGTTGTACCGCAGCAACGGACCGTTGGCCGTTCTGTGCACGGAGGTTCGCAAAAGGCCCATTCCCCTAGTGATCCAGCACAAGGGATCAGCGGAATTCCGCACGTTGTTCTGGGAAAGGTCCACGCGGTCTTGGAAAAAGGACGTGCTTGTTTCTGCGAATCACGCGTAGTCTGTGGCATACCACCAGTGGTTTTTCGCGGACTGCACGAAGTCTACGGCGATCCTTCTGTGGTTCTCCAAAACCTACCTGTGGTCTGGTGTAAACCACCCGTACTTATCCACGGACCACATGCGATCTTGAGAAAACCTTCCGTGGTATTGGAATAACATCACGTTGTTTTGGAATAACCTCCAGTACTTTTCCGGAAAGCGTCCGTGGGTTTGCAAATTCCTCTCGTGGTCTTACAGAAACCATCCGTGGTCTTGGCAATTCCTACCGTGGTTCGCCGGAGGCTGCACGTGGTCTGCAGCAGCGTGCGCGTGGAAAAGGGGAGGAGGTGGGTGTTTTGTGGTCAAGGTGGCCCTCGGCGACTTCCCCTTGGTCGGGTTCGGTGCCTTGTTCGGGTTTATGGCTTGGTTGGGTTAGGGTATTGAGGTTCGAGGTGGGCGGTGGTGGAGGGGGCGGTTCGTTCCTTGAGTCTAGGACCACACCTTGCCCGTATGCCTAAGCCGGATATCTTGTCGGGCTGAAGACCGAGATGAGCATGGTGGACCTATTGACCAAGAACGAAGAACGCTTGCTGGAACTGCTGGCGGACCATGATAGCCTAGGGCCTGTGGCAGCGGCCAATAGCTTGGGGCTGGACAAGGCCAAGGTGGTCAAGCTGAAGGATGGCCTAAAAGCCAAAGGCCTAATTGCCACTGGCAAAGGCGGCAGCATGAAATTGCTTGGGAACAACGGGGCCAAGGCGACCAAAGCCTCTAAGCCAGCGGCCTCAAGTCCCAAAGCCAATGGCTCCGCCACCAAAAAGCCAAAAGCCAGCAACGGCACCGCCTTCGAACAAGCCTTCCGCAACATCGACGATGCGCTGTGGAAGGACCCCGGCTGCACCAGCGAACTGGACTACACCGAGCAGACCAGCTGGATCCTCTTCCTCAAGTACCTCGACGACCTCGAGACCGTGAAGCAGATGGATGCCGAACTGCAAGGCAAGAAGTACACGCCCATCATCGAGGCCAAGTACCGCTGGCCGGTGTGGGCCTGCCCAAAGGACAAAGACGGCAACTTGGACCACCACAAGGCCCTGAGCGGAAAGGACCTCGTGGAGTTCGTGAACCAGCAGCTCTTCCCCTACCTCAAGGGCTTCAAGCAGAAGGCCACCGGACCCAACACCATCGAATACAAGATCGGCGAGATCTTTTCGGAGATCAACAACAAGGTGCAGAGCGGCTACACCCTGCGCGATGTGCTGGACCATGTGGACGCCCTGCACTTCCGCAGCCAGGAGGAGAAGCATGAGCTGAGCCACCTCTACGAGGCCAAGATCAAGAACATGGGCAATGCCGGGCGCAACGGCGGCGAGTACTACACGCCACGCCCGCTGATCAAAGCCATTGTGCAGGTGGTGGACCCGCAGGTGGGCGATACCGTGTACGACGGTGCCGTGGGCAGCGCGGGCTTCCTGTGCGAAGCCTTCGACCACATGAGCGCCAGCGCCAAGAGCACCAGCGCGCAGAAGACCTTGCAGGAAAAGACCTTCTACGGCAAGGAGAAGAAGAGCCTGGCCTACGTCATCGGTATCATGAACATGATCCTGCACGGCATCGAGGCGCCCAACATCATCCACACCAACACGCTCAGCGAGAACCTCGGCGACATCCAGCCGAAGGACCAATATGATGTGGTGCTGGCCAACCCGCCCTTCGGTGGCAAGGAGCGCAAGGAGGTGCAGCAGAACTTCCCGATCAAGACCGGCGAAACGGCCTTCCTCTTCCTACAGCACTTCATCAAGAGCATAAAGGCGGGCGGCCGCGCGGGCATCGTGATCAAGAACACCTTCTTGAGCAATACCGACAACGCCAGCATCAGTTTGCGGCGCAAATTGCTGGAAGATTGCGACCTGCACACCATCCTGGACATGCCCAGCGGCACCTTTCAAGGAGCGGGCGTAAAGACCGTGGTGCTCTTTTTCGAGAAAGGGAAGAAGACGCGCAAGACCTGGTACTACCAGCTGGCCCCCGGTCGCAACATGGGCAAGACCAACCCGCTAGACGAAAAGGACATGGCCGAATTCGTGCGGCTGGCGAAGAGCAAGGGCGATAGCGCGAACAGTTGGAGCGTGAACACGAGCGAGGTGAACACCGACACCTACGACCTGAGCGCGAAGAATCCGAACCGTGCCGAGGAAGCCCCGCTGCGCGACCCTAAGACCATCCTGCACGAAATGCGCGACCTGGATAAGAAGACCAAGGGCTTGTTGGACAACATCATGGCGCTGCTGAAATGAGTTGGGTGACCGTAACGCTTGGTGATGTTTGCGAGCTATACCAGCCGAAGACCATTTCAACTAAGGAGATGGTCGATGATGGTGAGTACGTGGTGTTTGGCGCGAATGGTGTGATCGGTCGATATGATCAATACAACCACGAAGAGCCACAACTCTTGATCACTTGTCGCGGTGCAACTTGCGGTGCAGTGAATATCTCAACGCCCAAAGCGTGGATCAATGGCAACGCGATGGTCGTTCGGCCCAAAGGCAACGACATTGATCGCCGATTCCTTGAGTACCTGTTCAGGGGTGGGGTTGACTTGTCTAAGACTATTACCGGAGCTGCACAACCGCAGATCACTCGGCAGACGTTAGCCCCGCTGGAGATCAGATATCCAACCTCCCTCCCCGAACAGCAGCGGATCGTGGGGAAGTTGGATGCGGCCTTTGCGGCGCTCACGGAGGCGCAGGCGCACGTGGAGCGCAACCGGGCCAACGCGCGGGAGCTTTTCGAGAGCTACTTGAACGGGGTGTTCGAGGGGAAGGGGGATGGGTGGGTCGAGAAACGATTGGGAGATCTGATTGACATTCAGAACGGATACGCCTTCAGCAGCAGGGAGTATCAGGATGAAGGCCACTTTCTCATTCGGATCAGTAATGTGCAGGACGGAGAGATCGTGCTCGCCAATCCAAAATATGTCGCGATCAATGACGCGCGATTGGAGCGGTTCAACTTGAATGAAGGCGACATCCTAGTTTCACTGACAGGGAACATTGGTCGTGTGGGTATCATGCAGGCCGAGCATTTGCCAGCGGCGCTCAATCAACGCGTCGCGCGCATCACCTTGAAGGACGAGAAGACCATTCGGCACAACTTCCTGTTCTTCTTCTTGCGCTCAAACTTCTTCCGTGAGCATTTGCAAGCAGCAGGTCACGGAGCCGCGCAACAGAACGTGAGTACGAAAGAGATCGCGGAGGTTGAATTAAGCGTTCCTCCTTTGAAGGAACAGCAGCGCGTATTGGATGCCCTGCGCGAACTTCAAATCAAATCGGACGAACTCGAAACCACCTACCAGCAGAAGCTGAGCGAGCTGGCGGGTTTGAAGAAGGCGGTGTTGGGGGCGGCTTTTAGGGGGGAGTTGTAACCAAATAGCACGTATACCATGAGCGAAGAGAATACTTCAAACACACCTACTCCTGAGGAACGTGCGCAGGCTTTGGCAGAGTTACACGGCCGTGCAAAGGAATTGGTCGCTGCTATAGATGATGCAAAGAGCAAAGTGCTCGATGGAAAGGAGGGACAGCCTTCTATCGTGCAGCAAGTGAGTGATGCATACGATAAAGCTAAAGGGCTATCAGAAAAGATTGACACGTTCTATGCGCACCTGCATGATCCAGCAAACGATGGATCAAAGGCCATTGTTGAGGCCATCCCTGAAGCTGTCGAGTTGATACGTCAAGCGAAGGAGAGGTCAGAAAGTCATGAAGCTGACATCAAAGCTTATCAGGAGAAACTGCTCGGCAAGAAAGAAGGTGACAAGGAGATTCCTGGTATCAAACAGGATGTTGAGGAGAAGGTGAACCAACTGACCGCGCTGTATTCACAGGTATACGAGAAGCGCGGTGATCAACCATCCGTTGCGCAACAGATCAAGGAGTTCATTGAAGAACTCGGTCAGAAGAAGAGCGAATTCGAGGCAATCAAGAAGACTGTCGAAGAATACGAGGATGCCCTGTTCGGGAAGAAAGGGGATGATGGCAAGCGGAAGGATGGCATCAAGGGTGAAGTTGACGGGTACCTGACCACTCTGAGCGAGTTGGTGGAGACCAGCACAGCTACCCAAGATCGGTTGCGAGAGAAATCCGAACGAATGCTGCAGGATGCGGCCACGGCTTCGCTTGCGGAGGATTCCATCAAGCAGAAGAAGTCCTTTTGGTGGCAAAACGGCATTTGGGCATTCGCTTTGTTCGTTGCCATCGGTATGCTTATCAAGGCACCTACGATGGACTTCTCAAAAGGATTGGGAGGGCATGTGCCTAAGGTCGCTGAACAACAACAACCACCTGTGGTTGTTGATACGGCGACTACTCATGCACCCATTGTAACAACACTGCCGGAGGTGAAACCATCCCACGACGAGGCTCCGGCACTTCCATGGTATGTTCTATGGCTCATGCGACTGCCCTTCATAGGTGGTGCGATATGGCTTGGTTGGTATGCAGGCAAGCAACTCAGCCAGAACAAGCGACTTCAACAAGAGTATGCCCACAAGGAGAATGTGGCCAAGTTGTACTACACGCTGAAGCGAGAAATTGAGGAGTTGGAGAAGGACGGAGATGATGCGCGCTTGGCCCGCATTCTGAAAGTTCGCGTCATGCGTGTCTTGGTTAATAGCATGGGTCATAATCCAAGTGTCACCTTGGATAGCAAGGCACATAACGACAACGGACCTATGCAGAAGAGCTACGACAAGGCTTTCGATAATGTGAAGGGTATTGCCGAGGCGATCGCCAAAGTCAAGTTAAAGCCATGAACACCCCATCCTTCATCCTGCACATCCTGGTGGCCGATGGCGACCCGCTTCCCATATTGAAATAGGAGTCCCCCATGTTATACAAACTCGGAAAGAGCGGAACCAAGTTCGATTCCATCGAACCAATCGGCTTTGAGGGCTTCCCGAAGGAGAAGCACTTGGAAGACTTGATCGCAGAGAACCTCTTCGATGTACTGTTTGAGGGCAACGATCTGATGCCGATCAAGCAGGAACGCGCGTGGCAGCCAGAAGCGGACATCTATGCATTGAATCGGAATGGTGATGTGGTCGTCTTCGAGTTGAAAAGGGACGCAGCAGGCAAAGGAGCGCTCCATCAAGCGTTGCGTTATTGCGAGAAGGTGGCGCACTCCAATTTCGACAAACTGCAAGATTGGTACCGCGCCTACAAGAAGAACCCCGAACTGGACCTACAGAGGGAGCATCAGATCAGCTTCGATCTGGAGCACCCAATGGATAGGACCAAGTTCAACACGAACCAGCACTTGATCATTGTCGGTAGCGCGAGTGACAATGAATTGGCTCTGAATGTGGACTATTGGAAGTCGAAGGGCATTTCCATTGCATTCATTCCATACAGGATCTACACCATCGGTGGTGATAGCTACTTTGAATTCTTCTCCCTACCGTACGACCAACACCACAATCCAAAAGAGGCCAAGGGCGTCCTGTTCGACACCAACTTGAGCTACATCAAGGAGGGCATCTGGTACATGTGTGAGAACAATCGCGTCGCTGCTTTCGGTAGCATCAAGAGCATTGTGCACTCGTTCAAGAAGGGTGATGTTGCCTTCTTGTACCACGTGGGCCAAGGCATCGTGGCTGCTGGTGAAGTGAAGGGAACGGTGAAGGAAGACGCCGAAATGGATGCTATGTACCAGGACTTGAAATGGTTGACGCCAGTTCCGGTACGCGGAAAAGAACTGAAGGCACTATCTGCTGCCGAGATCAAGAAACTCGGATTCAACTTCTGGTGGCCAAAGACTATGAAGCCACCTTTCTTGGACAAGAAGGAAACCGCCAAATTGCTGACTGCTGTCGAGCGGAAACTACGTTGACCAAATGAACGAAGCCGAAACCCGCGCTGAGCTGATCGACCCCGCATTACGCGAGGCGGGCTGGGGCGTGGTGGAGGGCAGCCGCGTGCGGCGGGAGTACATCATTACCCTCGGCCGTTTGCAGGGTGCCGCTGGCAAACGCAACAAGCAGGACATCGCCGATTACGTGCTGGAGTACAAGGGCCGCATGGTGGCCGTGGTGGAGGCCAAGAAGGCCAGTGAGGCCGTGAGCCTAGGCCTTGGTCAAGCGAAGAAGTACGCCGACAAACTGAAGGTGCGGCATGCGTACAGCACTAACGGCAAAGGCATCTATGCGGTGGATATGCTGGCGGGGCGTGAAGGGGATATTCCCGCGTGGCCTACGCCCGATGAGCTCTGGGGCTTGCTACACGGAGGTCGGGATTCCGGCTCGGGGGCCGGAATGACGGCGCAAGCAGGCGGCGGAATGACCGCTGAATCATGGACCGACCGTTTCGGTCTGGTGCCCTTCGAGGACAAGAGCGGCAGCTGGCAACCGCGCTACTACCAGGACCTCGCGATCCAGCGCGTACTGGACAGCATCGCGAAAGGCAAGGATCGCATCCTGCTCACCCTCGCCACCGGCACGGGCAAAACGGCCATCGCCTTCCAGATCGCGTGGAAGCTCTTCGAGGCCCGCTGGAATTTGAAGCGCGACGGCGAACGCCGGCCGCGCATCCTCTTCTTGGCCGACCGCAACATCCTCGCCGACCAAGCCTACAATGCCTTCAGCGCTTTCCCCGAAGATGCGTTGGTGCGCATCGCGCCGGGCAGCATCAAGAAGAAAGGCAAAGTGCCCACCAACGGCAGCATCTTCTTCACCATCTTCCAAACGTTCTTGTCGGGTCCGGACGAGACGCCCTACTTCGGCGAATACCCTGCCGACTTCTTCGACTTCATCGTCATTGACGAGTGTCACCGGGGCGGTGCTAATGATGAAAGCAGCTGGCGCGCCATTCTGGACTACTTCAAGCCTGCCGTACAACTGGGCCTCACGGCCACGCCGAAGCGCGACCAGAACGTGGATACATACAAGTACTTCGGCGACCCGGTCTACATCTACTCGCTGAAGGAAGGCATCAACGACGGTTTCCTCACGCCCTTCAAGCTGCACGAGTTCACCACCACGCTGGATGAGTACACCTACGTGGGCGACGACACCGTGATGGAAGGCGAGGCCGAACAAGGCCGCACCTATACCGAGGCGGAGATGAACCGGATCATCGAGATCAAGGCGCGGGAGGAATACCGCGTGCGGCTCTTCATGGACAAGATCGACCAACGCCAGAAGACCTTGGTGTTCTGCGCCACACAGGACCATGCCTTGGCCGTGCGCGACCTGATCAACCAATACGCCACCAGCACCGACCCGAACTACTGCCACCGCGTCACCGCCGATGACGGCAAGATCGGCGAACAACACCTGCGCGATTTCCAGGACAACGAACGCAGCATCCCCACCATCCTCACCACCAGCCAGAAGCTGAGCACCGGCGTGGATGCCCGCAACGTGCGCAACATCGTGCTGATGCGTCCGGTGAACAGCATGATCGAGTTCAAGCAGATCGTCGGGCGCGGCACACGCCTCTTCGAAGGCAAGGACTACTTCACCATCTACGACTTCACCAAGGCGCACGAGCATTTCAAGGATCCCGAATGGGACGGCGAACCCTTGGACCCCGAACCGCCACGCGAGCGCGGCGAAGGCAAGGGCAAAGACTACGATGAACCCGGTCCTGATCCAGTGGTCCATGACCCAGAAGGCGAGGATGTACCACGCAAGATCATCAAGGTGAAACTGGCCGATGGCAAGGAGCGGCAGATCCAGCACACCAGCAAGACCAGCTTCTGGAATGCCGACGGCGTGCCCATCAGCGCCGAGCAATTCATCAAGGTCCTCTTCGGCGAACTACCACAACTCTTCAAGAACGAAGATGAGCTACGCGCCATCTGGGGTCTGCCGGACACGCGCTCGAAGCTCTTGGAAGAACTCACCGAGAAAGGCTTCTCTGTGGTGCAGCTCGAAGAACTCCAACGCCTCATCGACGCCGAGAAGAGCGACCTCTACGATGTGCTCGTCTACATCGCCTACAACAAAGCCACACAGCTCCGCGCCGAACGCGCCACCGCCGCCCGCACCCACCTCGATACCTACACCGACAAGCAACGCGCCTTCCTCGATTTCGTCCTCGACCAATACGTGAAGGACGGTGTGAAAGAACTAGACCTAGGAAAACTGCCCCCTCTCCTACTGCTCAAGTACAAGTCGCTGCCCGATGCCGCGAAGGAGCTAGGAGATATCGCCGCGATACGGGAGACGTTCGTTGGGTTCCAGCGGTGGTTGTATGGGGGGGGCTTTAAACCATGATGATGAAAACACGTGTTGGATCTTGGAATGGCTTTTTGGGCCGCTTACTCTTGACCTCCTGGGTTGGGGCAGCGCTCATCGTAGGCTCTAGCATGGTCTCATGCACCCCAATTGAACCTTCGAATGCTGATGGTGAAACGGTGGCCAACCAATGGCAAGATGAGCTGGCGATGAAGGAGAAAGAGTTGGCCCTGCGCGAACGTGAATTGGCGCTCAAAGAGGAACAACTCAATCAGACTTCTGAACCAGTATCCCCGGAGTCACTCCCGGAGTTGTACAAAAGGCTAAGGACCAGTGTGTACATGGTAATCACTAGTAATGACACTAGTCAATCACAAGGAACGGCTTTTACCATTGATCGCTCGGGAGTGGCTTTAAGCAATTACCACGTATTCAAGAGTGCATCAAAGGCGGTTGTGATCAACGAAAACGGGGATCACTTCATGATCGCAGAAGTCATTCATCAGGACTCAGTGAAGGACTTCATCAAGTTCCGCATTTCGCCGGGCAATGAGTTTGAGCACTTCAAGATCGCCTCTGCAAGTCCTGTGATCGGTGATGTCTGCTACACTATTGGCAACCCTGAGGGGTATACCCATACGCTGTCTTCGGGTCTGGTATCAGGTTACAGGTACAATAACGAAATGATCCAAACCACCACCCCGATCACTCATGGGAGCAGCGGTGGGCCACTATTCAATGCTGTCGGCGAGGTGACCGGAATAACAACGTCCGGAATGGGGGAAGGCAACTTGAACTTTGCGCTGAACATCCAAGAGGTACTAGCAGTTCGAAATCAGGTTGAAGCGACTGCACCGACAAAGGAACTTGGCAAGGTCAGTTGTAAAGAACTGATCACGAATTACTACCGGGCACTTGAAGGGGAAAACTATGACCTACTAAGAACTTTTTATGCGCCTGTACTTACAAGGCATTTTGAGCGCTATAACGTTCAGCGTAACGAGGTGATTGCCTTAGCAAAGGCATACCGACCAAAATTCGGAATCGTGTCAGTGTCCTTTGATGTGGACTGGAACCAGTATTCTGAAACGGTCTTGCAGAATGGCAACATCGAAGTACAATATGTGCTGCAATACGATATGGTTCGCAGCGATCCGCGCAAACCAAAAAGCTTCCTGCTACAAATGATCATCGAAGTTTCGCCCGATGGAAAGCTGACAAGTATCTATGAAAACATATTGGCCAAGCGATAGTCACTAGAACTGAGCAGTGCACGAGGTTCGGAACCCTAAGCCTCGGTACGGTCTCCTGAGCTACAAAGGGCCCTTGCGCTCCCAGCTGTTGTTCTTGCATGGCGAGGGACTTGAGGGCGAAATACCCTCGGGAAGTTCAATAAACGGTCACCCTTGTCGGGGCATTTGTTGCGTGCAGGGCAGCCACGTGAATTGATTTCGCAACTATATTGGAACGCCTTTGAGTTAGGCAAACGCAGTGTGACGCGCAGATGGATACCAAAAGTCGAGCTGGGGAGCTGTTCAATGCTGGGAAGTATGCCGATGCGATCCCACTGTATCGGGAGATCGTCGAGGTCGACCCTGCGGATCTGAACGCATGGCAGTGTCTGGTTATGTGCCTGCGCGATACCGAGTCATACGAAGTCGGGGTAGATACGGCGAAAACAGCGCTCAAAATACATGCTCGTTCGGCATGGCTATGGCGGGAACTGGGCCAGATGCTCATCAAGCTTGATCGGCTTGATGAAGCACACAAGTCATTGGATCAGGCCAAGCGCATTGAGCCTGGATCGGAGTGGCTTTGGCGGTACTTCATTAAACTTCACAGAGCAAGGAAACACCCAGCCTTTGAAGCTGAGGCTTTGGAGAAGTTAGTGGACCTGGGTAAAGCCAGCGGCACTGACCTGAATAAACTGGGCATCGTACACCACGACAACAAGAACTACGGCAAGGCACTAGAGTACTACAGGGCATCTGCCATTATGAAAACCTGGACGGCACCATACTACAATATGGGCCTGGTGTACAGTGACCCGGAGGTTTCACAAGATGCGGATGCGGCGGATGCATACCGCCGAGCGCTCCTTATCGATGCCGCCTACGAAAAGGCATCTGTAGAGTTGACGGGCACGAAAGCCAAGCTGCTCCCATTGGCGGTGCAGGCGCGCACCCAAGCTGCCGAACTTTTGCGAAGGGACGATCGCTATCATCATTATCTCAACCCGTTTGAAGTACTGCAGCTTGCCACGGAGGATGAGTACGATGTCGTTGATCCAAAGGCGATCCATCGTGCTAAAAAGCGACTGCTCCACGAGCTTGAACTGAATGATGGAAGGATCGGCTGGCTCGAAGACCAACTTTTGGACAAGTCAAGGGTGCTCGCGATCGATGATGAACTACTTGATGCCCGAAAGCGCGCATACCATCTCGCCATTGCACGCAACAAACGCCTTTTGCGATTCCTCACGCATGGCGACATCGAACACTTCCTCTATTCGGACGACTATTTCCCGGTAGATATTCTGGAACTCTTGGATGCTGATGCTGGGTTCCGCGCCTTTCTGAGCAAGCCGTTCGCCGCCCAGTACAACACAATGCTGAGTCGAGCGATCGAAAAAAGAACCTTGGCGGTGGTCGAGGTTCTATTCGACGGTCGACGTTGGGTGGAGGACGCCGACCTTGATCAATGCCTTCTAAGCGCCTTCAAGAAGACAGGCCATCTCATGGATGTGCTGACGGAATTGGAGACAGAAAGCGAAGTGAGGCTTGTCGGTTTCCCGGAGGTCCAGAATGCACTTGAGGTCCATGGCATGGTCGGTCTGTTCAATCTCTTGCCAGCACAGTTCAGGGCGCAGCAAACTCAACTGGTTGCATGCCTGAGGTCACTTGCGGTCAACTGCCACAACAAGCACGGTCAGACCGAAATGTCCAAGAGCATCTTGCTGCTCTGCAAGAAGTTCCAGTTCAAAAGTCACGCGCTCAATGAACGGCTGAAGGAGGACTACAAGAAGATAGAGGAGTTGCTTGCTGAGCAGTTGGCCACTCCCCCCCAGCGAGCAACAAGAACACCGAGTTCGCATGCCCCAAAAGCGCCAAAGCAGAATACGATTCAACCAACGATAGATTCCGCAAAGAAAGAAAAGAACAAGACACTCCAAAAAGTAGCCAATGCCGCTATAGTATTCGGAATTCTCGTGCTTGTTGGTGGCATCGTCTGCAATAGAGCACCCGACATCGAGAATGACGAGAAATACGTGACTGGAAAGGCCATCACAGACATTGAACCACTGGGAATACTAAGTTTAGAATCAAATAGGACCGCGCTATACGATGCCCTTGCCAGCCGATATGATTTGGGAACATTTGATGAGTTCAATGCCAAGCTGGATGACCCCATCAAGGTGAAGGCTCTGTACGATGGCATATCTTCAGATGGTTATGACGTTGGTGAATTTGAAACCTTTAAGTCTAAGTTCGGTCCATTAGAGACGGCTTGGATTTCGGTTGATCCGCAGAAGAAACCTCCATTTGATCCGAGTAAGCCTTTCGAGGTCGAGGCACCAGACGGGACTATAATTGAGTTCCCTTCGACCATGAGCGAATCGGAGATAACCGCGATTATGCGGAATATGTACCCACCACCAACAAACCAGCCAGAAGGCGTGGATCCGAAACGGATCATGGCTGCATTACGGGCCGCTGATGCAGCTGGTGACACGGAGGCCGCGAGACGCCTCGCGCAGGCTTATCGGGATGCAGTGTCCTCACAAGCGCCTGCTGTGCCGGGAAAGCCCTCGGCGTGGAAGCCGCCTGCCGACGCAAAGCTCGTAGGGCAAAATCCCGCCGCGCCGGGAAAGCCCTTGGCCCCACCCGTCGGTGCGCAGCTCGACGATTCGTGGGAGGCCACGTCCTACTACAACGGCGAAGCCCCGGAATGCTTCAACTACACACCGAAGTATGACCGGCAATTGGACAACCAGTTAAGGGTAACAGTCGGCGGGGGTACAGACGTGGTGATCAAGGTGATGGAATGGAGTACCGATAGATGCGTTCGGTACGTTTACATCAAGAGTCTAAGCACCTATGCGATAAGGAACATACCACAGGGGGCTTACTATCTGAAGATCGCCTATGGCAAACGATGGGTCGAGAAGAAGGAAGCGGGGATCTGTATCGGGAAGTTTGCTTCCAGTCCGCTCTATGAAAAGGGCGAGGACATGTTGGACTTCCGCACGAGAAGCACCGGTATCACCTACGAGAATGGTCAGCGATACGAGAACTTTGAGATCCCTTCCTACGAGGTCAAACTTGATGTGGTCAGCACGGGCTATTCGAGGAACAACTTCAATACGGACGGTATCAGTGAGGCCGAATTCAATAAGTGAGAGACACCCGGATCAGTACTAGCAAACACCCATAATGGACGTCAAACAGATCAGCGCCTCGGAACAACTTAAACCATTGCTTTCCGCGCTTTGTCAGCTTTACGAGCTTGACCGTAAGGTGCAGAAGCTAGGCGAGTTGGAATCGCTTGCTCGACATGTCGAGAAGATGAAGGCCGCCTTCGAGGAACTCGGCTATCGGATCGAGGACCCACATGGTCAGAGCTTCAATGAAACAAGGGTGGATCTGGAAGCTTCGATCGCGGGAAGCAGCACCGAAGACCTCGTTGTTACCGAGGTGATCAAGCCGATCATTCGTCTCGTGGTACGCGACAGCAAAGGCGAGTATACCAAGATCATTCAGCGCGGGGTGGTGGTTGTAGAGTCGCGCAACAATAACTGAAGAACATGAGCAAGACGATCAACTTCGGCATTGACCTTGGCACAACGAATTCGTTGATCGCCAAGTTCAACAAAGGCACCGTGGAGGTTTATAAGAACCCGGTCGGGTTCAAGGAGACCTTGCCATCTGTAGTGGCATTCCGGAACGACCGTATCCTCGTCGGTGAAAGGGGACGCGCCTACCTTGAGAAGGATCCCAAGAGCACAGTTGGTCAGTTCAAACGCAAGATGGGTACTACGGAGAGCTTCAAGATAAAGTCCCTTGACCAGTCAAAGACGCCAATTGAACTTTCTGCCCTCGTCCTGAAGGAATTGAAGACTTTCATACACACTGGCGAAATTCCGGAGGCGGTTGTCATCACCATCCCTGCTTCGTTCGACATGGTCCAGTCCAACGCTACCAAGGAGGCTGGTCTTCAAGCAGGCTTCAAGCAAGTGGTGCTCCTCCAAGAGCCCATCGCAGCGAGCCTTGCATATGCCAACAAGACAACCGGGAATGAGCTCAACAACAGCCAATGGATCGTATACGACCTGGGTGGCGGCACGTTCGACGTTGCCCTCGTGCGCATCTCAGAAGGGGAACTAAAGGTCATCGACCATGAAGGGGACAATTTCCTTGGTGGTGCTGACTTCGACGCACTGATCGTCGAACGCATTGTGGTGCCTGCCATTGCAAAGAAGGGCCAGTTCGCAGACCTGCTCGACCAACTCAAAAGTCGCTCCGGCAGGTTGAATAGCAAGTGGTATGCACTGCTTGCCGCGGCAGAGGAGGCCAAAATGGAACTTTCCACCAAGAGTTCTACGGAGATCGATGTCGAGCTTGAGGACGACGATGGCGAAACGATCAGCATGTTGCTCAACGTGACACGATCCGACTTCGAGGCAGTGATCAAGGATGCAGTTGACGCAACTGCGGAAATGCTCAGGACGATCCTCACCAGGAATTCACTTCAGCCTAGCGACCTGAAATTCGTTCTAATGGTAGGCGGTTCCACCTATATCCCCTTGGTGCGCACCCGTATCAATGAACTTCTTGGCATACCTGTCAACACTGATATCGACCCAACAAATGCCATCGTCATCGGGTCTGCATACTACGCCGGGAACAAGCCGCTGGAGCTTGAACCCATGAAGTCAAACGCGGAGTCGCCGTCCCACGGTCTGTTGAAGTTGAAAGTATCGTACAACAAGGCTTCACAAGAAGTGGAGGAGATGTTCTCCGTAAAAGTCGATGGAGACGTGAATGGGTTAGCGTATCGCATCCTTAGGGAGGATGGCGGCTATGACAGTGGGCTAAAGCAGTTGACATCGCGGATAAGCGAAGACTTGCCACTTCTGCCTGATGCGTACAACTCCTTCACCCTGAAGATCCTTGACCAGCACAACGACCCGATCGCCGTTGAGTCGATCCAGATCGCGCAGGGGAAGTACAGTGTCGCAGGACAAATGCTACCCGAAGATCTCAGCTTGGTCAAGGACGACCTCCAAGACGGAGATACCAAATTGGTACAGGTGTTCGCCCGCAATACGATCCTCCCTGCGAAGAAGAAGGCAACTGTTGACGTTAGCAAGACGTTGGTGCATGGAACTGATGACGAGATCCGGATCATGGTGGTTGAGGGCTCATCGTCAAACCACTTTTCATCGAACAAGTTCGTTGGTGTTCTGCTGGTAAGCGCGAAGAATCTGAAGCGTGACCTTCTGAAGGGTACTGAGATCGATTTGACCTTCGAGGTTTCCGAATCACGGGATGTGACCATACATGCGTACGTCAATCCATCGGGCCCGGAGTTTTCGGATGTCTTCTCGCCAAAGGATCGTAGGGTAGATGTGAAGTCACTGGCCGAGGAGATAGGCATGCTTGAAGAGAAGATCGAACAAGAGCTGGCAGAGGCAGTGAACAATGAGAACTACGAAGTCGCAAATGTGCTCGAAAAGCTATCCGTTCCTGTTCAGGAATTACAGGGTGAGGCCGTGCTATTAACGCTCGACGACGTGACCGATCACAAGTACAAGCTTGAAGATCGAAAACGGAAGATCGCGCAGGAATTACACCAAGCCACATCCACTAAGCGAATTGATGGTCTCCGATCGGAATACATCGAGGCCCGTGATGAGGTAAGTGAGCTGGTCAAAGAGAGTGGGAACGACATTGAGAAGCGACAGCTGCAGGAGATCATTAATCACGAACATGTATTCCTCACTACGAGCAGCACTCAGCGCTTGGCTGATCATGTCTCCAAACTTCGCAGTTTGCAGTTTCAGATCCTCACGCGCTCCCCTGATTTCCTCATTGGTTGGTTCAAGAATCTGACAGCCAAGCGTGAGACCTTTAATGACCAAATACAAGCGAAGAACCTCATTGAGGCCGGTAAACAGCACATCGATGGAGAGGACTTTGACCGCTTGCTTGAGGTGAATCGAAGGCTATTCAGTTTACTGCCCGAGCAGGAGCAAGAATCAAAGGACATGCGTCACTTCACAGGCATCAGCTAAACGTTTACACAGCCTGCATTCCGCTCGTCAGGCACCGCTCATGCGATAGCTCAAATGACATCGGTTCTTAAGATCCTGCTTGCAGCACTTCTGCTCACCTGTCTGGCCGACATGCCATATGGTTATTACCAATTTGTTCGTTTCGCAGGCTTGGTTGGATTCGCTCTCCTGGCGTTTCGTGCATACAGTTCGGAGCAACAACAGATCGCGATCGTGTATGTGTGCCTTGCGTTGTTGTTCCAGCCGTTCGTCAAGGTGGCTCTTGGCCGCGCAGTTTGGAACGTTATGGATGTCGTCGTTGCAGTTTTCCTTTTGGGCACAGTGTTCCTTGGCAGGTTGCGGAACTCCGTGTGATCGATACATCCGGCAAACACACTAAACCCGCGCAGGCTCTCCTGAAGCACGAAGCAACCCTGCGCTTTCGGCTATGCATGCCGTGGTCCTTTTCGAAAGAGCTTGCCGATCATCGAGCCGCGCGGAGCAGCGCCCGGTGTTCAGGTCAAGTGCGCTCTATGCGTATAGAAATAGAGAAAGAAGACCACCGGGATGATGGAGTAGCACAAGAGCAGCGCTGAAGCATAAAGAAAGATGTAGGTCATGGCCCAGAGCACCACGGCGCAGCACGTCAAGATGATGTGCAGGCCGAAGGAGACCCCGTAGATCCAGAAGCCCAGCCGCTTTCCCGCCAGCATCAACAGGGCTCCAAGTATGGCACCCGCACAGGACAAGAGCAACAGTTGGAGCATCAAGGCGAGGTAATAGGAGGCCTCGGCCCCGACACTTCCGCTCTGTATGCCTGTTTCGAGCATGGCCACTTTCAGCAGGTTGGCCGCGATGAGGAACAGATTGCCCAAGAGCGTTAGCACGCACATGATCTTGAAGGTGATCGATGCCTTCCCGTACTGCTTGATCATCATGCTGCTGTTGGGGTCCATGTGGGTCAAATGTGCGCGATCATTTTGGACCTGAACCGCCGCAGGGTCTCCTGAGGCACGAAGGGACCCTGCGCTTTCGGCGACGAATGCCAGGGTCCTCTTCGAGCGGCCCTGTCGAGGTTTGGAAAGATCGGATGAAACCCGCAATACGCAGCTACATGCATGTTTGGGAAATTACAATTTCTCGAACTAGATTTAGCCAAACAACCACCATCATGGCCACCAAACAAGAGCATCATTCAACCGTCTGGAAATTGTCGTTGGCATCCTTCGCATTCGTGATTTCGCTTGCATCACTGACTGGTTGCGCTGATAATAACGTACCTGGCACCAATGTGGGCAATAATGGTAAGTGTACCGCACTGCCATGTGATTGCAACGGTACCGTCGCTGGCCCGGATCAAGTGGGCTGTACGTGTTCGGCGCATGATACTGCACCCGGAACCTGGGTGTGTGATAATCGCCCCACGATCCCATTGGACCATCAACCTGCACCTGTGGCTTCCGATTCTGTCAGGATGATGCAATAGGCCTCTTTAATGCACACTCTAGACCTCCGCAGGCTCTCCTGAGGCACGAAGGGGCTCTGCGCTTTCGGCTTTGAACGCCAGGGTCCTCTGTGAGAGACCCTATCGAGGTTTGAGGTGCTGGCTTCGATGGCATCTACGGTGGTGCGGTAGCTGCCCCAGGGCAGTGCGCTGGCGGCTTGGGTGTTGGGGATGTCCACGGCGTGATCCTGTTCGGGAGCTACATTTGCTAGCCTGAACTCCGCACTGTCCATCCACACCCCATTGAGCCCTGAAGAGCTCAGGGCGATCGAGGAGTTCCGCCGGTCAAGGAACACCGCGGTGCTGGCGATCATGTTCACGGACATCGTGGGTAGTACCGGTGCGGCGGAAGCAATGGGCGATCAGGCGTATTCACGGCTGCGGCACGTCCACGATGAACTCTTCAAGCGCACGATAACGCGGGACGGGGCGGGCACCATCATCAAGCAGATCGGCGACTCGTTCCTCTGCGTCTTCTCCGAACCCACTGCGGCCGTGCAGCGCGCTGTGGAGTTCCAACGGGCCGTGCGCGCGAACAAGGAGAACCTTACGGCCGAAGGGTACACGCTCACGGTGCGCATCGGTATCCACCTCGGGCAAGTGGCCGTGGAGGACGCCCTGCGCCCCGATGTGTTCGGCAGGCACGTGAACATGGCCGCGCGCATCGAGGCGCTGGCCACGGGCGGGCAAGTCCTCACCTCGCGGTCGGTGTGGGAGAATGCCAGTGGCTGGGTCGCAGGCGAAGAGGGTCCGGGCATTGGATATATCGCGTATGGCAAGGCGCGGCTGAAGGGCTTCGATGATCCGGTGGAGGTCTTCGGCTTCCATGCGAAGGAGACAGGTGCATTGCCCGCGCCTGCGGCCATCCGTAAGCGCAGGGTGCAGGCGACGTTGTTGGCTTCGCTGGCGGCCATTGTTGTGCTGGTCGGCATGTTCGCCTTGTTCCAACGCGATGCTGGTACTAACCCGGTTGCTGGGGTGCCATTCTCGGAAGGGAAGCCCTACTACTTCCAGTTCGACTTCTCCGCGCTGTCCAAGGACAGTACGCCCGCATGGGTGGACTCCAACGCGATCAAGAGCGCATTCGTGTCGCAGGCGATCGCTGTATTTGCACCCGACCCCGTATGGGTCGAAGAGGATCTGGCGGATCGAGCCACCACTCTCGGTATGCCATACATCCGCCGTGATCTCACCGTGATCCATAGCTGGCGAACCTGGTCCGACCCATTATCTGTCGCCGGTACGGGCCGTGTTTCCGGCGACTACACCAAACGTAGTTTGACCTATGGTGAGTATCAGAATTCGCACAGGTCATTCTTCAAGGATACGATGGGACTTGCCGGCGCTGTCTTCGTGAAGGCGCTGAAGACCCGCGCCCTAACCGATACGTTCTGGATGTGGGTAGGAACCGATCTATACAAGGGCATCAATGCGGACCTCCAAATATCGAGATGGGAAGACAAGGGGCTTGTCGCAGATGATAATCTGAACAAGTGGGCGAGGAACGTGGCACAGGAGATCGTACATGGAAACAAACGGATCCTGCTTGGTACTGTGATCGCTGTGGGTGAGGGCGTACTCACTTTCCGCTTGGCCCCCGATGTCCGGATCTCGAAGGGTGCAAAAGTGAGCTTGAAGAGGGAGTTTGTCGGTGAAGCAGGACATATGGCGCAAATAGAGGAAAATCGTGAACTATTAGTTTCTGACTGGTCACGAGAAACAGATGGTTGGGTGGAAGAGAATCTTAAGTGGCTCAAAGAGGATTCGGCCAAGCTCCGGGAGGAAATGTCCCGTCGAGCATGGAGGAATGGCGATCGTGAACTATTTGGGGTGCGTGGAGAGGTGTTGAGTGTTGTCGATAGTATGGTGCAAGCACGTTGGACCTATTACAAAGACCAACGGGTGTCTCCATGGATGAAGCCCCGGCCAAAGGATGTGGTGTATCTGGCTTATTAGAAGCCTTGACTCGTCCTAAAACAGGTTTAAAGATTTGCTTTACTATGATCTCTACTCCGTCGGCCCATGCTTCCAACTCATTCTGCAAGGCAGCAGGGATCTGGTCGAAGAGGTTGAGGCCGGTGCACAGGTAGCGGTCCTTTGCGATAGCCTCGGGCTGCTTCAACACCCCTGAATTCCAGTCCCTTGAAGCAAGGGTTTGCGGTCCAACGGCGAGCCTCCTTATCCAAGCCCCACGACCATTCATCGAAGAAAATAGCCAATTGGTCTTGACAACCGGACCCCGGATCTCCCAACTTGCAGCACCTTCAAGATGACCGGCACACCTCAAAATCACTGATCGAACATGTGGCCAGTCCAAACGCTTACCCTCTTGCTCTGCCT
>Ga0073900_10000708_pt1 | contig 20520 bp, 18 predicted proteins | sample KloWWTmetKNB5Kit_FD_66666 | JGI IMG/M metagenome (GOLD analysis project Ga0073900, IMG submission 66666) | Active sludge microbial communities from Klosterneuburg, Austria, studying microevolution and ecology of nitrifiers - Klosterneuburg... | ecosystem: Engineered > WWTP > Aerobic digester >...
TGCCAGGTTAAAAGAAAAAGCAATTTTTTGTGCCATTCCTTTTGGCAGCGAAAAAAGGGATCATAAGAAGGTTAAAGAATTTGATTTGCAGCCTTACCTTTTTAAACCCAATGCTGCAAAGTTGCAAATGGTTTATGCAGGGGCTATGCTGCCCAAAGCCTATTCACTTCTGGAAAAAATTTTTATTTCCTTTCAAAATAATCCCGAAGTTTTTGAAAATGTAGAAATCCATTTTATTGGCACGGGCAAAAACCCAACCGATCCCAATGGTTTTACCATAAAACCTTATGCTGAAAAATACAGCCTATGGAAAAAAAATATTTTTGAATACCCGGTACGCATCCCATACCTGGATGTGCTGGTGCATTTAAATGCTGCAAATGCTGTATTTATTTTGGGCAGCACCGAGCCACACTATACACCTTCAAAAGTTTACCAGGCAGTTCTTTCCGGCAAACCCATTTTGGCGGTGCTGCATACCATGAGCACGGCTGTGGAAGTGCTCACCAATTCTGGCGCAGGATATGTAGTGGATTTTGCCAATGAGGATGAATGTGAATTAAAAATGCAATATTTCGAAAAAGAATACATGCAGTTTTTGGAGTTTTACCAGCAGTACAATCCTGCAAACATCAATATGCTTGCCTTTGAAAAATACTCAGCTTACAATATTACCGATACACTGGCGCAGGCATTGAATAAAATAACGGAAAGTTGAAAAAATTAATTGTTATATATCGCTACTGTAAAGAATTGGGATTTGCTTCGTTGCTTCATTTTTTATGGCAACGGTTAATAAAACGCAATACTTTAATATCAATTTCAGTAAAAAATTTACCACACAAAATAATCATCCGCAACCAGCCGGCTGATTTTGCTGTATTTACACAGGTTTTTGTCAATAAAGAATACGATGTTGCGCTTGCGCATCCTGTAAATAGCATTATTGATTGCGGCGCTAATATTGGGCTGGCAGCTTTATACTTTACTACAAAATATCCGCAAGCTTCTATTAAATGTATTGAACCCGAAAAAGAAAATTTTGAATTGCTCCTGCAAAATACTCACCACTATAAAAATATTTCCTGCCTAAATGCTGGCGTTTGGCATAAAAATGTTTTGCTGCAAGTTATTGACAAAGGCTATGGCAGCCTCGGTTTTCAGGTGAAAGAAACCAGGGAAAAAGAAAATTCCCTGCCGGCAAAAGATATGAGTTCTATAATGCAGGATTGGGGAAAAACAAATATTGATATTGTAAAACTGGATATAGAAGGCAGCGAAGAACAGGTAATTTTAGAGGATAAGAGCAACTGGCCGCAAAAAGCAAAAACTATTTTTGTGGAAATACACGATAACCTAAAACCCGGGCTTACCGAAAAAATAGTTGCCAAACTGCAAACAGATTTTAATTTTCACAAAAACGGGGAATATATGGTGTTTACCAAAAAAATTAATGCATGATTGGTTTTGTAGTGCCCATAAAACCAAGGCGCTTTTCTACCAATTGGGAAAAAGATAACCGTCTGCTGGAACGTACGCTGGGCGCTATACTTAACCAAACCGACCCCAATTTTAAAATATTTATTCTTTATACCGATAAGCCGCAAATAAATATTCATCATTCTTCCATTAATTATATACTTTTTGATTTTCCTTTTTTAGAAACTAAGGAAATACTAGACTTTGAATCTAAGGTAAAACGCTGGATGCCCGACCCGGTTTATGTAAGCAAAATGTTTGACAAAGGAAGAAAAATTATGCTGGGCTGTAAATATGCCAAAGAAGCAGGCTGCAATTTTATAATGTCTATTGATAGCGACGACCTCATCAGTAATAAACTTGCAGCTTTTGTAAATAAGCAGGCAACCGATAGTGTGGGTTGGGTATTAAAAAACGGGTACATGCATTTGGAATCATTAAATGTACTTATTAAAAAAACAGATATTTTTAAAGTAAACGGCAGTACTAATATTATCAACGCAAAATATGTTCCCAATCCCAATTTTAACAGCAGGTATTATTACGATTTTAATTTTTTTGAAGGCCATGGTTATCTGCCTTTAAGAATGCAGGAAATGTACCATAAAAAGCAGGATGAGTTGCCCTTTATTGGCGTAGTATATACCATACATAGCGATAATGCATCGCATATAAATAAAATACTAAGTTTAAAAAATATTAAAACCCTGGCAAAAATTATCCTGCATGGCAAGCTGATGAATAAACGCATTGCAAAAGAATTTAACCTTGTAAAGCTGTAATGCTAAAAAAGCTGGCCATTGTAACAACGCATCCCATCCAGTATAATGCGCCGCTATTTGCTTTGCTGGCAAGCCGCAATAAAATTAGTATTAGGGTTTTTTATACCTGGGGAAAACAGGTTTTAGAACAGAAATTTGATCCTGGCTTTGGTAAAAAAATAAGCTGGGATATCCCTTTGATAGAAGGCTATGACTATTGTTTTGTTGAAAACACGTCAGCCAATCCGGGTTCACATCACCGTAAGGGTATACAAAACCCAGGCCTCATCCCGGAAATTGAAATATGGCAACCCAATGCGGTATTGGTTTACGGCTGGAATTTCAGCAGTCATATTAAGGCGCTTCGGTATTTTCATAAAAAAATTCCAGTACTGTTTCGTGGTGATTCTACAATGCTTGACCTGCAAAACCCAGTGAAAGCAATGCTTAAAAAAATTTACCTTACCAATCTTTTTAAGCATATAGATATAGCCCTGTATGCAGGTAGTGAGAACAAAAAATATTATCAAAATTTTGGATTGCCCGATAACCATTTGGCATTTATGCCACATGCGGTTGATAACCAATTTTTTTACAGTAATAAGAAACCTGCCATTGATTTCAGAGAAAAATTAGACATTCCAAATGAGGATACGGTTTTTTTATTTGCCGGAAAATTTATTGAAAAGAAAAATCCTGTTGCGCTGGTAATGCTATTTGCCGCATTAAAATTATCCAATACACACCTGGTAATGGCCGGCAATGGGCCATTGGAAGATCAACTAAAATTAGCAGCAGTAGGCAATAACCATATCCATTTTGTTCCCTTTCAAAATCAATCGGCAATGCCATCGCTGTATGCCATGTGTGATTGCTTTATATTGCCTTCAAAAGGGCCGGGAGAAACCTGGGGGCTTGCGGTAAACGAGGCCATGGCAGCAGGTAAGGCAATATTGGTGAGTAATAAATGTGGTTGCGCTGCCGACCTTTTAGAAAATGGTAAAAACGGGTTTATTTTTAATGCAGAAAACTGTGAAGATCTTGAAAAAAATTTAAAAAGAATTACTGGAAGTAAAAAGTTGATGGCAGAAATGGGCGTGCATTCTTTAGAAAAAATAAAAAATTGGTCGCTGCAAAATGCGGCAATAGCCATTGAAAAAGCAGTAACAGGATTTTAATGAACAGCAATGTTTGATTCTTTAACCAACATAAAATTTAACTGGTATATTTTTGCAGGTATAGCAGTTGTAATTCTCCTGTTAAAGCCAGATATTTCACCCTGGTGTTTTATTGCCCTTCTTATTGGCATACATCAGTTTATGTTGATATTTTATGCATTTAAATACATTATTCCCGTAAGGTATATTGCCGGAGCTTTCTTGTCGCTGCAAATGCTCATTGGCCCTTCATTTGCCTATTTAGGCTTAGATAGCGCACAGTATTTTAAATATCGTATGCAGGTTTCTGAGGTGGAGTATTTTAGTTATGCCATTCCCGCAACCATCTGTTTTATCCTTGGTTTGCACTTTTTTAGTAAGCTCAAGGGAGAGATAGTAAACCAGCAGGCAATAAAAGATTATGTAGCCCAAAATCCTACACTTGCATATCTGTTTATTGTAATAGGTGTTTTTAATTCTATAGCCGCCGATTTTTTTGGACCCGGACTTGGGTTTGTACTTTACCTTATTGGTAGTTTTAAATTTGCCGGCGCTTTTTTATTAATTATTGGCAGCCCCAGGCTAAAGCCTTTGCCTTTAACGCTGGTATTTGGTTCCATTATACTTTCTACTTTACAAAAAGCCATGTTTCACGACCTGGTAACCTGGCTCATTTTTATATTAGCTGTTTTTGCTTTAAGATATAAACCCAAAGATTATGTAAAGCTGGCTTTTGCCATCGGCCTTATTGCTGGCGTTGCTGTAATTCAACAATTAAAAGCCAGCTACCGAACCGCTACCATAGCCCAGGGAAAGGCAGGAGATGTGGAGGCATTTGATGATGCCTTTGACGAAATGCAAACCAGTGGCGGTTTTTTTGAAAAAGCTAACCTGGCAAAACATAATGTTCGCATAAACCAGGGTTTTATTTTAACCAATGTGTTGCGCCATGTACCTTACCGTACGGCATTTGCCCACGGGCAGGAGTTGTATCAAATACTCGAAGCGGCTTTTTTACCCAGGATTTTAGCGCCTAATAAATTAGATGCCGGAGACAAAACACTTGTTTTTAAATATGCAGGCATTAGCCTTCGTAAACACACTTCTATGAGCCTGGGCTCAATGGCTGATGCTTATATTAATTATGGCAGAACGGGTGGCTGTATTTTTATGTTTGCTCTTGGGCTTTTCTTTAACCTAACCCTTATTTGGTTTAATAAAATGGGAAAAAAATTTCCCATTATCATTCTTTTTGTGCCTATGGCATTTTATTTTCCTATAAGGCCCGATACGGCTTTGCAAACTGGCCTTGGGCACCTGGTAAAATGTACATTTTTAATTTGGGTGGTTTTTACCTATTGGGCACATATTTTTGAAACTCGTTTAAAAGTTTTTAGAAAAACGTCTCCAACCGAACTTTCTGTTTAACTCTATTCAACACTTTTTGTTTTTGAAAAATTCAGTTTTATTAAATATTATCCTTCCCTTGGTTCTTGGCATTTCTTTGTTGTATTATTATCAAAGAAAAACCATAAAAGCAGAGGAAATTGGTATTGGAAAGGAAACTACAATTTATACGCCATGGGTAAACGACTATCCAATTCATGTTACTTTCTTCAGGCATATTGATACATTACTTTACGGATGGCAAAAAAGCGGCGGGAAGGACCTTACACTTTGGCTGGGTAATTCACAACTCCATTCCATAAATCAATATTCTCCAGGACAGCAAAATTGCATCCGGTTTCTCTTCGATTCATTAGAAAATAGCAACAAAACGGTTTTGGGTATTAGCTATCCCAATGCCAACCTGCAGGAGTTCCTTTTTACCATTATTTACTTTACAAATAAATGCAATAAGGTAAAACAAATTGTATTGCCCGTTTTTTTTGATGATATGAGGGAAGATAAAATAAGGGATGATATTGGTAATGCGAATGCGGTAAATTTTATAGCGCAGGGTAAAGACAGCAGCTACTTTTCCAATATACTATCCATCTCCAATTTAAAAAATAAAAAGGCCACTGAATCTGCCATTGGCAACGATATGAAGGCGCTTGATGCTACTGCACAGGAAATCTCAGAAAAATTTCTGGATAGTATTGTGCGTACCTACTGGGCTGTGTGGAATAAAAGACCGGATACCAGGGGAACACTTTTTAACGACCTGTATAAATTTCGCAACAGCATGCTGGGAATAAAAGCCAATACCAAGCGCAAAATGATTCCCGGTGTGTATAAAGAAAATTACGAAGCCTTACTGGATATTTTTAAATATTGCCAGGCCAAAAATATTGAGTTGATTGTGTACATTCCACCCATAAGAAACGACGTAGAGCCGCCTTATGATATGAAGGCATATGCAGGATTTAAAAAAGAAGTTGAAAAAGATGTACTGGCCAGCCATGCCATTTTTATGAACCTCGAAAACCTTGTTGCTGCAAAGTATTGGGGAACCAAAGGCTCTACGAGCGGCACCGGCAGCGAAATAGATTTTATGCACTTTCAGGAACCTGGCCATAAACTCATTGCAGATACCATATTCCAACGCTGTAAAAAATGATTTTTAATTCTCTCACCTTTATTATTTTTCTTGCTATTGTGGTTGCCCTTTACTGGAACCTTCCGCAAAAAGTAAGACTTTGGATGATTGCCCTGGGAAGCCTGGTATTTTATGGTTTTTGGAAACCACAATATACCCTGCTGCTCATTTTTGCTGCGGTTATGGATTACTATATTGCCAATGCCATTCACCACACCCAAAACCCAAAAAAGCGAAAGCAGATACTCATCATAAGCCTGGTACTCAACCTTGGCCTTTTGGTTTATTTTAAGTATTTAATTTTTTTTACCGAAAACCTGCAGGATTTACTCAGCGCTTTTGGCAGCGGCATTGCATTGCCGCATTTAAATATTATTTTACCTATTGGCATCAGCTTTTACACTTTTGAAACCATAAGCTATACCGTAGATGTTTACCGTAAACATATTAAACCCGAGAAAAACTTTATCAGTTACCTCAGCTTTCTCGTTTATTTTCCGCATTTAATTGCTGGGCCGGTTTTAAGAGCTGCAGATATTTTGCCGCAATTTGCCAAAAGGGTAAAATTTAACTGGAGTTATATTAACGAAGGATTTGTACGCATTGTAACCGGGTTATTTTTAAAAGTGGTGTTGGCCGATAATATTGCCCCGCTGGTAGATGCAGGCTTTGATATGCCTTCGGCTTCTCTTAGCGCTATTGACGTGTGGACGCTTGCTTACTTATTTGGTTTCCAGATTTATTTTGATTTTTGTGCGTATTCTGCTATTGCTATTGGCGCTGCTCAAATGATGGGCATCCATTTTTTTGAAAATTTTAATTACCCTTATTTAGCCGTTTCACCCAAGGCATTTTGGAAGCGATGGCATATTTCTTTATCTAACTGGATTAAAGATTATCTCTACCTTCCACTCACCGGCACCAAAGTGGTTTACGATCAGCAGCAGGCTATTTCCGAAATACGCAATACCAAAAATGCAAAAGGGTATTTTGCCCTGTTTTTAACCTGGGCCATTATGGGCTTTTGGCATGGCGCTAACTGGACCTTTGTTATTTGGGGATTGTACCATGCTTTCCTGGTAATGATGCACCGGGTGATTGCAAAATTTACCGGTTCGTTTAATATAACTTTTCTCAACATTTCGGGCTGGTGCATCTCTTTACCATTTTTAATGCTTGGCTGGATACCTTTTAGGGTAACAGGCATGGCTATGCTCAAAGATTATTCTTTAAAACTCATACAGCCTGCTCAATATACCTGGCTGGGCATGAAGGAGAATACTTATCTTATCACATTTGTTTTATTGCTTTTTGTGTTGCTGGCCTATTTGTGGAACAGGTACATTTCGCCGGCCCTGGCAAATACCTGGAGTGGGCAGTTGGTTAAAACCTTGTCTTTATCTGTAATAGTGGCTTTAGTAATAGTATTCCTCAGGCCAATAAGCCAGTTTATTTATTTCCAGTTTTGAAAAAAATTGTTATTTGCATTCCCTGGTTTTGGCCGGCATATAAAGCCGGTGGCCCCATACAAAGCATTATAAACCTGGTTACTCAGTTTAAAGGCAACTGCAGGTTTTATATTTTTACTAGCAACAGCGATTTAGGCGGAGAAAAATTAACCGGTATTGAAACTAATCAATGGATTGGGTTTAATGCCCACACAAAAATATGGTATGCTTCCCAGCAACCACGGGCTGCTTTAAAAAAAATAGTTAAGGAAATTGCCCCTGACCATTTATTTATTATCGGCCTTTTTTCACCCGCTTTTAATATTTTTCCGTTACTGGGCATTAAAAATGTACAAAAAATATTATCGCCCAGGGGAATGCTGCATCCTGGCGCTTTGCGTCAAAAAGCATTAAAGAAATATATTTTTCTTTCTTTCTTCAAAAAAACAAATGCAATAAAATCAGTTGTTTTTCATGCTACCGATGCCGAAGAAGAAAAAATGATTAAAAATAATTTTGGCAGGCAGGCTAATGTAAAAATTGCATCAAATTTTCCACGGTTGTTTTCGCCGGTAGAAAAAACAAAAGCGAACAACAGGTTAAAACTTATAAGCATTGCACTCATAAGCCCAATGAAAAATCATTTACTGGTTTTGGAGGCTTTACAAAAATGTACTTATACTATTTCCTATGCTATTTACGGGCCCGTAAAGAACGCAGCTTATTGGCAGCAATGCAAAAATAGCATCAGGCAACTGCCAGAAAATGTAGCGGTTCAATACCATGGAATACTTGAAAGTACTGATGTAGCAGCTGCATTGCAAAATGCAGATGTGTTTATACTGCCCAGCAAAAGTGAAAATTTTGCTCATGCAATTTGCGAAGCTTTAAGCGCTGGCCTACCGGTAATTACCAGCCATTTTACTCCCTGGAACCAATTGCAGGATGCTAAAGCAGGATTAAATGTTGACCTCACATCACAAGATATTGTAAGCGCAATAGACAGGTTTGCTAAAATGGATACTTTTGAATTTTCCAACTGGAGTTTTGCTGCTGCAGGATATATCCAACATAAAATTAACAGCACTAAAATCAACGAACAATACCATTTGCTGTTTAATATGTAGTTTGCAACTATAAACAAATATGGCTTCTATAATAAAAGATAAAAAATTCACAGGGTTTGTTGTAAAATTTCTGTTGATTTTTGCAGTATTGTATTACGGCACTTTACTCATCATTGGCCTTTCTGCTCCTGAGGATTATTACAGCCCTTTTGTGGCCCAATACCTGGATTATATTACCCAACTTAAGTGGGGATTGATGAAATCAACTAAATTTCTTTTATCATTGTTTGGGATTGAAACTTATTTTGCGCCTAATTTTTCTATAAAGATTGTGGAAGGAAGAGGAGTGAGGATTGCGATGAGCTGCGTAGGTTATGCAGTATATAGTTTTTGGATTGCTTTTGTACTGGCTTCGGCGGGCAAAGTATTATCAAAAATATTTTGGGTATTGGGAGGTTTACTATTATTATGGACTATAAACGTGGTACGAATAGCATTGTTTTTACTTGCTGTGGACCGCAACTGGCCAATGCCGCTTGGCCTCGACCACCATACCTGGTTTAATATTTTTGCCTATGGCGCTATTTTTACCCTGATGTATTTTTTTTACAAAAAAGATACTGCACCCAATTCTTCAGCTTCAACTATTGCCGGTGGATAGAGAAAGGGTTTTTGGGTTGGATATATTTAGGGCATTTGCCATTTTATGTGTGATGGTAGCGCATACCAATTCGTACTACCTGTTGCGTAATACTGCCCGTGTTACTACACAACTATTTGCCTTTATAGGGGTGGAAACTTTTTTTGTACTCAGCGGCTTTTTAATTGGCGGCATTTTATTGAAGTTATTTTCTGGGGATGTAAAAAATTTATCCTTAGCGGTTAAAAATTTTTGGGTGAGAAGATGGTTCCGAACGCTGCCCAATTATTTTTTGATGCTTTTAGTATATATAATACTTGAAGCAATAATGGGCGGCGTTTTAAAACCCTATTATTTACTGTTCACCGTATTTCTGCAAAATACTTTTAGGCCGCACCCCACATTTTTTGGCCCAGCCTGGAGCCTTTCCATAGAAGAATGGTTTTACCTGTTGTTTCCACTGGGTTTGGCATTTGCAATACGCTGGTTAAAATTAAGGGGCGAAAAATTATTTGCGTTTGTTGTATTGCTTTTTATAGGCAGTTGTCTTTTGCTTCGTATCGTAGTAGCCTTTACCGCCAACCCCGAATGGCTCATTGGCTTTCGTACCATAATGCCGCTAAGGCTCGATTCTATTGCCTTTGGCGTTGGCTTTGCGCTGCTAAAATATTACCATCCCGGGTTTTTTAAAAAGTACCGTTTCCTTTTTTTTGCAAGCGGTGTTGCCGGAACATTAATTATGCTTTTTGTTTTTTATTTCGGTTACCTGCAACAATACGGGCTCAAGGGAGGGTTTTTCCTGAAAACATTTTTCTTTAGCTTTTACTCATTATTTGCAGCAATGCTATTGCCTTTATGTGATGCAATTACAACTACCACAAATCGTATTTGGCAAAAAATTATTACACATATCAGCTTAATTTCTTATTCACTTTACCTGGTGCATTGGGTTTTTGTATTGCTGGTAAATAAGTATGGCGCATCTTTTAGCGGCTGGGAACGGATACTGATGGTGTGGGTTGCTAGTTTGGTTACCGCAACGCTGCAATACAAATATTTTGAAAAACCTATGACGGATATGAGGGAGAAATTTAGCTTTGGGAAAAAGAAAATACAAATTGCCTGAGGAATTTTAAAGATTACCATTTACAATTTTTGAAAAAACTGGAGATAAGATTACAATGATTATTTTAGGAATAAATGCTTACCATGCCGATGCTTCTGCAGCAATTTTTGTTGATGGAAAGTTAATTGCAGCTACAGAAGAAGAACGCTTTACCCGTGTAAAACACTGGGCCGGTTTTCCCTCGATGGCAGTTTTATTTTGCCTCAAGGAAGCAGGCATTAACATTGAACAGGTAGATTATTTTGCTATTGGCCGAGACCCTAAAGCTAAATTTTTTAAAAAAATACTTTATGTGCTGGCCAATCCCGGCGGTAGTGCGGCAACTATAAAAGACAGGTTCAGCAACAGCCGCAAAGTGGCCGGAATTGATGAAGAACTTTCTGCTTTATCCGGCATGGCTGCTCACCTGTTTAAAAATAAAATTGTAAATGTTGAACACCACCGCAGCCACCTTGCTTCAGCTTTTTTTGCATCGCCATTTGAAAAGGCAGCCTGCCTTTCTATTGATGGTTCAGGTGATTTTACCACAACCATGACGGCTGTAGGAAAAACAAATTCGATAGAGGTTTTGCAGTCGCTTGATTTTCCTCATTCCCTGGGTATTTTTTATACTGCTTTTACGCAATTGCTGGGTTTTCCGCATTATGGCGACGAATACAAAGTAATGGGAATGGCGCCTTACGGCGAACCTTTATTTGTAGATAAGCTGCATGATGTTGTAACACTTTCAACAGATGGGTTGTTTAAATTAAATCTTCAATATTTTAGAAAAGGCACACAGGGAATTATAACTTACAATGAAAACCATGTGCCAATGGTTGCGCCACTCTTTAGCGAATTGATGATTGAAAAATTTGGCAATCCAAGAAAAAATAAAGAAGAGCTAAATGCTTATCATAAAAATCTTGCGGCTTCTGTTCAGCGCTTTACTGAAGAAGTAATTTTTCATGTTCTCAATCATTTGCATAAGCAAACCGGGCTTACCGATGTATGTATTGCCGGAGGCGTAGCGCAAAACAGTGTGGCCAATGGAAAAATTACAAGAAACACTCCGTTTAAAAATGTATACATTCCATCTGCAGGGCACGATGCCGGCATTTCTATGGGCGCTGCTTTATTTGTACAGCACCAGCAAAAAAATATGCAACGCTCTCCAATTTTTTCTGCTTATACCGGGAGCAAATGGACCAATGAAGAAATTATTGCTTTGCTGAAAAAAGAAAATATTTCTTTCCGTCAATTGCCCGATGAAGAGTTGTATGAAGCTGTAGTAAATCGCTTAATTAATGGCGGTGTAGTTGGATGGATGAACGGCAGAGCAGAATTTGGCCCACGGGCATTGGGTGCAAGGTCTATTATTGCCGATCCACGGAGAAAGGATGCAAAAGAAATTTTAAACACTAAAATCAAGCGCAGGGAAAGCTTCCGCCCATTTGCACCATCCATACTAAAAGAATTTGTGCATGAATATTTTGAAATAGATGAACCCGTGCCTTTTATGGAAAAAGTTTTTCCAATTAAAATAGAAAAACAGGAAAACATACCGGCAGTAACGCATGTAGATGGAAGCGGCAGACTACAAACGGTGGATAAAGATATTTCGCCAAGGTACTATCAGTTAATAGACACATTTAGAAAAAAAACCGGTGTGCCTATTTTACTCAACACATCTTTTAACGAAAACGAACCCATAGTAAACAGCCCTGCTGAAGCGCTGGCCTGCTTTTTACGCACCAATATGGATATGCTGGTAATGGAAAACTGCCTGGTAGAAAGATAATTTTTTTTTACATATTTTTTATTTTTGTAAACAGTATACTTAGCGGTATACTGTTTTTTTTTATATTCGCTTAATGAAGAAGCTGTCTATAATTACAGTTACCTATAATTCTGAAAAATACCTGGCAGAATGTATTGAGTCGGTAATTGGGCAAACTTACCCCAATATTGAACATATTATTATTGACGGAAAGTCAAAAGATGCCACAGTAAGTATTATACAAAAGTACAGCAACCATATTGCACGCTGGGTTTCTGAAACAGACAGAGGAATGTATGATGCCATTAATAAAGGGCTTGAGCTGGCATCAGGTGATTTTGTTGGCATACTCAACAGCGACGATATGCTGGATACTCCCGAAGTGATTGCTGCAATTGTAAAGGCTTTTGAAGAAAATAATACCGATGCTGTTTATGGCGACCTGGAATATGTGTACCAGGATGATCCCACTAAAATTTGGCGAATTTGGAAAGGCAAACCTTACAAAAGGAGTTTGTTTAAAGTTGGATGGATGCCGGCGCACCCAACATTTTACCTTAAAAAATCCTGCATTGACCAATATGGTGGATACGAGAACCATTATTTTTCTGCAGCAGATTATGAGTTTATGTCACGCTATCTTTATAAACACGGTTTATCGGCATATTATTTGCCCATGCTCATAGTAAAAATGAGGGTGGGTGGCATGAGCAATAAAAGTTTCCTGCAAAGGGTAAGGGCAAACCGCAGGGATTATCTTGCCATGAAAAAGAACAATATCCCATTTGCCTTTTTTGTATCGGTGTTAAAACCTTTGAGTAAATTACACCAGTTTTATAAAAAAAATACCCAATTATTTCTTTCCTGGTAAGGATATTGAAATACATGTTTGGATTTAAAAAAAATAAGATAAAAAATGATAATGGCTATTTTCCCATTACCGTAGATATGCATTCGCACATCCTCCCGGGCATTGATGACGGCTCGCCGGATATTGCCACATCACTGGAACTGGTAAAAGGCCTCATGCAATTGGGACTAAAAAAGTCTATTGCTACACCTCATGTAATTTCTGACCTGTACCACAATACCCCAGAATCTATTAATAATGCTTTACAGCAATTAAGGGAAGCCCTGCATCAAAACAATATTGCCTACGAAGTAAATGCAGCGGCCGAATATTTAATGGATGATTTGTTTTTGGAATTGCTGGCAAAAAAGAATTTATTAACGCTACAGGATAATCTTATTCTTACGGAATTTTCTTTTGCTTCAATGCCCAGGCAGCCGGAAGAACTCTCGTTTAAAATAATTATGGAAGGTTATATACCCATTTTGGCACACCCTGAGCGTTACAGTTACTATCATGACCAGCCCAAAATGTATGACCGCTTAAAAGAGCTGGGTTTTGTATTACAGGTAAATTTATTGTCACTTACGGGTTATTATGGTAAAGGGCCGTTTAAAGCGGCAAAATATATTTTAGAAAACGGCCTTGCCGGATTTGTGGGTACCGATTTGCATCACCACAACCACCTCAGTGCTTTCTTAGATGCCCGCAACCACAATGTGTTTGAACCCTTTCTTAGCCATAAGGCCTGGAACGAAGTATTGCTTTAAAGATACAGGTAATAATCTTTTAGTAAATGTACAAATTCGGATGTGTATGTCCCGTTTTCATCTTTAATGCTCATTTGCTTAATATCTGCTTCGTTTTTTTTTCGGCTAAACATTTGCATACTTCTAAAATATCCGTGCCGGTTGGTTTGTTTAACATTTACTTCTTTACAACAAAATAAATTATTGGCGTTTGCCAATTGGTTTGTTTTTTTATTGAGAACATAGGGAATTAAAATTGCAGCAATGCCATTTTCTGATAAAAGTTGAGAAATATAAAGAAACAGGTCGCTTAAATTTAGTAAACCCTGGTGTTTTGCAATATTTTTCCCGCTCTCCGGCGATAATAAATTGTTTTCAAAAAATGGCGGGTTACAAATAATAAGATCAAACTTTTGAGCCGTTGAAAATTGCTGCACCGGAATGGGCAATACCGTTAAACGCTTGCCCCAGTTGCTTGCCAGGAAATTTTCCTCTGCCTGCAAAGCCGCACCTGCATTGATTTCTATGGCAGCAATGGCTGCATTTGATTTTTGTGCCAGCATTAGGGTCAATAAGCCTGTGCCGGTACCAATATCTAAAATGTTTTGAATTTGGTTGTCCGTTTCAATTTCATTTGCTACCCATGCCCCAAATAAGCAGGAGTCTGTGCAAACCTTCATAGCACATTTATCCTGTTGTATGCTGAATTGCTTAAAATGAAACACTGGTTAATGAATAATTAATAATGTAAAATTTAGAATTGATAATCTGAAGATAAACAGCAACCCTCTAAACCTTCTAAACGCTCTATACCCTCTAAATAAAAAAAATATAATTTTCCCCTTTACAACTAACTTGCGCTTGGCACCACATCTACTTTTACAAACTCCTGGCGCAGGTATTTATAATGTGCGGCAATGGCTATCATGCCGGCATTGTCTGTACAGTACTCGAATGGCGGAATAAATACTTTCCAGTTTAAAGTTTTGCCAAGCCTTTCTACTTCTTTGCGCAAACCGCTGTTGGCGCTTACACCACCTGCAATGCAAATGGTATTGATACCGGTTTGCAGCGAAGCTTTTTTCAATTTATTGAGTAAAATACTTATAATGCGGTATTGTACCGAAGCGCAAATATCCGCAAGATGGGTATCTATAAATTGTTTTCTCTCTTCTTCGGTAGCCGTAAAAATTTCTTTGTAAACATTTGACTTGCCAGCATTTTGCAAAAAATATAATATAGAAGTTTTTAAGCCGGAAAAACTAAAGTTAAGGCCATCTACTTTTGGTTCGGGAAATGTATAAGCAAGTGGGTTACCGGTTGCAGCATATTTATCAATAAGCGGCCCGCCAGGGTAGGGCAACCCAATGAGTTTTGCCGTTTTATCAAATGCTTCGCCTGCTGCATCATCAATGGTTTCTCCTATAACCTGCATATTATAAGCCGATGTACATTTTACAATTTGCGTATGGCCGCCACTTACGGTAAGGCATAAAAAAGGAAAAGTTGGTTTGGGTTCGTTTATTAGATTTGCCAATACATGTGCATGCATGTGCTGTACTGCAATGAGCGGTTTATTTAATGCCAGCGATAATGATTTTGCAAAACCGGCGCCTACCAGCAATGCGCCAATTAAACCCGGCGATTGCGTAAAGGCAAAAGCATCTACATCACTTAATTGAATGCCGGCTTTATTAACTGCCGCATCTACTACCGGAACTATATTTTGCAAATGTGCCCTGCTGGCCAGTTCGGGAACTACGCCGCCATATTGCTCATGAATTTTTTGTGTAGCAATTATATTGCTTGCAATGCGGCCATTAATGCTTACTGCTGCTGCGGTTTCATCGCAACTGGATTCTATGGCTAATATTACTGGCTCTTGGGAAATGATATTGGTTTATAAAGGTTGTCCAAATGTGAGCAGGTTATTATCCGGGTCGAGCAAAGAAAATTCTTTTTGTCCCCAGGGTTTTACCTGTAAGTGCCCATTAGGATGAATGGATGTATGATTGTTTAATAAAGATTGATAAAGGCCATCTATATCGTTGGTGCGTAAATAAACCTGGCCATAGTTTTCTAAAGGGTTGAGGTTTTTAAATTCAAAAAAATGAATTTGCATTTCATCTTTTTGCATAATAAGGTAATGCATAAATTCCTGGCTGCCGATACAGGTAAAGCCTAATTGTTTTTCATAATATTGCCTGGTTATATCCCGGTTACGCATGGGCAATTTTGGGTTTATGGCTGTAATCATTATACTATGCATTAAAATATCATTAACTTCTTATTGCCACAACAGGATCGAGCCTTGCAGCCCTGGATGCCGGGAAAATGCCGGCAAGTATGCCTACGGAAACACAAATAACGATGCTGATGATGAGCATAGGGATAGAAATAAAAATGGGGAAATTCAACATTCTGGTAGAAATTACCGTTCCGGCAAAAACCATAAGCAACCCAAAGGCGCCACCCAGCAGGCACAGCACAATGGCTTCCACTAAAAATTCAAAAAGGATGCTTCCCTTTTTAGCGCCAATGGCTTTTTTTAACCCAATTACCGATGTACGCTCCTTTACGGTAACAAACATAATATTGGCTATTCCAAACAAACCCACAATAAGGCTAATGCCACCAATAATGCTTCCTATAATATTTAATACAGAAAAAAAATCGGTGATTGCAGCGCTAAAAGCCTGTACACTGTTTAAAGAAAAATTATCTTCCTGCGTAGGGCTTAACCTGCGTACCTGCCGCATGGCACCTTTTAAGTCCTGCACCAGTGCATCCGGTGTTACGTTGGGGTAACCTTTTGCTATTAAAACGGTGTGGCTGTTGTCTTCATTAAAAATTTGCCTGCAAAAATTATAACTCAGCATAATGCAATTATCAAATTTCCAGCCGATAAAATTTACGCCGTCTTTTTTTAAAACGCCTATAATGGTTACTTTCCGTCCCTTTACCGTTACCTGTTTGCCCATTGCCCTTTCTGGATTGCCAAAGAAATCTTCTGCATTTTTATATCCAATTATTCCCACAGGCGAACCTGCCTTAAATTCATTTGGTGAAAAAAACCTGCCGGTATAAAAATGTAAGGGCTGAATATCCATTTGCGATTCCGTAACACCATAAACTGTACTGCCGGTATTTTCAAAATTTTCATAGCTTATTGGGCCGTTGAGTTCCATTAAAAAGGAAATATGCTGCAAAGCCGAGGAACGTTCTTTAACCAAACCGGCTTCTTCGGCTTTCATTGCAGGCCTCGCCCTCAGCTTCCAGTATGGCTTGTCTGGCCCGCCGCTGTAATCCCATTTGTCAATATACACGGTATTGCTGCCCAGGCCTTTTAATTCATTTTGAATATTTAATTCCAGGCTGTTTACTGCAGCCAGTACGCCAATAATGCAAAAAATGCCAAAGGCAATTCCGGTAAGGCTTAGCGCTGTTCTTAGCTTATTCACCGTAAGCTCTTTAAGTGAAAGCTTTAATGAGTTGATTACAATATTTAAGCCTTTGGTCATCACACAAAATTAATTGAAAATAAAGTAAGTTGTGCAGGCAGATATATGTATGGTAAAAGAAAGTTTTTCCGGTTTTAAAAAAAATGTAAGCTATTCTGTAACCGGTTTAATTTTCTTTTTTGAGCTTATCCTTAAACGCCTTTTTAAATTTTTCCAGCTTGGGTTGAATTACAAAACGGCAATAGGGTTCTTCTCCATGAAGCTTAAAATAATCCTGGTGATAATTTTCTGCTTTGTAAAAAGTAGTAAAGGGTTCTATGGTTGTAACAATGGCAGCATCAAATGCATTACTGATTTCTAAATTCTTTTTATATTTTTCAGCAAGTTCTTTTTGCTGTTCATCATGATAAAAAATTACACTGCGGTATTGGGTGCCCATATCGTTGCCCTGCTGGTTTAAGGTAGTAGGGTTGTGGGTTTTCCAAAATACTTCCAGGAGTTCAGCAAAAGAAATTTTTGTGCTGTCAAAACTAATGTTGAGACATTCGGCATGGCCGGTTGCACCGGTACAAACCTGCTTGTACGTTGGGTTTATTACATGGCCACCACTATAACCGCTTTCTACTTTTTCTACCCCGTTTAATTGTTGAAAAACAGCTTCGGTACACCAAAAGCAACCATTGCCAAATGTAGCAACAGAAATATTTTTTACGGTAGTAGTGATTTCCTGCATAGCGGGTTTATTTTGTGCATTGCAATTCAATTGCAACAGTGAAAGAAATAATAAGCAATAATTTTTAATCAATTTGCAAATCAGCATCATGCAAATTACATTGCATAATGTTAAGAAGGATTAAAAAGCAGTGGTTTAGTACTTATTTAAAGCTGTGGATATAAGTTCAAAAGTTTCTGCCTCACTTAATGGCTGCGGCACAAATTGTTGCCCGGTAATTTTTTCGTAAAGTTCAATATACCTGCGGCTTATGGAATGTATCCATTGATCGCTCATTTGGGGCACCTGCTGGCCTTCTTTACCCATAAAATTATTGGCCATTAGCCATTCTCTTACAAATTCTTTACTTAACTGGAGTTGCTTTTCGCCCTTCTGCTGCCTATCTTCAAATCCATCTGCATAATAATACCGGGAAGAATCCGGTGTATGGATCTCGTCCATTAAAACAATTTTATCGTCCAGCAAGCCAAATTCGTACTTAGTATCGGCAAGTATTAAACCTTGTTTTGCCGCAATTTCTCCGCCCCTTTTAAATAATGCAAAAGAGTATTTTTGTATGGTTTGCCAATGAAATGCATCAACCAGCCTTAACTTTAATATATCCCTTAAGCTAATATCCTCGTCGTGGCCCGCATCTGCCTTGGTTGTGGGCGTAATTATGGGTTTGGGAAAAGCATCGTTTTCTTTAAGGCCATCGGGCATAGGTACTTCACAAATTTCCCTTTTTCCGCTTTGGTAAAGGCGCCAGGCATGGCCTGTTAAATGGCCACGAACTACCATTTCTACTTTTACGGGCTCACATTTTTTGCCGAGGCTCACATTAGGAGCCGGGGTTTCCAAAAGCCAGTGGGGGCAAATATCGCTGCAGGCATGCATCATATAAGCAGCAAGCTGGTTCAAAATCTGGCCTTTATGCGGTATGGGTTTGGGTAAAATAACGTCAAAAGCAGAAATTCTGTTGCTGGCAACCATTACCAGTAATTGGTCATTTATAGTATAAACATCTCTAACTTTACCACTATAAAAACCTGTTTGCCCGGGAAATTGAAATTGCTGCATGTGCGAAATTATGACAGGGATTTTAATACTATTTACAAATTTTGAAGTAAATATTAACAGGAGTGCAAAAAATAAAATTTTGCAGTTTAACAACAATGCTTATTTTGCTATTAAAATTAATAACCCAAATTAACCAGAAATGAGAAAAACTATTAGCTCGCTGGTTATGTTTGCGCTTGCCAACTTACTGGTGTCGGTTGCATTTGCCCAAAACATAACTATCAAAGGTAAGGTTCATAACAGTGTTTCAATGGAAGCTGCATCTGCTGTATCGGTAACAATAAAAGGCGCAGATGACGGCGCATATACCGACGATAAAGGAAATTTTGAAATAACTACCAAAAAAGCCTTGCCCATAACCTTGATAATTTCTTCAATAGGGTATGAAATGCAGGAGGTTACCGTAGGCGCTGCAAACCAGCCGGTATCTGTATCATTTGTACCTACCAATGTACTAGGGCAGGAGGTAGTAGTATCTGCAAGCCGTGTTTCAGAAAAAATAATGGAAACACCGGTTTCTATTGAAAGGGTTAGCCCGGCAGTAATTCGAAATGCACCTGCAGCCAATTATTATGATATTGTTTCTAATTTGAAAGGTGTAGATGTAACCACATCTTCTCTTACTTTTCGCACACCTACTACCCGTGGTTTTGGTGGAAGCGGAAATGTGAGGTTTAACCAACTGGTAGATGGAATGGACAACCAGGCGCCGGGCCTCAACTTTTCGGTAGGCGCTATTGTGGGCCTTAATGAATTGGATGTAGATAATATGGAGTTACTTTCCGGCGCATCTTCTGCTTTATATGGCCCGGGTGGTATGAACGGAACTTTACTAATTTCCAGCAAAAACCCATTTAAATACCAGGGCTTGTCTTTAATTATTAAAACCGGCCTTATGCATGCCGATGGCAGCGAAAGGAGCCCATCTCCTTATTACAACTGGGCTGTACGCTGGGGCAAAAAAATATCTGACAAATTTGCTTTTAAAATTACCTCAGAGTTAATCCAGGCAAAAGACTGGATTGGTATGGATACACGTAATTTCGACAGGGCAAATGGAAAATTAATACCCGGCAACCGTGCCAATTCTCCCGGATATGATGGTGTAAATGTATATGGCGATGAAACCGTTCAGGATTTATCACCCATTTTACAAAAAATGATTGCAGCAGGGCAAATACCGCCATTCCTTAGCAACTATATTGATAGTATTGTAAGGTATCCCAACAAAGTTTCCCGCACCGGCTATTCCGAACAGGAATTGATGGATCCAAACACCGTAAACTTTAAAGTGGGCGCTTCATTCAACTATAAAATAACCAACAATACCGAGGCCATTTTATCCGGCTACTGGGGAACAGGTAATACTATTTATACCGGTGCTTCCCGCTACTCTATTAAAGATTTTAAAATGGGCCAGTACAAATTTGAAATGAAAAATAAGGTATGGAATGCCCGTGTGTACACTACGCAGGAAAATGCAGGCCAGTCATTTAACCTTGCAGCAACAACACAAAACTATAACGAACTTTGGAAACCTTCTACTACTTGGTATCCACAGTATATTACCACCTATCTTAGCGGCTTAATGAGTGGCCAGGTAGACTCTGCTGCCCATGCCCGTGCAAGAATAGTAGCCGACCAGGGAAGGCCTGCTTTAGGTTCTCCACAATTTAAAGATATGTATAA
>Ga0073900_10000709_pt1 | contig 20510 bp, 15 predicted proteins | sample KloWWTmetKNB5Kit_FD_66666 | JGI IMG/M metagenome (GOLD analysis project Ga0073900, IMG submission 66666) | Active sludge microbial communities from Klosterneuburg, Austria, studying microevolution and ecology of nitrifiers - Klosterneuburg... | ecosystem: Engineered > WWTP > Aerobic digester >...
CTGTTCTGCTACCTTCATCTTTTTATATAAACCCCGTTCCTCGGGCATATATCCTATAGTGCCACGAGGTATATTTGTGGTATTCTGACCGTTGAGTAGCACTTCACCTTCATCTGCCTGCGTTATATTGGTGATGATGCGTATAAGTGAGGTCTTTCCGGCTCCATTCGGGCCAAGCAAACCAAAAATCGAATTTGCAGGCACATTAAAACTAACCTGATGAAGGGCACGGTGAGCACTATAGCTCTTACTAACTTTCTTTACTTCCAGGATAATCGACATTGGATATTTGTGTTAAATTTAGACGAAAGTAAATAATATTCTTCATACTCAATGATAGTCAGACACATACACACCCGCAAACAATTCTTATTAAGCATAAGCTTTTTATTGCTCTATCTTCCTCCTATGATCGCTCAGACGAGTGATTCCTCAACCACACAATTTCGAGTGCCTACCCAATCTGATTTACTTACTTTTAAAAAAGCGCTCTTGGAAAACTTCCAATTGGATACTTTGACAAAGACCAAAAGCAGGAAAAGTTGTAATTGTGGTTGCAAAATTACCAGAGAGTCATATACAGGTCCTAAAAGGGCTATTTTCAGTATAGATGATTTCTGTGACAGCTATGTCTTTACAGGAAGTTTAAATTATCTAGACCTCAATATTGAGCAAAAAATTAAAGACATATTAAATGATTGCGAAATACTCTTATTAAATAAACCACACGTAAAAGAGAAGAATACTCCAAAAATAATCTCCTATAGCATCGAAGGTGAAAGTGACCTCACCTTTATGACGATAAAATTTTTGAAAAAGGAGCGTACTATAATTAAAATATCTCTTCCTTATCTTCAATAATATCGGGCTCATTTAAATTCTTGAGGTTCATCGATAAATTGAGAATTAATATTCCTGAAAATAATATTAGAGCAATAAAGAAAAGACTTTGATTCATATAGGGAACAAAAATAAAGAAAAGACCACCGACACCCTGGATCATAAGTGCTAACTCATTTAATATCACTCCGATAAGAAATATTACAATCCCTAATTTCACATTTTTATTATTGTAAGATTTTGAGATTCCTACGATATAACCAAGTAAGAATATTGTAATCACTCCAAGCAGTGCAAGGTGCAGATAACCAATTACAATAGAACGATATCCAAATGCCAGATTGCCAAGGTATGGCACTACAGAGCCCAATTGTAAAAGCACCTTTATGGTGAGAGCAAAAAGTGATAAATTGAAACACATGCGAATCACAGAGTTAACTTTAGATTTAAACTGAGCTCTATTTTTAATAACATTCTGTAAAAACAGTATAAGTGCTATCACCTGTGCTACGGCTGCAAGAATTACTATAATATACATCCAGGTGGGGATGGGCATCCAGAGGGTCGAAAGAATATAAGCTGGTAGAACAGATAGTGCGAAGAGCCAGAAAATCGGTAATTGGTGCTGAAATCGAATACCCCAATCCCGCAACTTCGCAAAAAAGAGTGCCATGCAGGAAAAGAGAAACCATCCATTATATTGGAAGTGTAAATAGAAATAGGTAGACGCTAAATATTTCTTTTCGGTAACATCTTGAATTGCCATCATATACGCTAGTGAGAGCGTACCCAGAAACGAAACCATACCACATATCAATGCAAGCCGAATCCAGTAACGCACTATTACGGGTATAACTGATACTGACAATCCCGTCCAAATCACATAAGCAAATCCAAAGAAAACTACAAGGGAAAGGGTGGAAAATCCGATCGAAATGAGACTGTATCCACTTAGGACAAAACTGATAAGCATTCCGTATGCAGCAACTAAATTCAGTATGATAAAAGGCATCAATCTCTTCATGCTTTTATGCGTGAAATTATGTATGTAAAGCCCGATTAATACCATCAGTGTATGAGAAACCCATCCTACGAAGGCTAGGTGTGAATGTGCATGCAAGATATGCTTCTGGTCGATCCAAGGCATTGCAAAGCTGATCTTGTACCTCATAATACCGCCCAGAATAGAGACAAGTAAAAGATTGATGAGAGCAAATCTTAGTAATGGTGCAGCTCTGAAAGATATAGTAGAATTCATTGTTTTATAAGACTAAATGTGTGTATGGAAGATTACATTTTTGTTTCCCAACCAGATAGAAAGACCTTACCGCCCCGGATTGTCACAACCTGCTTACTCTCCAGTATTTTCATCAATCTGATCACAGTTTCCACCCTTAAACCCAACATATTAGCTATTTGTTGACGGGTGAGTAGAAGTTTCCCACAAGTAGGACAGACATTCTTAATTTTCACTCTGAAGAATTGCAAAAGATTGCAAAGACTGAGCTCAGGAGTATGTAAAGCTAGCTCTTTGGATATGAAATACTTATAATGTAACCTCTCAGTAAGAATACGAGTAAAATTTAACAATAGTTTTGGATGAGTGGATAGCATTTTATCAAAGTTATCTATTTCTATTTTGACCACTACAGACTCAATATCCGCAATAGCAGTGGCTAGATAATGATGAGTCTTATCGAGAGCATAACTACCAAATATATCTCCGGGAGCAAGAATCTCATGAAGAAATTCACGTCCCTCATCGTCTTGGGAGACTAATTTAATACGTCCCTCCACTACCGAAAAGAGATGGGTTGCAGATAACCCTTCCTGAAAAATTACCACGTTTTTACCTACCCTTCTTATTACTCCCCCTTGGGAAATCAGCATATCATTGCTTATCATTAGAATTTCATATTGAATTTAGGATTAAATATGACCCAAATCATAACTTCAAAGTATGATACAAGTCATACATTAAACTGAATGATGTCAAAATAGGGGAAAATCGTTAAATTTGTGATTAACATCATAATTAAGCATCTAATTTGTAAATAAAATTGCACAACATTTAAATCAAGAAATTAACATGAAAAAATTCTTTTTAGCTTTAACAACTGCTATCGTACTTGTGGCCTGTGGAAACGATAAAACCGCCAAAGACCCAAATGATACGACCAATGTAGAAAGTGTCGATAATGGTAATACGAAGGATGCCGTTTCTTCTACTACTACAGAGGCAACTACACCGGAAGGAAATCCAAGTTACGACCCAAACCGAGGTGAAGGTAAGTGGACAGAAGTAAAGTTTGATCCAACGCTCAATCAGACAATGGCAAAAAATGGAGAAAATGAATTCAATACCAAATGCTCTAGTTGTCATAAACTCTCTGATGAAAAGTTAGTAGGACCGGGATGGAAAGGTGTCTCTGAACGTCACAAACCTGAATGGATCATGAACTTTATAACCAATCCGGATGCAATGATCGACAAAGATCCAAAATTACAAGCTCAGCTTGAGATCTGTCTAGTTAGAATGCCAAATCAGAACCTGGATGATGAACACGCCAGAAGCTTGCTGGAATTCATGCGTAAGAATGACGGAGTAAAATAATTCCTTATCTTAATTATGCTGAATTGCTTATCACCCGACTAGCGTTGCACTCACATCGCCTGATCTTATAATGTCAAAAACAAATATTTATACATGAAGACAATTTCTATTTTTTTAAAATCAGTGCTGTTTCTTATGGTACTTGTAGGTCTCAATTCCTGCAAACCAAAAGCTTCGACAGCTCAAGCTGTAAGTGGCAACGCAGCAGCAAAATCGTACGTCGCACCGGGTAAATACGATGAGTTTTACAATTTCGTATCGGGCGGGTTCAGTGGTCAATTGGCGGTTTACGGACTTCCTTCAGGCAGATTGCTTAGAGTAATTCCTGTATTTTCGGTGGATCCTGAAAAAGGTTGGGGATACAGTGAAGAAACCAAGCCTATGCTAAATACTTCTCATGGATTTGTGCCTTGGGATGACTTGCATCACGTTGAGCTATCTCAGACTAATGGTGAAATAGATGGCCGTTGGATCTTTGCAAACGGAAATAATACACCACGAGTAGCAAGGGTAGATCTGAAAACCTTCAGAACAGCAGAAATCATTGAACTACCAAACAGCGCAGGTAATCACTCTTCTCCATTCATTACTGAGAATACAGAGTATGTAGTTGCTGGTACCAGATTTAGCGTTCCGATGGATGCAGTAAAAGATGTACCGATCAATACATACAAACAAAATTTTACCGGTACCATCAGTTTTATCAGCGTAGATAAGACCAGTGGCGAGATGGACATCGCTTTCCAGTTGAAGACTCCGGGAGTAAATTTTGACCTAAGTCATGCAGGAAAAGGCCCCAGCCACGGTTGGTTCTTCTTCTCTTGCTACAATACAGAGCAAGCTCATACCTTACTTGAGGTAAATGCTTCTAAAAATGACAAAGACTTTATCCTTGCTGTTAATTGGAAGAAAGCTGAAGAATACCTGAAAGCTGGTAAAGGCAAGAAGATACCTGCGAAATATGTGCACAATAAATATGATGAATCTACTCATACTGCCACTTCTACAATAAAAAATGAAGTGACTATCCTTGATGTAGCTGAGCTACCCGGTATCTGTTACTGGATCCCTTGTCCTAAGTCGCCACATGGATGTGATGTAGATCCTACAGGTGAATACATCGTTGGTTCAGGTAAACTTGCTGCTTTGCTTCCAGTATTCTCATTTACTAAGATTCAAAAAGCGATTGCTGACAAAACTTTCGAAGGTGAGTTCGGTAAAATTCCAATCATCAAGTATGAAGCTGCTCTATACGGTGAGGTTCAGAAGCCTGGACTTGGTCCACTGCATACTGAATTCGACGGAAAAGGAAATGCCATCACCTCATTCTTTGTATCATCTGAGATCGTGAAATGGAACATCAAAGACCTAAAAGTATTGGATCGTCAACCTACGTATTACTCAGTGGGACACTTGTGTATCCCGGGTGGTGATACCAAAAAACCGAATGCCAAATATGTAATCGCATACAATAAGATCACAAAAGACAGATATCTTCCTACCGGTCCCGAACTGAGTCAGAGTGCACAGCTCTTTGATATCACAGGTGACAAGATGGAACTGATACTCGACTTCCCTACTATTGGAGAGCCACACTATGCTCAGGCAGTGGAAGCATCCAAGATCAGGGATCAATCCGTCAAGATCTTCAAAATGGAAGACAATAAGCATAAGTACTTTGCTAATGGTGAAGGACAAGCTAAGGTGGTACGTGAAGGAAATAAAATACACGTATATATGACCATGATCCGCTCGCATCTGACCCCTGATAATATAGAGGGAGTAAAAATAGGTGACGAAGTCTATTTCCACCTGACCAATCTAGAACAAGATTGGGATGTGCCTCACGGATTTGCGGTAAAGGGAGCTGACAATGGCGAATTGCTGGTCATGCCGGGTGAGACTTCCACTCTAAAATGGATTCCGAAAGAAACCGGTATTTTTCCATTCTATTGCTCTGACTTCTGTAGTGCACTTCACCAGGAAATGCAGGGATATATACGTATCTCTCCGGCTGGAAGTAATGTGCCTCTGAGCTATAAGAGCGATAATAATGCTACTCCACCTGCAGTACAATAAGGTGCAAGTCAATTTGAACTTTTTGTTATGTTAATATTTAAATTATGATGACCCAATCACTGTTAATTTTCTAAAATTGAAAATGAAATGGCATGTATCGATGAAAATTCAACATGCCATTTCTTTTTAAAGTAATAATCAAATAAAATGGAAAAGACAAAATTGAGTAAACTGAGTAAAATATTACTCATACTCGCAGCGGTAATGTGTGTAATTGTATTATTTGTGCCTTTGTGGTCGATCTCACTTGACGCGCCCCAATATCCGGAAGGACTCGAGCTGAAGATTCATCCTCATACAATATCCGGGAATGTAGACATAATCAATGGTCTAAATCACTACATTGGCATGAAGACGATCCATGTAGAGGATTTTATGGAGTTTAAAGTACTTCCTTATATTATCGGTTTTTTTGCATTATTATTCTTATTAGTTGCCTTTATAAATAAGAAAAAATTACTTTATATCAGTGCAGGCGCATTTATACTATTTGGAATTATAGCGATGATCGACTTTTGGAAGTGGGAGTATGATTACGGTCATGACCTCGATCCCGCAGCCGCTATCAAAGTGCCTGGTATGGCTTACCAACCCCCACTTATAGGATTCAAACAACTCTTGAATTTCGGAGCCTATTCTATTCCGGACATTGGTGGATGGCTATTTATAGGCGTAGGCCTGATTCTCGTATTTATTGTTATATTTGAGTTGAGAAGAAAAACACAATTAAAATGATATCCTCCTTATTTAGTAATTTATTTTTGGTATTGGTAATCGGTTTATTTGGCTGCACATCCGGCCCGGTGCCGTTCAAGTCTGGTAAGGACCAGTGCGATCACTGTAAAATGGTTATTTCAGATGTTCGATTTGCAGCACAGATAGAAACTCAAAAAGGTAAAATCTTTAAATTTGACGATATGCGTTGCATGGTGGACTATGCAAATGGCGGTAAAATCAAAAAAACGGATATAAAAAATTATTACGTCACAGATTTCATGAATAAAAAGAATATCCTCAATTGTAAGGATGCTTTCTATTATGCCAGCGCTGATTTTAAAAGTCCTATGAATGGAAATATTGCGGCTTTTGCTACACAATCAGACGTTAAAAAAGTGGCCCCTACCTTTTCTGGTAAAGAGATGAAATGGAGTGAAATACTCAAGTAAAGTTTTATTTTCTTTCCTTATTTATCTAAATAGCCAAGTTACGTTTTTGAAGCATTCTAAATTATTTAATAGACTCCCTGATAAGTTGGGGATGTATATCATCCTACTGTTGATGACAGTCACTTCCTATGAAGTGGGAGCGAGAAATATAACAGTAGGATCGGGGAAACAATATAGTTCAATTTCATCAGCAATATCGGCTGCAAAAGGGGGAGATACTATCACCATTTATGCCGGCACCTATAAGGAAAGCGACCTTCAGATAACCAAGAAACTAACTATTAGAGGCGTAGGGCGACCGATCATAGATGGACAACAAAAGAAGAGCATCTTTGAAATCAGAGCAGCAGGCAGTAGTATTTCGGGGCTTCAGGTCCAGCATGCCGGCTACTCTTCCATGGAGGATTATGCAGGCATAAAAATAATAGAGACACACCATGTTGTCGTGAGTGACAACATCGTATTGGATAATTATTTCGGTATTTTATTCTCACAGACAGTAAATTGTATAGCCAAAAATAATACTGTATCTGCGAGCCAGCAATCAACAGAAATCTCAGGCAACGCCATACACTGCTGGCGCGCAGATAGTATCACCATTTTTGGAAATAGATTGAATGGACACAGAGATGGTATTTACTTTGAATTTGTCACTAATTCTCACATTGAAGAGAATATCTCAACGCACAACAACAGGTACGGACTGCACTTCATGTTTTCGCATCACAATACCTATATCCACAATACTTTCCAGTACAATGGGTCAGGAGTAGCGGTGATGTATACTAATCATGTCATCATGAAGCACAATCTCTTTTTGGACAATTGGGGTGATGCAGCGTATGGCCTCTTACTCAAAGAAATCTCAGATAGTGAGATCTATGACAATGTATTTAAGAACAACACCATGGGAATCCTGTCCGAAGGCTCTTCCAGGATCAATATCGTTCGAAACAGCTTTATTCAAAATGGTTGGGCCATGCGCATCCAGGCCAGTTCGATGGATATAAAAGTCGATTCAAATAATTTCCAGTCAAATACTTTCGACATGGGTACCAACGGTAGTCTGGTACTCAGCAAATTTAGCCGCAATTACTGGGATAAATACGAAGGATACGACCTCAATCGGGATCACATAGGTGATGTACCCTACCGACCCGTCAGTCTTTTCTCGATGATCACAGAAAGCAATCCGATCGTCATGGTACTGTTTCGCAGTCTCATTTCGATACTGATAGATAAAGCTGAGCGAATCATACCCAGTCTGACACCGGAGGATCTTAAAGATGATACACCGGCTATGAAACCCTACCAGATATGATAGAAATAAAAAACATCTCCAAGCACTTTGGGAAGTTGGAAGTGCTCAAGCAGGTCAACCTACATTTCTCTAAGGGAGAGTGTGTGGCACTGCTCGGGCCCAATGGAAGCGGCAAGACCACACTGGTCAAGTCCATTCTGGGCATGGTGCTGCCCAGCAGTGGAGAAATCTTCTTTGATGGCAAATCAATATTTAAAGACTGGCACTACAGAGAAAATATCGGTTATATGCCGCAGATCGGTAGGTATCCAGAAAATCTGAGTATCGGTCAAGTGTTCGACTTGATGCAGGACATCAGGCGGGACTTTAAGGGCGAGAAGGACCGGGAATTGATACAAAGCCTCCAATTAGACACCATGATGGATAAGAAGATGCGAACGCTCTCAGGTGGTACCCGTCAGAAAGTAAGTGCTGCACTGGCCTTTCTCTTTAATCCTGAGGTATTATTCCTGGATGAACCCACAGCAGGTCTCGATCCCGAGTCATCACTTATACTGAAAAGCAAGATCATACAAGCACAGCAGTCCGGAAAACTTATCCTCATCACATCACACGTACTGAGTGAACTGGATCAACTAGTCAATCGAATCGTATTTATCCAAGACGGGAATATACTGTTCAATGACAGCCTGGAAGAGCTTCACCTCTTCTCCGGTAAGACCAATCTGACTGAAGCTATTGCACACATCATGAAAAACAGACATGGGTAGAATCATCAAACACATACTGGCAGATATACTTCGTAATAAGATAATGATCGCCTACCTCATATTTCTGCTGGTGGCCTCACTAAGTGTATTTAATCTGCAAGACACAGCAGTCAAGGGACTGGTGAGTATGCTGAATATCATCATCTTCATTGTGCCGCTTTTCAGCATGGTATTTGCCACAATATACTTGTACAATTCGGCCGAATTTATCGAACTCCTGGTGAGCCAGCCGGTGCGGCGCACGACCATCTGGTCGGGTCTGTTTGTCGGCCTCTCGGTAGCACTAGTGGGCAGTGTGATAGTGGGCTTTGGCATTCCGATGCTGCTGTATGCAATGACTGCAGGCGGTATCACTATATTGCTGAGTGGAATATTCCTAACGCTGATCTTTACCGCGATTTCGATGCTGGTGGTAGTGAGTACCCGAGACAAGGCGCGTGGTGTAGGTAAGATTATCATGCTGTGGCTTTTCTTCTCACTGATCTTTGATGCGCTGGTGCTCTTGCTTATTTTCCAACTGGCAGACTACCCTATCGAACAGCCGATGATATTAATTTCTTTTCTCAATCCCATTGACATGGCGCGCATCATGGCGCTTCTCCAACTGGATATATCTGCACTGATGGGAATGACCGGCGCCATATTCCGCGACTTCTTTGGTTCCACTCTAGGAATATTTATTGCTATTGCCGCCATGCTACTTTGGATAGCAGTTCCCTACTTACTATCCAAAGCGAAATTCAGTCGGAAAGATTTGTAATTACTAAAAAGTATAAAACATAATCATATCTTTTTATAGATAGTTAATCTACTATATCGACATTTTGAACTTACATGATGGATATGATAAACAGATCGTTTATATATCTCATTATTGCCATAGTACTATTAGGATGCTACCCAAATAAGAGATCCAGCTTTAAGTATAATCAGGATGAGAATCGGTGGATAACGGGTTTTAAAGATGCTGTATTCTATTTTTGTATTCGGTAAGGATATCAAAACGACTCCATATTTGAACTAATGAGTATAAAGGATTTGCTCAGTTCGATGGAGATGGATTTATCAATCATTTATTATCAAATTCAATTGGGAAAAAATATAGGTGGAAATATTCCTAAACCCTATCGGAATATAGATAATCCCAGAGACACCACTAAGAAATTAATTCTTGCTCACTGCCTCCATTACTACGCCAGTAGAGCGTTGGACTCTATCGCCAGAGATGAATATAAAAAACACCTAAAGAGAGAAAAGAGAGAAGCGGAGTTCTGGAAGTCATATGGGAAAGAAAAATGAATAATCATATTGCTCTCTCATTTACTTTCAATCCTAAAGAATGGTCTCCTTTTTTTTCCACCTTCAGCAGCTATGACCAAATGCTCTGGTCCGGACCAGGCAATCGCCTCATACTGTGAGGAAGCCAGCCAAGTGGGTAAAACTTTATATGGAGACTGCTGTGGGAGTAATCTCTGGGTGGCACTGTCCAACTGAAATCGATATAATCTAGTCTGAGAGTCGGGAAGAAACTGCAAACGAAAGTGATATGTATAAGTCAACATAATGACCTCATTGGTACCGGGCTTGCGTGCAGCACCGGAGACGATATATGGAGCCAGCTTAAGTTCCTCCACCTTTACTGCTGTCTGTCGCCGACCTGTATCGGATAGCATATAGTGAGTGGAAATGAAGTAGCTGCCCATTTTATTTTTTGAAAAGAGATGCAATCGGTGATCACTCCAGATCATTGCTTCCATATCAAATCGTCGTTCTACTATCGGGGGCGGAAAGAGAGTCTGATCTTCATAATTAAACAAAATAGAATCTATCACTCTGTAAGTCGGATCCAGCTTGTATATGATGAGATCACGGCGGTCATTTGCGTTATTGCCGAAATCACCTATATACAGATTGCCATCATCATCGCTCGTCATTTCTTCCCAATCCCGATTTCGAAGGGGCAACTTGATGACACTGTCCAGTTTACCCTGTAGATCAGTAATATAAAGATAGGGCTTATTGCCACCATCATTGAGCCACAGTAATCTGCCATCCGGAAGACTACAGACTCCACTCACTTCATGCAGGTCGTGAGGCAAATAAATCTTCTTATAAAAAAGTGTACCGCTCAGCAGCACACTAACCAGTAAAATAATAATTCTCACTCTGTATCAATACAGTGCATACCACAATTGTTTCAATCTAAGTCATGCATGATTAATAAAAAAATAATACTAAGCAATTAATAATAAAAATTAATCCAAATTTCTTTCCTCTTAAGCTCATATCGAGAAGTTCAATTAATATAAATAAATTGAAAACAGAAAAGCCTACTTTGAAAATGCATTGTAAACTGTGTTTAAAGTCTTCAGTTTGTTGTTTGTTGTTTGTTGTTTGTTGTTTGTTAATATCTTTCGATAGATTATTTTCCATATAAAAATTTACTAACATCGTCAAACCTATTTCCGTTGAGTATACATTAATTGTAAAAAATACATTGACCCTATATAATTTAATTAGACCGGGGCAAGGATAGTAGCGGCATAGCGAGGCAAAGCCCGCTATATAGCGGATAGCCTGGTACCGAGAGACTCACCATAGGGAGTCTTCGAGGTAGCCCCCAAATAAATCCGATTTACTCAGCTAATAATTAAAATTGCCACCATAATCTTTCTGCTTTCTAAAAATAAAAAAAGCCCACTCCGATCCATTGACCGGAGGGGCTCATCCCAAAAACAGTATATGTTATCTTAGTTCTGGAGGCGAATCATTCGCTTCATTTCAGTTCCGTATTTAGTACTTACTTCGTAGATAAATACGCCACTGCCTGATAGGTCAGATGCTTCCAGTCGCAATTCGTTTTCTCCTGCAGCATATGTTCTAACTTTGTTGAAAACAACTTTTCCGTTTAGATCATATACTCGTACAGTTACATCCAGTTGCTCAGGTAAAGAGAAAGAAATTACTGTCTCTCCTGAGAATGGGTTAGGACGGTTTTGGTAGACTACTACACCATGGTTGCCGGTTTCAGCAAACCTTAGCTCGACTCCGTATTCAGAATCATCTTTACCATAACCTATACCTTTCAGTTCAGTATCATTTACATTGATTGCTTCACTCAGTCTGATAGTTTTGTCGGAAACCAAAGTCACCATTACAGAGCCTGATTGAGTAGAGCTACCATTCGAGTTCCAGCTCATTCTGGTATTATTCTCGATAGTATTGTAGTTATCATCAGTGAAATCTATGTTTCTGCTGCTCATACCGGTGATATTCACACCAGGTGCTGCTTGCAGAGCCATTTGGAATCCCTCGATATCATTCAGTTGATCTACATTAAGTTCAATTGTAGTCGGAACATTAGCCGGAATGATTTGATCTTGTGCAGTGAAGGTCACCTGCTTATCAGATCTGATCTCGATCGGCTTGTCATTGAAATTCAAGGTTACATTACCATTTACATCACCCAGTTTCACACCGTAGAAGTCAATGTTATTTACAGAGGTATTAGGTACAACTGTAATTGCTTCAGGGAAGGCAGTGGTAAATGGATTGCCATTCGGGAAGGTGTAAGATTTGTCAACAAATCTCCAGCTCAGACCGGAAGCAAATTTATCTGTTTTACCCAGAATCAATTTTCTGATCTCAACGATATCGGTACCTTTTATTTCATTGTCCATAGTGACGTCAGCTGCTATCATTTTGTATGCATCATCGAGTTGTTTTCTACCGAGGATGTGATTTTGGATTTTAATGATATCACCTGTTTCCACACCATTCTGTGGATTCAATTCACTATGTGGTTTTACTTGATATGTATTGCCAAACTGGATAGAACCAAATTTGTATTGTCCTTCTGCACTTGTACGTGTACTCATGTTACTTCCTGCGCTTACATCGATTCTAGGGATACCCTGAGAACCCGGTGTAGTAAGGATATTTCCTGATAGTTTAGATAATAATGTAGTATCACACACATTATTGTTATCCTGGATGATGATAGTTACGACTACATAATCCTGATTGCCCCACTGATCTGTAACCCAGAATTCAACTGAAGCCGGAGGATTGTTTCCGATATCATCACAAGTAAATGTTCGTAGTGTGTCATTGACATCTGAGCTGAAAGACAATCTGATCTTGCCGCCACATGCTGAGAATGAACCTGCATTGAAGTATCTTACCGGAAGTGTGATTGAACCTGAAGAAGGCATGATCTCAGTAACCAGCATATGCGCTACAGGTGTCGGTTTCTTACAGTTTTTCACTGTAATCGTGAAACAACTTTCAGCAACATTTGAACAGCCGTCAGTTGCATAGAAGCACACACGGTGAACACCCAGCGGCAATTCTTGATTGATGTGATTACCATTACCTGTGTAATCCCAAGTAGCTACACCTGATGCTGAATAATTCAGGTCAATTCTGTATTGGTATCTGATCAGATTGGCCGGTGTACAGTCATCTGTTGCTGAGGTAGAGATATCTAATCTCTCAGATAGGCAAGTTAAATCATTTGAACACAGTGTAAAGTCTGCAATCACAGGCAGAACCGGTGGAATATTATTCATTACCTTAATGGTCTGGGTATATCTTACAGCAGTCTCAAGTGCTGCATCTATTCCGTATTCAGCCGCATAGCACCAGTCAATTACTGTCCAGTATCTCAGTATCTTGAAGCAAGCTCCATCTACTATTTGATATAGTTCATCTCTGTAACTGTATGCCAGATTATAACATCTTGATACGCTTTCATCCAGATAGATCGGTCTGTAGAAATCACCCAATGCATCCGGCGACAAGTCATCTACTGCACAGGCGCCATTAATGATAATGGTGTCGTGTGGAGCTCTGAAATTCTCAATATCAAGATACAATGGTGATCTATAGATATGAATTCGCTGAGTACAAGAAGCAGTATTTCCAAATGGATCTGTAGCAGTAAACGTTCGTACGATCAGTCTGATACCACAGTCTGAAGAGTCTATTTCATCTGTCTCAGTGATAGTAACTCCACAATTGTCAGTGGCTCTGCCATCGATGCTATCTCTATAATATACTTCACTGTCTGTATTGACCACACCATATCTGGAAGGAGATCCATCTGTAATAATGCGTCCGAAAGTCTTACCTAAATCATAGATATCCAACTCATCGTAAGCATAGTTACAAGACAATGAGAAATCAGGAGGACAGGTGATACGTGGTGGAGTCTTATCCTGAATACGGATATTCACCATACATTCGCCATAATTACCTGAAGCGTCAATTACTCTCAGAATTACTACAATTGGCTCAGAGGTAATATCACAGCAATAGAAATCAAGATAATCATATCCCGGAGCTATAGCTTGACTAAAATTATCACCATTACAATCAGGAACCATTCTTCTAACTTTCAGAGTTACAGGACCGCAATTATCCCATGAACCATCGTCAAACGAAGCAGCAGGTACCCTTACATATTCTGATCCATTAGGTATAGTAGCCACAGTAGCTTGAATACAAATTACATTGGGAGCAACATCGTCACGAACAGTTACGTGCATAGAATCAACCGATTGATTAACACAACCGTCATTGACAGTGTATATAATAGTGTGTGCACCTACCGGCAAATTGATGGTAAAACCACCATTTTGATTTTTAAATCCACCCGGATAGTTGACTTTCCAATTTAAATTAGCAGCACAATTGTCAGTAGCAGTTGCAGCAGGTACGGTGAAGTTTGCTGAGCAAGTATTATTGCCTGTATTCACAGTTACATCAGCCGGCACAGTGAGTGCTGGAGGTGTAGTATCTCTGATCAATATGATCTGTACCCCATCATATAAATAATCAGTACCGCAGTACCATTCATTTACATTCCAGGTACGCATGATTTTTACATCACAACCCAGATTAATTACACGGTCAGTGTAGTCGGTAAACAGACCACAGACATTTATTCCAGCTGGCCACAGCGCATATTTACCTAAACCAATAGTAGGAATACCGGTTACATTCGGGTGTGGATGACCAGCAGCGTCTTTCTGATATAACTGATCACAATATACTGTATCCATGCGCGGGAAATTTATCGAATCTCCATCAGGTCTTTCCAGAATAATGGTATCAGTACAAGTATCAGATTTATTACCTGCCGCATCCTGTGCATAGTAAGTACGGATGATTCTCTTCAGAAAACCAAGATTCTCTTCTGAACAATCCAGATCGGTAATGCTTTCATCCAGTGTAAATACCTGAACTGGGCCAGAACAATCGTTCACATCTACTCCGGCAAATTGATAATTCACATAGCATGGAACTGTATCAGTCTCACATGTAATAGCAGGTGGCAACTTGTCTTCAAATAAATGCCAGTTCCAGCACCTGTTGGTAGAAGTAAGGTCTATTACTTCGATGACCAGATGCTTTCCAATGTAGTCATAGTTAGTACCACTGATTGAATAACCATCTACTACGAGTACGCCATTGTCCACGGTCTCCAGAATGGGGCCTGTCATGGTGGGTCGTAGATTGATTCGGTAGGTAGCACCACACCCGGGTGAAAAAGTAGCCACCATCCCTAGAGTAACTTCAGCCTGGCAATCATCTGAAGGCCCTTCAATTGAGATGTTAGTGGAAGTACAAGATGGTGTACACCCTTGCGCTACACCATTGTTTTGGTAAAAAAATAAAAGAAATAGTAACAGTACTGTTTGGGCACCGAAACTAATTCCCTGTTTGAAATAATCTGTAAAATGATTTCTTTTCATGAGACACTTAGTTTTAGTTTTTTGTAAAAAGATTTTAATAAAGTACTCCCATACCTGACTTTACAGGCATAGCAGTTGTAGTTCCTTATTGAGCAGGATCGGTCAGATCCCAATAATTAATATTGTGAATAAGCCATTATTTCATATACAGCATCTACGGTCTCTATCAAAGTAGAAACAGAATCAATAGCTGAAATAAATAATTTTATTCAGGTAGGTATTTTAATATAGGTTGGTAGGAAAATGAAAGGAAATATTGTGTGTAGGTTGGTTCGGTGGTTCTAAAATTACTTCCTTTCAAAGAGTAGTATTACTTTCAATACATGGTACAAATATATCATATGAAAAATCAGTACATCTATACCTATACAAGGTGAATTAATGAATAACATATATAACTAAAGTGTATATATATGATTATCAGCCTAATACAGATTGGAAACTTGCATTTTTTAAGCCTACAAGTCAATAATAAAATTACATCAACAAAAAAAGGGGTCATGAAATATCATGAGCCCCTTTATAAATGGTCTTAATTCAAAAAAACTACAACGTAAATATCATTTTTCGAGTCTCACTAAATGAGCTAGATTCAAATCGGTAGAAGTACACGCCTGATCTTCCCAGATCTTCTGCTTTAAGTTCAATGGAATTCAATCCTTTTTCAAATTCAGCTGATTTCTGCCATATGACCTTACCGGTTATATCATATACTGTGAAGATACCTTGTGTATTATCATTCAGTAATATTTTGATTGTGGTGTTGTGTGTAAATGGATTGGGGATATTTTGATACAGAATACCCTGAGCTTGAGTCTTAGCACCGGCTAAAACATCTGCACCTTCCAGTACTACTTTTCTTACATTATTGTCCAGTGTGTAGGCCTCTGCATTTATACGCGACTCATTTAAGGTAAGCGCTGCATTTCCTTTTCTAAGTACTTTGAAGTACAAGTGTATAATCTCAGAATTGTTATCCAACTTCATGTTATCCCAGCTGATACCAATTTTTCCTCGAGTTGCGTTTTTAACACCTACATTACTTTCATTGAAATCAGACAAATTGCCCGGTACATAGTGTTGAAATTGTAATACAGAAGCGTCAAAGTTCAATTCAAACTGGAAGCCCATATAATTCTCCAGTTCTTTAGCAGAAAATGTTACTTCGATTAAGTCATCCTGGATTTGTTCTGAAGAAACTACAAGTGGCAATGTTAGCTGATCTCTAATCTCTGTTTCATCTTGCTTAGCATTTACTTTTGCAGATGAATTTAAATCTCCCATTTTGATGCCTACAAAATTGGCCTTGGGTACCATACCTGTGACATTTTGGATTCTGGTATTAAATACTTGCGGCTGATGGAATGGATCGGTCGGATCTGCAAAGCGATAGTTGGCGTCTGCAAATCTCCAAGTAAATCCACATGGCAATTCGGTGGTATTTCCGACTATTAGTGAACGCAGATCCAAAATGTCTTTAGTAGATAATTTTTGATCACCATTTACATCCGCTGCAAGCATCTGATATGGTGTCTTCAGCGATTTAGTACCCAACAAGTGCCGATGGAGCTCAATAATATCTCGTGTACTAATTCCATTGAGTGGATTATCTTCCTTATCACAGGCAACTTCTAAATCCGCACCGGGAGGAATATCATAAATCCAATAATCACCGTTCAGGCCATTCATGCTGTACCTGTTCTCACCTACCAACATAATCTTTACCTTGTCTATGGGCAATCCCACCTCATTATAAATTGTGCCCATCAATAACATGGTATGACTACAATCCACATCTCCACTAGGCGGTAAAATATATTCTATAGCGACAAGACATCTTTTAAAATTGCCGCTTTCGTCAAAGACAAATACAGGTATATTTTTAAATAAAAGAAAATTGATTGATCCCATACAAATGAAGATCAAAGAATCATTTGGAATATCCAGTGAGTCAAAAGTAAACCTCAGATTCTCGTGGAGTGTACAGTTATCACTCGCTAGAGCAGTATCTTGTTCTAATTCATAAGCATGCAAAGTATCAATACCATCTTCATTCATTACTATTGGAATCTTTACGGGACATTTCCACTTAGGTGCAACTGTATCCCTTCCAAAAGTAAAGAGTTGGAATATGCTAGTATTTCCACAGCTGTCCGTCGCTGTGTAATTTATTGTGGTCGTACCGATGCCGTATGTTCCGCTGGCATCTACAGAATTATGGTCTGCATCAGTAGCGGGAGAATCATTTATTACAGTAAGCAAGTTACAATCGGTGACTGTCAGGCCACTGAGATCTACAAAATTATCACAACTGAGTGTATCTACGAAAAAATAAATGGTATCACCCAAAGTATATCCATGGAAGACAGGTGCAATGGTATCAATAAATTCAAAATGCTGAACAAATAAATGTATGCCTCCCTCCATATTGTCCAGACTACAAGAGTCCACCACAGTCCAGTTGCGATCAATAGCATAACAGGCAAGACTATCAAGCGGAGTCGAAGGAACATCCTCATATGAGATACTATAATGAGCACAAGAGCTGACATTTGTAATGACGGGTCTACTATCCAGTGAATCAGGATCTAAATTGACATCACACTGGTCAAAAATGAGCGGAGTCTCCGGCCAATCAATATCATTATCCGTAAGTGCTCCATTATTCTGGACTATAATAGTAAAATCACAAATAGCGACATGTCCATTTTCATCTGTGACGACATAGTGTACATCTACAGTACCTCCTCCACAAATATTTAGGTTCTCTGTGTAAGTACGAACGAGTGTAGTATCACCACAAGAGAATATCAATATAGGCAATGGAATAAAATCAGGACTATAAGTATCACATGTCATAGTAGTGTCTGGACATTCCAATACCAAGCCGGGTGTATTGACAGTGACGCTTGTTGTTGCAGTACTTACACGTCCACAGGTATCTGTTGCTGTGAAGGTAATTATAGTAGTTCCTTCCGGATAGGTACCACTTGCATCGGGTCCACCATCTGTATAAGAATTGGTAATAATCACAGGGGTTGCACAAGCTTTTGCTTTTGCTGAGTCCAGTTGGACATAAGCGTCACAACTTACATCTCCATCTACGGTGACATCAGGTGGAACAAAAGTGAATATAGGCGGCAATCCGCCGTCTGCATTGATAATTTGTATGTGTTCTTTAATACCTTCATCTCCTCCGATGTAAATGCAACTATCGATAACCCGCCAGGTCTTCGATACGATCAGACATCCTTCATCAGTGATGGTAGAGTCGATGATGGCACCGATCCAAAGTGGATTGCAGTATGGACCGGACACGTGGGGAAAGCCGGTAAGAGAAGTATCATTTACATTAGGGCTACAACCCATCAGAGAAATATCTTCAGGCCAATCAATGATCAATTCATCAAAAGGATAAGGGTTGACTACAATGACATGGAAATCACAGCTATCTCTTAGCCCAGCATTATCGACTGCAATAATACGCCATATAATCTCACCTGTGCCACAAGAAACGTTATCTTGAATCTTTTGAAAAAGAGTATCTGCAATTCCACAATTGTCAGAAATCGGCGGAACATGATGATGAATGTCAAAGATATCTACACCATCACAAGGTACAGCAATTCGATTATTAGTACAATCTATCACAGGTCTTTCCTTATCCTGCACATCCACAGTTACCATACACGTATTGCAATTGCCGGCTTCATCGCATACTTCGAAAACCAACATATTATTTGTGCCAATCTCATCACAGGTGTAAGTCACACAATCGGTAAACACGTCATCCTGCATTTTTCGAATCTGAATAGACAGTTCACCCGGGCAATTATCGGAGTAATCAAATAAAAGCGAATCAGCACATACCTTACCTTCACCCTGATTATTCAGAGCTACAGTGATGTCATGGCAAGTCAGATCGGGAGGCATTATATCCACCACCGTAACTGTATAAGTGCAGGTAGAAGTATTGTTACATTTATCGTCAGCAGTGTATTGAATGATATGAGCGCCGGGTTCCAACGTGACTGAAGGTCCGGACCGTATAATACCATCCACTTTGTATTTTATAGTTATTTGATTTTTTGGAGTGCAACCATCTGAGACAGTAGGTGCTGGAAATGTATATACCGCCGCACAGGTATGCCCATCAGTACCAATAGTGATATCGGCCGGACAAGTTATAGAGGGGGGTGTAGTGTCTATAGACATGATGAATTGGGTATCACGACGACTAGTGCCATTACATTCATCCAGTACTGTCCAGATTCTCCTGATTTTAAACCGACCTTCACAGCCCATAGGAGTAGTCCTGTCATCAAAGTAGAACCAAGTGTAACATACGCCTGTAAGTGGATAACCCATAAATGTGGGCTGACCCGTCACAGAGGTATCCTTACTAAAATTGGTACATTCTATTGTAGTATCATTGGGAAACACAATAGAATCGAGTATAGGTCTTAGAAAGAAAATATTGAATGTACATGAAGATGAATTGCCTGAAGCATCTGTCGCCACATAAGTCCTGGTAGATTTATAGGTGTAGGGTGAGGGGCAGCTATAGACAGAATCTACATAATCGATCAAAGTCAGGTTGACCGGATCGGTACAATTATCAGTTGCAAAGCCTGCATATTCGTTTAAAGTCTGATCATCTAAACCGATTCCACAGGGGACTTCCACATCTTCACAGATAAATGTTGGAGGCATCTTATCTTCCACGTGGAAAGACGTCATGCATCGTTCATGAGTAAGCGTATCAGTCACGATGATCATCAGATCTTTTCCGACATCTGCACAGGTGATAATGTTGTTGTCACGTCCCTGTATTATGGAGATCAAGTGCATAAAATTGGGATAGCTCGGTGCAATAAAAAAAGCCGGGATTACTTCCGACTTACCAGTTTGACTGATACTAATATTAACATTGTTCTTACAGTTCAGTGACACATTATCACCCACCATTAGCTGACTTTCTATCCTAGGTGGCTCAGGCTTAGCGGGAGCAAAAAATTTCAT
>Ga0073900_10000715_pt1 | contig 20300 bp, 15 predicted proteins | sample KloWWTmetKNB5Kit_FD_66666 | JGI IMG/M metagenome (GOLD analysis project Ga0073900, IMG submission 66666) | Active sludge microbial communities from Klosterneuburg, Austria, studying microevolution and ecology of nitrifiers - Klosterneuburg... | ecosystem: Engineered > WWTP > Aerobic digester >...
CCACCGCGACTTTCGTGCGACGGATGCAGTCGAGGAGCGACGTCTTGCCGTGATCGACGTGACCCATCACCGTGACAACCGGCGGACGCGGCTGCGAGTCTTCCGGGCTCGCCGCTGCGCCCTGCAGGTCGGCGTCGACCTGGTCGTCCTTCTGCGCGCGCGCGACATGACCCATTTCCTCGACCACGAGGATGGCGGTGTCCTGGTCGATCGGCTGGTTGATCGTCGCCATGACGCCCATGTTCATCATGACCTTGATGACTTCGTTCGCCTTGACCGCCATCTTCTGGGCGAGCTCGGCGACCGTAATCGTCTCGCCGACAGCCACTTCGCGCTTGACCGGTGCGGTCGGCATCTCGAAGCCATGGCGCGCGGTCTCGCCCGCGGCGACTGACTGGCGCGAGCGGGTGGGGACCATGCGCTTGCGCTTCTTCAGGCGCGAAGTGGCGCTACCGGTGACGTGCAGCTGGTCGCGTCCATAGCGGGTCGGCTGCCCTTCACCCTGCGCTGCGTGCGCAGTGCGCTCCGCCCGCGGGGGCGGCGAGGGTGGCGGCGGCGGTGCCTCGGGCTGCAGTTTGCGCTGTCGTTCGCGCTCGCTCTCGATGCGCGCCTGCTCCTCCGCGGCCCGGCGTGCTTCTTCGAGCTCGCGCTTGCGGCCCTGTTCCTCCTCGACGCGACGTCGATTTTCCGCCTCGATCTGTTCATGCTCGAGCCGCGCGGCCTCGGCGCGCGCCTGTTCGAGGCGCACCGATTCGTCAGCGTCGCGCTTCCTGCTGTCGAGCTCTTCCTGCTGCTGGCGCGCCTGCTCCTGCAGCACGTCGCGCTTTATATAGGTTGCCTTGCGGCGCACCTCGACATTCACGGTGCGCGCGCGGCCTTGCACGCTCGCGAGCTTCAGCTCGCTTTGCGTCTTGCGCTTCAGCGTGATCTTGCGCGGCGCACTGCCGCCGTCGCTTTCCTGTCCGTGACTGCGGCGCAGGTGTGTCAGCAGCTCGAGCTTCGCCTCGTCGCTGATCCGGGCGTCGGGCCCGGACACCTGGATGCCGGCCTGATCGAGCTGCACAAGCAGGCGATCAACGGGCACCTTGAGGACATCGGCGAACTGGGTGACGGTCACTTCTGCCATGGGTCTTTCCCTTCCTTCAGCGACCGGCCTCGAACCAGGGTTCGCGCGCCTTCATGATGAGCTTGCCCGCCTCTTCCGACGACAGCCCTTCGATATCGAGAATGTCGTCGATCGCCTGATCGGCGAGATCCTCGCGCGTCCGTACGCCGCGCCGTGCCAGCGCGAGCGCGAGATCCGGCTGCATGCCCTCGAGCAGCAGCAGGTCTCCGGCGGGCATGTGCTGATCGAGCGACTCTTCCGAGGCGATTGCCTGGGTCAGCAGCACGTCGCGTGCGCGGTTGCGCAGCTCGCCGATCATGTTCTCGTCGAACTCCTCGATCGAGGCGATTTCGGCCTGCGGTACGTAGGCAATCTCCTCGACCGAGGAGAAACCTTCCTGCACCAGGATTGTCGCGACATCCTCGTCGACATCGAGCTGCTTCATGAAATTCTCGACAAGCACGCGCGATTCCGTCTCGCTTTTCGCCTCGGCATCCGACTGCGTCATGACATTGAGGTCCCAGCCGGTCAGCTGGCTCGCGAGACGGATGTTCTGCCCGCCGCGTCCAATCGCCTGCGACAGCTTGTCCTCGGCGACGGCGATATCCATGCTGTGCGCGTCCTCATCCATCACGATCGACAGCACTTCGGCCGGCGACATCGCATTGATGACGAACTGCGCGGAGTTTTCGTTGAACGGGATGATGTCGACGCGCTCGCCGGCGATTTCGTTCGATACCGCCTGCACACGCGAGCCGCGCATACCGACACAGGCGCCGACGGGGTCGATGCGCGGATCGTTGCTGCGCACGGCGATCTTGGCGCGCACGCCCGGGTCGCGGGCCGCGCCGAGGATCTGGATCAGGCCCTGACCCACTTCCGGCACTTCCAGCTTGAACAGCTCGATCAGGAAATCCGGGGCGGTGCGCGACATGAAGAGCTGCGGGCCACGGGGCTCGGGGCGTACCTCCTTGAGCCATGCCTTGATGCGATCCTGCTGCCTCACCTGCTCGCGCGGGATCATGTCGGTGCGCGGCACGAAGCCCTCGGCGTTGCCGCCAAGGTCAATGAAGATGCCGTTCCTGTCGACCCGCTTGACGACGCCGGAAAGGAGCGAGTTCACGCGGTCCTTGTACTGGTCGATCACTTGCGCGCGCTCGGCCTCGCGCACCTTCTGCACGATGACCTGCTTCGCCTGCTGGGCTGCGATGCGACCGAACGCGACCGACTCCATCGGCTGTTCGACATGGCCGCCTGCGGCAGCCTGCGGGTCGATGTCGAGCGCGTCCTCGAGCCGCAATTCACGATCCGGCACTTCGAGCTCGGTGGAGTCGTCGGCGAACACCTTCCAGCGACGGAACGTGTCGTAATCGCCCGTCTTGCGATCTATTGCGACGCGTGCATCCCATTCCTCGCCGTGCTTCTTGCGCGTCGCCGCGGCGAGGGCCGCCTCGAGCGCCTCGAAGATCACTTCCTTGTCGACGCCCTTCTCGTTCGAGACGGCATCGACAACCATCAGAATTTCCTTGTTCATCCCGACTCCTTCAACGCGCCGCGCCGCTCAGAGCGGCGCGAGACGCGCGCGGTCAATCGCCGCGAAATCCACTGTTACAGTCTCGCCATCAACCTCAAGCTCGATCCCGCGAGCCGATACCGCCACGAGATCCCCGGTGTAGCGGCGTCGCCCGTCGCGCGCCGCGGCGAGTTCCACCTTCACCCGTGCACCGCGAAAGCGCTCGAAATGCGCGGGTTTCCTCAGCAACCGGTCGAAACCGGGCGAGGACACCTCGAGCGTGAACGCACCCGGCATCGGATCCTCCACGTCGAGCAGCGCCGATACCTCGCGGCTCACGCGCTCGCAGTCATCGACACCGACACCGGTCGCGCAATCGAGATAAACACGCAACAGACCTGAGCCACGGCCCGCGTTCGCTTCGATATCGACCAGCTCGAACCCGAGCTGTTCGAGCAGCGGCTCGAGCAGCGTGATGAGCCGATCGCGAAGCGCCGTCGCTGTCACCCTTTCCTCCGCGAAAAAAAAATGGGCCCGTAGGCCCACCCTGCTTGCATACGAGCACGACCCGAAAGCCCGTGCCGGACCCCGGCCAGGGGTCCATAAACAAGAAAAGCCCCTCGGGGGGCCTTCCAAATCAATCACTTGGTACCCAAAGCCCCACTGGGGCTTACGAGGGGCCAGCCCGTGTCACCACGAGCCGATCCCGCCGAGGGCGCGGATTGTAGCCGTGTCAGCCGCCTTGGTAAACCCGCTTCGCAAGAACGCTCGCGACCCTGCCGTAGAGCAGATAGACGACGATGCCGATCGCGTTCCAGATGAAGAAACGTGTGCGTGTCGCGGGCGGCAGGCTCGCGAAGAGATAAAAGCAGCCGCCGATCGCCACGGGACCCAGGAGCCAGGGCCAGGGCGTCGTGAAAACCCGCGGTCGGTCAGGCTCACGCACGCGCAGCGTGAGCACGCACGCCGCCACCGCAACGAACGCGCAGAGCGTGCCGGCGTTGGCGAGTTCCGCGATCTCTGCAAGCGGAAAGATCCCCGCGATGAGCGAGGTAACGATCGCCGTAACGAGGATCATCGCGACAGGCGTTCCCCGGCGGGCGTTGATGCTGCCGAGCCGCTCGGGCAGCAGGCCATCGCGCGCCATCACGAAAAAGATGCGGCTCTGGCCGTACATGAACGCGAGAATCACGGTCGGCAGCGCAATGACGGCCGCGGCTGCGATCAGCGTCGCGGCGAACGGGCTGCCAAGAGATCGCAGAATGAAGGCGAGGGGCTCGGGGCTCGCCGCGAACTCCTCATAGCGCATGGCGCCGAGCGCCGCCGCGGCAACTGCCATGTAGAGGAGCGTGCAGACGATCATCGAGCCGATGATGCCGCGTGCCAGGTCGCGCTTCGGGTCGATCGTCTCCTCGGCAGCCGTCGACACGGCGTCGAAGCCGTAGAAGGCGAAGAAGATGATCGCCGCGGCGGCCATGACTCCCCGCACTTCCGCTCCCTCCGCGTGGGCCGCGAAGCCGTGCGGCATGAACGGCGTGAAATGCCCTGCGTTGAACGCCTGCAGCGCGATCACGATGAAGACAAGCAGCGCCGCGACCTTGAAGACGACGAGAAACGCGTTCACGGTGGCGCTCTCGCGCGTGCCAAGCATCAGCAGGCCCGCCACGGCAAAGAGGATCACGACGGCGGGCAGATTCACGACACCGCCGGCATGAGGCCCGGCAGTGAGCCAGTGCGGCAAGTCAAGGCCGATCGACTCGAAGAAACCGACCGCGTAACCTGACCAGCCGACCGCCACCGCGCTGCAGACCACCGAATACTCGAGTATCAGGCTCCAGCCAACGACCCAGGCGACGAGCTCGCCGCCCACGGCATAGGTGTAGGTATAGGCACTGCCGGCGACGGGCATCATCGTGGCAAGCTCCGCATAGCAGAGCGCCGCACAAGCGCACACGACGCCCGCGATCACGAAGGCGAGGATCACCGCGGGACCTGCGCGCCCGGCGCCGATGCCGATGAGCGTGTAGATGCCGGTACCCACGATTGCCCCGACGCCGAGCGCGACGAGGTGCGGCCAGCGCAGCGTGCGTTTCAGGCGATGACGCTCATCGATGCTGTTGAGCGCATCGATCGACGTGCGCCGGTTCCAGAATGCCATCGGCAGCCCCCGCGGATTCGTTTGAAGTGATCAGTTCAGCTTGCGCCGGTCCCGTCCGCCCTGCTCGCGACTCGCACGGGGAAAAACACCACCAGTGCGAGCACGACAGCGGCCGCCATCGTCAGGAATGTGGCCGAATAGTTACCCGTGCGATCGAACAGGTGCCCGCTCATCGGCATCGCCAGCATCACCATGACGATGGCAATGGGCTGCATTCGCCCCATCACCCGTCCGAAGATGGAGGGGCCGTAGATGCGGGCGACCAGAGCGCTCCACGCCGGCAGGAAGGCGCCTGAGGCAAGGCCCATAGATACCGCAGACAGCACCATGACCGGGTAGCTGTGAAGCGAGGTCAGGGCAACCATCGGCAATCCCAGCATCACCAAAGCGACCAGCATGGCCCATTTCAGATCTATCCGGTCGGCGAAAACGCTGAACAGCAGTTTGCCGCTGATGCCGGCGACGGCGATGATCGAAATCAGGAGCGCTGCCTGTCTGGCCGCTACGCCGTGACCGACGGCGAAGGGCACCAGATTGGCCAGAATCACCGTGAAGGTCGCCATCAGCACTCCGACGGCGAGTGCAATGCGCCAGAATGTCGCATCGGTCATCAGCCTGGGCGGAGCTGAACCTGCGGCAAGAGATGCCACGCCTGTCGGTTGACCTTCCCCGGGCTGACCATCCGGTTGCAGACCCAGATCCGCCGGCCGGTTCCTGACCACCAGCCATATCGGGGGCAGCAGGAGCAGCAACGCAATGGCAGCCATCCACAGACAGGCGATCCGCCAACCGTAAGCATCGATCAGGGTCTGCAGCAGGAGCGGCACCAGCAGACCGCCGAGCGAGGTGCCGATGGCGGTGATACCGAGTGCCCGACCTCGCCGCTGGGCAAACCAGCGCGCCACGATCGTGTTGGCACCGATCGGCCCGAGCAGAGTTGCACCGACCGACATCAGCAGCCCGAAAACCAGGATGAACTCCCAGACATTACGGGACACCGCAATCAGCGACATGCCGAGAGCCAGGCAAACGGCTCCGACCGAGAACAGAACGCGGGCGGAACGCCGGTCCATGAGCGATCCCGCAAATGGCGAAATGAGGACCGTGGCCATGGAACTCGCCGTCAGTCCCCACATCATCAGCATGCGATTGGCGCCGAATTCCGTGCCCAGAGGCAGGACCAGCAGCCCGTAGGAATAGCTGACCAGGCCGTTGCTCAGTCCGAGCGCCAACATCGCCACCACCACGATTCGCCATCCGTAGAACATCAAGTCTTCTCCGGCCCCGGGGCGCGTGTGAGCATCGTGGCGTGACGGATTCCAGCCGTGAGCGGGGGCCATTATGGTGATGCGCTCGCGGCCGGTCAAAAAGAGCGCGGCCGTCGGATCATCACCAATGGATTGGTAGCGGGGGCAGGATTTGAACCTGCGACCTTCGGGTTATGAGCCCGACGAGCTGCCAGACTGCTCCACCCCGCACCAGTAGGGCCGCGCATCTTAGCGGTACGGCCCCGCCATGACAACCTGCGTGCGAAGCGCCTTCCGTTCGCGCTCAGGCGAGCGCGTAGAGGCACTGCACGAACGAGCGTATCGCGCCGTCGAGCCCGGCGATCCGTGGGTTCGTCGACTCGATCAGGTAGTACTCGTCGGGGGCATGCGCGTGCAGTCCGTGGCCCATGCCGAAGTGCGCCGCCGGCAGATTCAGCGGTGCCCCGGTGAACACCACGCCCGGCCAGGAGCCGCCGCGGCGCGGCCAGAAGATCGGGTCGATGCCCGCGGATTCGTACACGCCCTTCATCGTACGGATAAGCGCAGAGTCTGCAGGTGTTGTCGTCGGGTCGTAGCCGCCACCCAATCTGATTTCGAGATCGCCGAAACCACGCTTGGCGAGATGCGCCCTCAGCTTCGCGACCGCGCCTTCGCGGGTCATGTCGGGCACGAGCCGGAAATCAAGTTTCGCCGTTGCCCGATGCGGCAGTACGGTCTTGCCGCCCGGGCCGGTATAGCCGCCCACAAGTCCCTCGATATTCACAGTGGGGCGCGCGCACAGGTCCTCGAGCGCCTGACGCCAGTCGGCATCGCGCGCCCAATGCGTCACGCCCATGGACTGCTTCGCACTGGCTTCACTCATGCGCCTCGCGGCCACATCGAGCATGGCTTCCTCGGCGGCGGGCAGCGGACGCACGTCGTCCCACCAGCCATCGATCGCCGGGTCGCCCTTTGCGTCGATCAGCGTGTCCAGAGCCTGAACGAGGTGAAACGCCGGGCTGTCGAGACGCGCGCGATTGCTGGAATGCACGTCCACAGAGGGCCCACGACCCCAACGCTCACCGCTCGAAACGAGTTCGAGCTCGACGACGCCCTTCGCACCGAGCGACACCGTCACCGTGCCGTCGAGTGACTGCGCCGCCTCGGGCATGAAGATGCCGGCGCACTTCCCGAGCGCGGCCCGCACCTGCGGCGCAAGCACCGCATCGGCGAAATGCGGCGAGCCGATTTCCTCCTCGCTCTCGGCGATCAGGACGAGGTTGACAGGGGGCTTGCGCCCGGCCGCATGGATCGCGTGCAGCGCGGAGAGAAACGACGCCTGCGGTCCTTTCTGGTTCACGGCGCCGCGGCCCATGACCGCCTTGCCGAGACCCGGCAACTCGACGAGGCGCGCATCCCAGGGCGGCGACGACCATTCGGCGGGATCGACCTGCTTCACGTCGTACATGAAATACACGCCGATCGTGCGCTTCGCGCCGGCGTCGAGCGTCGCGAACACCGACGGAAAGCCGCGGGTCGGGATGCGCTCGACGTGCTGGAAGCCCGCGTCGCGCGCGAGCTGCATCATGTAGCGGCAGCCGTCCTCCATGCCCCTGTTCTCTGCCGCGATCGTGATCTGGCGGATCCAGTCCTGCAGTCGCACGATGGCGGCCTCGTGACCCGCAGCGACCTGCGCGTACACGTCCTCGAGTGGCTGCCTCGCGAAAGCCGCGGGCGCTGCTGCCAGCAGGACGCCTGTGCCGAGCGTACCTCGCACGAAGTCGCGACGGCTGCGCATCAGCCCAGCGCTCGCATGCAGAAATCGACCAGTACGGACGGCACGACCCCGAGCGCAAGCGCCGCAAACGCATTCAGGCCGAGCACGAGGCGCAGCGCAGCGCCCGCGTCACCGCGTGGCTGCGCGGGCCCTTCGTCGAAGTACATCAGCTTGACGACGCGAATGTAGTAGAAGGCGCCGACGACTGCAGCCAGCGCCGCAATGACGACCAGCCACAGCGATCCGGCCTGCCACAGCGCCTCGAAAATCGCGAGCTTTGCCCAGAAGCCGACGAACGGCGGCACACCGGCCGTCGAGAACATCAGCATCAGCATCGACACCGCGAGCAGCGGATCGCGCGTGGCGAGCCCTTTGTAGTCGTCGAGTTCGTCGGCCTCGAAGCCGCGGCGACCCGCGAGCAGGATCACGCCAAACGAGCCGAGCGCCATCAGCACGTAAACGACCATGTAGTACAGCGCCGCCTGGTAACCCGTCGTCGTGCCGGTCGTGAAGCCAAGCAGGATGAAGCCCACGTTGGCAATCGCCGAGTACGCCAGCATGCGCTTCAGGTTCGTTTGTGCGATCGCGTAGACGTTGCCGACGAACAGCGACAACACGGCGATCACGGCGATGATCTGCGTCCAGGTGGGCGACAGGCCTTCGAGGCCCTGTGCGAGCAGGCGGTAAAAGAGTGCGAAATAGGCGAACTTGGGCGCAGTAGACACGAACAGGGTCACGGCGGTCGGCGCACCGTGATAGACGTCCGGCACCCACATATGGAACGGCACGGCGCCGAACTTGAAGGCGATCGCCGCCACCACAAAAACCACGCCGACGATGAGACCGAGCCCGGGCTCGGCGCCAATATTCTGCGCAATCGCATCGAGCGCCAGGGAGCCGGTGAGGCCATAGATCAGCGAGATGCCGTAGAGCAGCATTCCCGAGGCGATCGAGCCGAGCACGAAATACTTCATCGCCGCCTCGGTCGCGACGCCCGATTCGCGATCGAATGCCACCATCGCATACAGCGACAGCGCGAGCAGCTCCACGCCGACATAAAGACTCAGCAGATTCCCGGCCGAGGCGAGCACGTAGATGCCGAGCAGCGAGGTGAGCGCCAGGACGTAGTACTCGCCGCCGCGCATGCCACGGCGCTCAAGATAGGGCCGTGAATAGAGCAGCGATACAGCCGTGAACAGCAAACCACCGAGTTTCAGCAAGAGCGCGAGTGGATCGGCGACATAGAGACCGTGAAAGGCCGTGGTGCGCACGCTGACAGCACCGTATCGCAGCGTCAGCCACGCGCCGAGCGCCAGGGCGAGCAGCGTGACCGTGCCGGTGAGTCGCGGGCGCTTTGTGCCGCCGGCAAAAACATCGATCAGCAACACGATGCAGATCGCCGTCACAAGGTAGGCCTCGGGCGCGGCGGCGGCGATCGTGGACCAGAAGGTCGGCGTGTCAGGCATCGGGCGTCGACCTCAGAGGGGCAACTTGCTCGTCGTCATCTGTTCGACGAGATGGTGAATGGAGCTGTGCATGATATCGAGCAGCGGCGCCGGCCAGACGCCGAGCAACAGCACGCCGACGGCGAGGCCACCGAGCACGATGAGCTCGCGGCCGTTCAGATCCGGCATCTGCGCCACATGAGCGTTCGCCACCGGCCCGTAGAGCACTCGTTTGACGAGCCACAGCGTGTACGCTGAGCCTGTGATCAGGATCGTGGCGGTGAGGAACGCGTACCAGAAATTCGCCTTGTAGCTCGCGATGATCACGAGAAACTCACCGACGAAGCCGGACGTACCGGGCACGCCGGAATTGGCGAACGCGAACAGCACCATGAACCCCGCGAATTTCGGCATCGTGTTGATCACGCCACCATAGGCGGAGATCTCGCGGCTGTGCACCCTGTCGTACATCACGCCGACGCAGAGAAACAGCGCGCCCGAAACCAGGCCGTGCGACACCATCTGCACCATCGCTCCGTCGAGGCCCATCGCCGCGCCCGTGTAATCGCCGGTCGACTTCGCAATGTCCCAGGCGATGAAGGTTCCGAGCGTGACGAATCCCATGTGCGCGACCGAGGAGTACGCGACCAGCTTCTTCATGTCGGTCTGGACGAGCGCAACAAGGCTGATGTAGACGATCGCCACGAGCGACAGGGCGATCATCAGCCAGGCGAGCTCGCGGCTCGCGTCCGGCGCGATCGGCAGGCTGAAGCGCAGGAAACCATAGCCGCCCATCTTCAGCAGGATCGCCGCGAGGATGACCGAACCGCCGGTCGGCGCCTCGACGTGGGCATCGGGCAACCATGTGTGCACAGGCACCATCGGCACCTTGACCGCAAACGCGGCAAGGAACGCGAGAAAGATCCAGCGCTGCTCGACGAGCGTGAGGGGCAGATCCTGCAGCGCGCGCAACGTGAAGTCGCCACCCTGCACATACAGGTAGATCAGCGCGACCAGCATCAGTACCGAGCCGAGGAAGGTGTACAGGAAGAACTTGATCGTCGCGTAAACACGCCGCGGGCCGCCCCAGGCCCCGATGATCAGGAACATCGGGATCAGCATCGCTTCCCAGAAGAAATAGAAGAGCAGGCCGTCGACGGCGGCAAACACGCCGATCATCAGCCCCTCCATGATCAGGAAGGCCGCGTAATACTGCGCGGGACGCTCCTTGATCACGCTCCAGCCCGCGATCACCACCGGCACGGTCATCACCGTGGTCAACACAATCAGCGGCAGCGAGATGCCATCGATGCCGAGGTGGTACCAGGAACTGAACGCCGGCAGCCACGGCAGGCGTTCGACGAACTGGAACTCGGCGGTGCCACGATCGAAGCCGGTCAGCAGCGGCACCGAGAGCGCAACGGCGGCGAGCGTGACGAGCAGCGCAACCCAGCGACCAGCCACGATGCGCCGGTCGCCGAGCGCAAGCAGGACAATGCCGCCAGCGATGGGCAGCCATACAAGAGCCGAAAGAATGCCGAAATGCATGCGCCAGTGACCCCGTCAGGCCCGAACCAGGAACCAGCCCAGCAGGGCTGCGAGTCCGATGACCATCCAGAACGCGTACGTGTAGAGATAGCCGGTCTGCATCCTGCGACCCTTCCCCGCCGTCCAGTCGACCAGACGGGCCGTACCATCGACCAGCACGCCGTCGATCAGCAGCCCGTCACCACCTTTCCAGAAGAGCCGGCCGATCAGTCGCGCAAAGGGCGCGATCACCCGCTCGTTGAACCAGTCGAAGTAGTACTTGTTGACGAGCACGTTATAGATCACCCCGAAACGCTGCGCGATCCGCTCCGGAATCGCAGTGTTCTTCAGGTACAGGTACCACGCCGTCCACACGCCGGCGAGCGCCAGCCAGAACGTCAGTCCCTTGAGCCCGTGCAGCGCAAATCCGAGCGGGCCGTGGTACCCGCGACCCAACTCCCCGACAACGTCATTCGCTTCATTCACGAAGATCGACCCGCCAAAGGCACCGCCGAAGAGCAGCGGGCCGACCGTGAGGTAGCCGATGATCACCGACGGGATCGCGAGCGCAATGAGCGGCACCGTGACCACCCACGGGCTTTCGTGCGGGACACCGCCCTGATCATGACCGTGAAATCGCTCTTTGCCGTGGAAAGTCATGAAGACCAGCCGGAACGTATACAGCGCCGTGACGAACGCGCCGGCCTGCACACACCAGTACGCATAGACCGCGCCCCAGCGATGTGACTCGCCGACCGCCTCGATCAGGGCGTCCTTTGAATAGAACCCCGAGAAAAACGGCGTGCCGATCAGCGCGAGCGCGCCGATCCAGCAGGTCGCGGCCGTGATCGGCATGTACTTCGCAAGTCCGCCCATCTTGCGCATGTCCTGCTCGTGGTGCATGCCGATGATCACCGAGCCCGCCGCGAGGAACAGCAGCGCCTTGAAGAACGCATGGGTCATCAGGTGGAAGATCGCAGCGCTGTAGGCCGAAATGCCGAGCGCCACGGTCATGTAGCCCAGCTGGGAAAGGGTCGAATAGGCGATCACGCGCTTGATGTCGTTGTTGACGACACCGAGAAAGCCCATGAAGAGCGCGGTAGTCGCGCCGATCACGAGCACGAACGACAACGCGGCCTCGGAGAACTCGAACAGCGGCGACAGGCGCGCCACCATGAAGATGCCGGCGGTCACCATCGTCGCCGCGTGGATGAGCGCCGAGATCGGCGTCGGGCCTTCCATCGAATCAGGCAGCCAAACGTGCAGCGGCACCTGCGCCGACTTGCCCATTGCGCCAACGAACAGACAGATGCAGATCAGCGTGAGCGCCGGCACCGCGATCGAGGGCGCGAGTGCGAAGGCGTCCCGGTAGTCGAGCGAATTCGTGAAATACACGACGCCCGCGATGCCGAGCACGAAGCCGAAATCGCCGACACGGTTGACGACAAACGCCTTCAGGTTTGCGTGGATCGCGGACGGGCGCGTGTACCAGAAGCCGATCAGCAGGTAGGAAACGACGCCGACCGCCTCCCAGCCGAAGAACAGCTGCATGAAGTTGTTCGACATCACCAGCATCAGCATCGCGAACGTGAACAGCGAGATATAGCTGAAGAAGCGCTGGAAGCCGGCGTCTTCGCGCATGTAACCGATCGTGTACACGTGCACGCAGAACGACACGAAGGTCACCACCGCCATCATCAGGGCACTCAACCGGTCGACGAGAAAGCCGACCTGGAAGCGGATGCCGTCGGTCACGAGCCAGGTGTACAGGGTCAGATCCTGGGCTGGCGCACCTGCGAAGTAGAGCTGCCGCACGACCTCGAGCGACAGCGCACACGAGATGCCGACCGCCAGTATCGTGACGCCCGCCGAGGCCGCACGGCCGATGCGCCGGCCGGTAAGGCCCGCGATCACGGCCGCAAGGAGCGGCAGCAGCGGTATTGCGATGAGCAGGTTGCGTGTCATCGCCGGTCAGCCCTTCAGGGTATCCAGATCGTCGACATTGATGCTGTGCCGGTGACGGAACAGCACCACCAGGATCGCAAGTCCGATCGCCGATTCGGCCGCAGCCACAGTCAGCACGAAGAACACGAACACCTGGCCCGAGATATCGCCGAGGTAGCGCGAGAAGGCGACGAAGTTGAAGTTCGCCGCGAGCAGCAGCAGCTCGATGCACATCAACAGCAGGATCACGTTCTTGCGGTTGAGGAAGATGCCCGCGACCGAGATTGCGAACAACACCGCGGACAGTGTCAGCATGTGGCCGAGTGTGATCACGGGTGCTTCTCCGCATCCATCTTGACGAGCCGCACCCGGTCCTCGCGCCGCACCGCCACCTGCCGGGCGACATCCTGCACTTTGAGCCCCGGCCGCTTGCGCATGGTCAGCGCAATCGCCGCGACGATCGCGACCAGCAGCAGCACGGCAGCGAGTTCGAACGCATAGACATAGTCCGTGTAGAGCACGGTACCAAGCTCATGGGTATTGCTGTAATCGGCCGGCATCGGCACTGGCACCGCGCCGGTGTCGGCGCCGAAGCGCCGCGCCGCAATCACGCCCGCAAGCTCGAGGATCACGACGAGGGCGGTCAGCCAGCCGAGCCAGGCGTAGCGGGTAAAGCCGCTGCGCAGTGCCTCGACCTCGATGTCCAGCATCATCACGACGAACAGGAACAACACCATCACCGCACCGACATAGACGAGCACCAGCACGAGGGCGAGAAACTCCGCGTCGATCAGCAACCAGATCGCCGCGCTCGTGAAGAAGGTGAGCACCAGGCACAGCGCCGAGTAGACCGGGTTGCGCGTCGTGATGACGGCCAGCGCCGCGGCGATCAGCACCGCGGAGAACGCGTAGAAGAGGATCGTCACGAACATGGCGCGCTACCTCCCGTCAACGCCACTGCGCGTCGGCGGCCTTGTCGGCCGCAATCATGGCTTCGTACCGGTCACCCACGGCGAGCAGTTTGTCCTTGGTCATGATGTTCTCGCCGCGATGCTCCATGTGGTATTCGTGGATGCGCGTCTCGACGATCGCATCGACCGGGCAGGCCTCCTCGCAGAAGCCGCAATAGATGCACTTGAAGAGATCGATGTCATAGCGCGTCGTCCGCCGCGTGCCGTCGGCCGCGACATCGGAATCGATCGTGATCGCGAGCGCCGGGCACACCGCCTCGCACAGTTTGCAGGCGATACAGCGCTCTTCACCGTTCGGGTAACGGCGCTGCGCGTGCAGGCCGCGGAAGCGCGGCGACTGCGGGGTCTTCTCTTCCGGGTAGTTCACGGTGAACTTCTTGCGAAAGAGCGTCCGCACGGTCAACCACAGCCCGAGCAGCAGGTCGGTCAACAGGAAAGTCTTGAAAACGCTGCGCACGTTCATGGCGAAAACGCCCTCCACGGACCGACTCCGAAGTGAGCCATCACGCCCTCCACCGCGATCCAGACGAGCGTCACGGGGATGAGTACTTTCCACCCGAGGCGCATGATCTGGTCGTAGCGGTAGCGCGGGAAAGTGGCGCGCAGCCAGAAGTACAGGAACATGTTCGCGGAAATCTTGATGCCGAGCCACAGGAAGCTCGGCTGCGCAAGCCAGCTATCGGCCGGCAGATAGCCGTCGAACGGCGACAGCCAGCCGCCGAAGAAGAACACGGCGGTGAGCGCCGAGATCAGCAGCATGTTCGCGTATTCGGCAAGGAAGAAGAGCGCAAAGGCGATGCCCGAATACTCGACATGGAAGCCCGCGACGATCTCCGACTCGCCTTCCGCGACATCAAACGGCGCGCGGTTGGTTTCGGCGACACCCGAGATGATGTAGACGATCGTGAGCGGGAACAGCCAGACCACGTTCCAGCTGAGTGGCCGGCCCGCCTGGCCCTGGACGATTTCGCCGAGATTGAGGCTTCCGGACGCCATCAACACACCGACCAGTGCGAAGCCCATCGCAATCTCGTACGCCACGATCTGCGCGGCGGAACGCATCGCGCCGAGGAATGCGTACTTCGAATTTGCCGCCCAGCCCGCAATGATCACGCCGTAAACGCCCATCGAGGTGAGCGCGAGCACATACAGGAGCCCCGCGTCGATATCCGCGATCACGAGCTCCGGCGACAGCGGCACGACTGCCCAGGTGGCAAGGGCGGGCACGAGCGCAATGATCGGCGCGATCGCGAACAGGACCTTGTTGGCCCGCGCCGGCACGACGACTTCCTTGATCAGCAGCTTCAGCACGTCGGCGAAGGCCTGGAACACCCCCGGCCAGAAGCCGAAGAGGCTGCCGACGCGATTCGGCCCCTTGCGCAGTTGCATCCAGCCGATGATCTTGCGCTCGAACAGTACCGAGAATGCGACCGCCAGGATGACACTGATCGTGACGACGAGAATCCAGAGCGTCGTCTGGACGATTGGCAGCGTGAGGAAGTCGAGCAGTAACTGCAGCATCGTGCGGCGCTCAGTAGGTCACGGCTGCGGCGCGTCCATCGCGCGTGCGTTGCAGGGACGGCGCGCGGCGTACCAGTGCGTCGATCTGGTACATCGGCACGTCGAGGACGGTCGCGGGTCCATCGGGAGTCACGATCCGGTGCGTACCGCGGTAGGGACCTGCGACCAGGCCCTCGCCGCAGACACGGCGCATTTCGTCGAGCACTTCCTCCGACGACTGGTACTCGGAACCGGCGATTCCGAGCAGGTTGCACAACACCCGGTACACCTTCCACCCCGGCCTTGATTCGCCCACCGGACGCGCTGCACCCGGCACACTCTGCCAGCGACCCTCGAGATTCACGTAGGTGCCGGAGGTTTCGGCAAATGTGCCGATCGGCAACAGCACGTGCGCGACGTCCCTGATCTCGGCCGACATGTAGGGTGTGGCGGCGACGACGAAGGCGGCAGCCGCGAGCGACTTGCCGGCCTCGCCACAGACGCTGTCTTGCCGGGGCTCGACACCCCCGGCGAGGAGATAAGCCGATAGCGGCTGCTCGAGCATCTCCCGGGCCGTAAGCCCGGAAATCGAGGGCACTGCGCCGCCGGCATCACGATGAGGCACCGCGCCCGCGAGATACGCGCCGGCGGCGTTCGCGCCTTCCGCGAGAATGCCGAGCGTGGCGCCGGTCGCGGCTGCCAGCGCAGCGGCGAGCGCACGCAGATCGGCGTAGGCCGGATGACGCAGCGCGAGCGCGCCAAGCCAGATTGCGCGGCGTTCACCACTCGCAAGCTGTGCGGCGACAGCTTTGTGATCCGCGGTGACAGGCGTTGACCGCACGAGCGCGGCCAGTTCCGCCGTTGGTGCCGTACCGGCCGCAGCGAGCGCTGCGCCGAGCACGCCGGCGAGTTCGGGCACCTGCCGTGCGGGCGCTGCCTCGAGGCAGGTCGACACGGGGAACAGGTACTCGAAGCGCGCAGGATTCAGCAACGAAACACGCGCGCCACGCAGCGCCGCCTTCCTCACGCGATGCGCGAGGATCGGGATCTCGCGGCGCAGGTTGCTGCCGATGATGAAGAGCGAGTCGAGCTGCTCGACCGTCGCGATCGGTGCGCCGAGCGATGGATAAGCCGGATCGGCTTGCTGGTCACGGAAGTCGCTCTGCCTCAGGCGATGGTCGATATTGTGCGAGCCAAGCCCGCGCACCAGCCGATTGAGCAGATACAGCTCCTCAACAGTGCCCGACGGGCTTGCGAGTACGCCAAGCGACCCCTGCGCACGCCGCAGTCCGTTCGCCGTGGCCTCGAGCGCTGCTTCCCAGCTGACGGCACGCCATTCCGCGCCTTCACGCAGCATCGGCGTCGTCAGGCGGTCGGCGCTGTAAACGCCCTCATAACTGAAGCGATCCCGATCGGAGATCCAGGTCTCGTTGACCGCCTCATTCACCCGCGGCACGACGCGCATCAATCGCCCGCGCAGCACGTGGCCAAAAAGATTCGAGCCGGCACCATCGTGCGGCGACACGAGCGGCGTCTGGGTCATCTCCCAGCCGCGGGCGCGAAACCGGAACGGCTTGCTGTTGAGCGCGCCGACGGGGCACAGATCGATGATGTTGCCCGAGAGTTCATGGTCGACACTGCGCTCAATGAAGGTGTCGATCCGCATCCACTCGCCGCGCCCCGTGGTGCCGAGTTCCCGGATTCCGGCAATGTCCTGGCCGAAGCGCACGCAGCGCGTGCAATGGATGCACCGGGTCATGTCGGTCGAGATCAACGGCCCGATGTTCTTGTCCTTCACCACACGCTTTCTTTCGGCGAAGCGGGCGATGTCGCGCCCATACCCCATCGAAAGGTCCTGCAGTTCGCACTCGCCACCCTGGTCGCAGATCGGGCAGTCGAGCGGGTGATTGATCAGCAGGAACTCCATCGTCGCCTTCTGCGCCGCGAGCGCCCTGGGCGACTTGGTGAAGATCTTCATGCCCTCGGCGACCGGCGTCGCGCATGCAGGCATCGGCTTCGGCGCCTTCTCCACTTCGACGAGACACATGCGGCAACTCGCCGCGATCGGCAGCTTTTCGTGGTAGCAGAAGCGCGGCACGTAGGCATCACTCGCGTCGGTGACCTGGATGATCATCGCGCCCTTCTTCGCCTTGAGCGCGACACCGTCGACTTCGACGTTGACGAGGTCTTCGCTCATACGATGCTGCGCCCGCCGTGATCGACCATGTATTCGAACTCGTGCCGGAAATGTTTGATGAAGCTCTGCACGGGCCATGCCGCGGCATCGCCGAGCGCGCAGATCGTGTGACCCTCGATCCCGTTCGCCACCTGGACCAGCAAGTCGATGTCTGCGCGCTGACCCTGACCCGCGAGGATCCGCTTGAGCATGCGATCCAGCCAGCCCGTGCCTTCGCGACATGGCGTGCACTGCCCGCAGGACTCGGACATGTAGAAGCGCGACAGCCGCTCGAGCGCCCTGACCATGCAGGTTGTCTCGTCCATCACGATGACGGCTGCCGAGCCGATCGCCGAGCCGGCCGCCTTCAGCGAGTCGTAGTCCATGTTGAGCTTGAGCATCGTCTCCGCAGGCACCACCGGCACCGAGGAGCCACCGGGAATCACGGCCTTCAGCTTGCGACCACCCTTGACGCCGCCCGCGATCGCGAGCAGATCGACAAATGGCACACCGAGGGGCAGTTCGTAGTTGCCCGGCTTCTCAACATGGCCCGAGACCGAGAAGATCACCGTGCCACCGGAGTTTGCCGGCCCGAGCCCCGCAAACCACTGGGGCCCCTTGCGCAGGAGGGTCGGCACGGACGCGAAGCTCTGCGTGTTGTTGATCGTGGTGGGCTGGCCGTAGAGCCCGAATGTTGCCGGAAACGGCGGCTTGAAACGCGGCCAGCCTATCTTGCCTTCGAGCGATTCGAGCAGCGCGGTCTCCTCGCCGCAGATATAGGCGCCCGCGCCGACGAAGGCGTAAAGGTCGAAATCGACGCCGGATCCCTGGATGTTCTTGCCGAGCAGCCCCGCAGCATAGGCTTCCTCGAGCGCCGCCTCGAAACGGGGCACCGGCTCGGCGAGGAACTCGCCACGAATGTAGTTGTAGCCGACGGTCGCACCCATCGCGTAGCCGCCGATCGCCATGCCCTCGATCAGCGAATGCGGGTTGTAGCGCAGGATGTCGCGGTCGTGACAGGTGCCTGGCTCGCTCTCGTCCGAATTGCAGACCACATATTTCTGCATCGGCGCGCTGCGCGGCATGAAGCCCCACTTCACGCCGGTCGGGAACCCTGCGCCGCCACGGCCGCGCAGCCCCGAGGCCTTCACACCGTCGATCACCGCTTCGCGCGTCATCTCGCCGGCGAGGATTTTCCGCCAGACGTCGTAGCCGCCGATCTTGCGATAGCTGTCGAGCGTCCAGGAACGCTCAAGCGCGAGCGGCTCAAACACGACGAGATTCTGCCTGTCGCTCCAGCCAGCCATCACTTCAGCTCATCGAGGATGGCGTCGATCCTCGCAGGGGTGAGGTTCTCGTGATACACGTGATCGACCATCATCATCGGCGCGCCCGTGCAGGCCGCGAGACACTCCTCTTCCTTCTTCAGGAAGATGCGTCCGTCAGGTGTGCTTTCGCCGAGCTTGATGCCGAGCCTGCGCTCGGTGTGCGCGACGAGGTCGTCGGCGCCGTTCAGCATGCAGCTGATGTTGGTACAGATGCTCACGTGATGGCGCCCGCAGGGGCGCGTCTCGAACATCGAATAGAAGCTCGCGACCTCATAGACCTGGATCGGCAGCAGCGCGAGGTATTCGGCCACGCCGTCCATCAACTCGACGGTCAGGAAGCCGTTGCCCTGCTCCTGCGCGAAGCGCAGCGCCGACAACACAGCCGAGCGCTGCCGCCCGGCCGGAAACCTCGCGATCCAGTGATCGATTTCGGCACGCGTGTGGGCAGTCAGAACCTGCGCTTTCGGCCCCAGCACCGGCTCGAAGGTCTTGCCGTCGCTCGTCGTCACAGCCATCAGCGATCGACCTCTCCGAATACGATGTCCAGTGTACCGATCATTGCCACCACGTCCGGGAGCATGTGACCTTCGACCATCTCAGGCAGCGCCGCGAGGTGGGCAAAACCCGGTGCGCGGCACTTGAGGCGATAGGGCTTGTTGGCGCCATCCGAAACGAGGTACACGCCAAACTCGCCCTTCGGCGCTTCGACCGCAGCGTAAGTCTCGCCCTCCGGCACGCAGTAACCCTCGCTGAAGTGCTTGAAGTGGTGAATGAGCGATTCCATGTCGCCCTTCATCTCCTCGCGGCGCGGTGGCCGGATCTTGCGTTCGTCGATCATCACCGGGCCTGGGTTCGCACGCAGCCACTCGATGCACTGCGCAACGATGCGGTTCGACTGGCGCATTTCCTCGACGCGCACGAGGTAACGGTCGTAGCAGTCGCCATTGACGCCGACCGGGATGTCGAAATCGACGCGGTCGTAAGCGACATAGGGTTGCTTCTTGCGCAGGTCCCACGCAATGCCGGAACCGCGCAGCATCGGCCCCGTGAAACCCAGCTGCTTCGCCCGCTCCGGCGAGACGACACCGATGTTGACGGTGCGCTGCTTCCAGATGCGGTTGTCGGTCAGGAGGGTCTCGAATTCGTCGATCGCCTTCGGGAAGCGCCGCGTGAAGTCGGCAAGGAAATCCAGCAGCGAGCCCGAGCGCGCCTCATTCAGGCGATCGGCATCCTTCTGCGAACGCCACTTCGACGCCTGGTACTTCGGCATCTCGGTCGGCAGGTCGCGATAGACGCCGCCTGGACGGTAGTAGGTGGCGTGCATGCGCGTGCCGGAGACCGCCTCGTAGCAGTCCATCAGGTCCTCGCGTTCCTTGAAGCACAGCAGGAACACGGTCATCGCACCGATGTCCATGCCGTGGGTGCCGAGCCACATCAGGTGATTCAGGATGCGCGTGACCTCATCGAGCATCACGCGGATGTACTGTGCACGCTCGGGAATCGTGACGCCGAGCAGCCGCTCGATCGCCATCACGTAGGCGTGCTCATTGCACATCATCGAAACGTAGTCGAGGCGATCCATGTAGCCGATCGACTGGTTGAACGGCTT
>Ga0073900_10000719_pt1 | contig 20220 bp, 22 predicted proteins | sample KloWWTmetKNB5Kit_FD_66666 | JGI IMG/M metagenome (GOLD analysis project Ga0073900, IMG submission 66666) | Active sludge microbial communities from Klosterneuburg, Austria, studying microevolution and ecology of nitrifiers - Klosterneuburg... | ecosystem: Engineered > WWTP > Aerobic digester >...
TTTACTAGATTCTGGTGCGTTATATCGTTTACTTGGGCTGTCGCTATTTCAGCAGGGTATGCTCGATCAAATTGAATCAAATCTAGCACAATGCATCGACGTCGCTTTAAATCTCGATATTGTCTTTAAATCTGTGAATAATGCTACGCTCATTTATTTAAATGGCGTAGATGTTACTCAGGTCATTCGTACGGAACAGGTTGGAGAATATGCGTCTAAAGTAGCGGTGATCCCAGAATTACGTAACGCTTTATTTGAACGTCAACGCGCTTTTATTCAATCGCCAGGTTTAGTTGCAGATGGACGTGACATGGCAACGGCGATTTTCCCAGAAGCACAAGCTAAATTGTACCTCACTGCTTCAGCACAATCGCGTGCAGAGCGTCGGGTAAAACAGTTGCAGGGCATGGGTCTTGATGCTAAAATAGGCGACATTTTATTTAACATACAAGCACGAGATAAGCGAGATATGGAGCGTACAGTTGCTCCTCTCAAGCCAGCGGAAGATGCGTATATCATTGATAGCTCTGCGCTTGGTATTGATGAAGTCTTTCAACTCATGGTCGATTATATCGATAGTTGTATTGCTAAATAATTCTTAATTAACTCCAGTTGAAGCATTGCTTGATCAGATTTTTTGGACAATGTAACAACTTAACTAATCCGGCCTTGTCTGATCCAAGACCGCTGACTTTATCAGGTATATCATGACCGAATCTTTTGCAGCCCTCTTTGAACAAAGCGAATTAAACTTTAACGTTGAAAAGGGTGCAGTCATCCAAGGTACTGTTGTTAGTATCGATTCTGACTGGGTTACTGTTGACACTGGCCTTAAATCTGAAGGCGTTGTTGACCGTGCTGAATTTTTAAATGAACAACGTGAGCTTGAAGTTCAAGTTGGCGATACTGTTGACGTTGTAGTTGAAGCGCTTGACAACGGTATGGGTCAAACTGTTTTGTCACGTGAAAAAGCTAAACGTGCTGAAACTTGGACCAAACTTGAAAAAATCTTCGAAGATGGCGAAATCGTTACTGGTATTATTTCTGGTAAAGTTAAAGGCGGTTTCACCGTTGACATCGGTCCAGTTCGTGCGTTCTTACCAGGTTCTTTAGTTGATACACGTCCTATTCGTGATACAACTCACCTTGAAGGTAAAGAGTTAGAATTTAAAGTAATCAAACTTGATGCGAAACGTAACAACGTTGTTGTATCTCGTCGTGCCGTAATGGAAGCTGAATCTTCAGCTGACCGTGAAGCATTGCTTTCTCAACTTCAAGAAGATCAAACTGTTACTGGTACGATTAAAAATCTTACTGATTACGGTGCATTCGTTGATCTTGGCGGTATTGATGGTCTTCTACATATCACAGATATGGCTTGGAAACGTATCAAACACCCTTCAGAAGTGGTTGAAGTGGGTCAAGAAGTTACTGTTAAAGTTCTTAAATTCGACCGTGACCGTAACCGTGTATCTTTAGGTCTTAAGCAATTAGGCGAAGATCCTTGGTTAGCGATCATGAACCGTTACCCTAAAGGTTCTATCGTTAAAGCACGCGTAACTAACTTAACTGATTACGGTTGTTTTGCTGAAATCGCTGAAGGCGTTGAAGGTTTAGTACACGTTTCAGAAATGGATCACACGAACAAAAACATCCACCCATCTAAAGTTGTTCAGATTGGTGATGAAGTTGATGTTATGGTTCTTGAAGTTGATGAAGAACGTCGTCGTATTTCATTGGGTATCAAACAAACTCGTGCGAATCCATGGGAAGAGTTTGCTAAAGCAAATGATAAAGGCGAAAAAGTTTCTGGTACGATCAAGTCTATCACTGACTTCGGTATCTTCATTGGTTTGTCTGGCGGTATCGACGGTCTAGTACATTTGTCTGATATCTCTTGGAACGAACAAGGTGAAGAAGCAATCCGTCGTTACAAGAAAGGTGACACTGTTGAAGCGGTTATCTTATCTGTAGATGCTGAAGGCAACCGTATCAGTCTTGGTATCAAGCAACTTAACAACGATCCATTCAATGATTTCTTAGCTGCAAACGAACGCGGTGCTTTAGTTAAAGGCACGGTTACTGCAGTTGATGCGAAAGGTGCAACAGTTAAATTAGCTGATGACATCGAAGCAACGCTTAAAGCGTCTGAAATCAACCGTGATCGCGTTGAAGATGCAACTAAGTTCTTAGAAGTTGGTCAAGAAGTTGAAGCGAAAATCATCAACGTTGATCGTAAATCACGCGCTATCAACTTGTCGATCAAAGCGAAAGACGAAGCTGAAGAGAAAGAAGCAGTGAACACTGTACGTCAAGCTGCTGCAACACAAGCAGTTGACAGCAATGTGCCTAAGACACTTGGTGACTTAATCAAAGCTCAACAAAACAAGTAATTAGTTAAAAGGTACGTTTTTTGTAAAGAAGACGTACTTTTTACAAAAATACTGTAAACGGTAGCGTAGTATTGATGTACTGCGCTACCGTTTTGTATTTAAACAGGTTATTATAAAAAATATTAGAAGTAGCAAATAATTAAAGAGGTCATCAATGACGACTGAAGCACTTAATAAATCTGATTTAATTGAACGGATTGCAATTAAAAATCCACACTTGGTAGAACCATTGGTTGAAGATGCCGTCAAAATCATGATTGATCAAATGATTGAAGCGCTTTCGAGCGGTGATCGAATTGAGATTCGTGGTTTTGGAAGTTTTGCGCTTCATCATCGTGAGCCACGTTTAGGACGAAATCCTAAAACAGGAAAATCGGTTGATGTTGCAGCGAAAGCTGTTCCACATTTCAAGCCAGGTAAAGCATTACGAGATGCCGTAAACGAATCAGCTTAATCACAATTAATATAAATAAGAATTGAGGTGTTTATGCGTTATATACTCATTGCATTATTAATTGCAATTTTCGGTTATTCACTTGCTTTAGTGTTGCAGAACCCAACGGAATTACCAGTCGATTTACTATTTACTCAAGTTCCAGCGATGCGTTTAGGCTTGTTACTTTTGTTGACACTGGTATTAGGCGTGATTGTTGGTTTATTGTTAGGGGTTCAAGTTTTCCGAGTATTCCAAACCAATTGGGAAATTAAACGTTTACGTAAAGATATTGATTATCTACGTAAAGAGCAGATTCAGATTGCACAGCAAGCTGCGGCGCAAGTTGCTGCAAGTGCAAAGCACGAAAAAACCGTCTCAGATATTAGCTACCAAAATAAAAGCCCATTATAATATGGGTTTTATTTTGTCTGGGAAGTAAAGCTCTTGAGTATCATTGTTGCATTAGACGCAAAAAGTGAATATGACGCTCTAACAATTGTTGAGCAGCTTGATCCAACTTTATGCCGTGTCAAAGTAGGTAAAGAGCTTTTTACGCATGAAGGACCCTCTGTAGTTCAACAATTACAGCAAAAGGGCTTTGATGTTTTCCTCGATTTAAAATTCCATGATATCCCAAATACCACAGCCCAAGCAGTTTGCGCAGCGGCTGATTTAGGTGTATGGATGGTCAATGTTCATGCTTCTGGTGGACGTAAAATGATGGAAACTTGTGTAGAGCGTTTAAAGGCGGGAAATTATCAAACTCAACTGATTGCTGTGACCGTCTTAACCTCGATGGGTCAAGAAGACTTGCGTGATATAGGTTTAGATATTGAACCAGTTGAACAGGTCAAGCGTTTAGCGGCATTGACGCAGGAGTGTGGTTTAGATGGAGTAGTGTGCTCAGCGCAAGAAGCTAAAATTCTACGTGAGTTATTAGACGTGAATTTTGCATTGGTAACGCCAGGTATTCGACCGGAAGGTTCAAATGCTGATGATCAAAAACGTATTCTGACGCCGAAACAAGCCATGCTTGATGGTTCAACGCATTTGGTGATTGGACGTCCAATTACCAAAGCTGAAAATCCAACTGCAATGCTCAAGTCAATTTTGGCTTCTATCTAAATAAATCCACTTAAAATGCTAATCTAAGAAATAAAAAAAGCAGGTGATTGATCACCTGCTTTTTTATGTTAGAGGCTTAGCTCTAAGCTACATTTTGCTTGGTATGCGTCGCAACAGTGCTAATCAAATGATAATCCGTAAGTTTAGGCTTGCGTGTTTCTAACCAATATTTCCAGCTATAAGTTGGCCAAACCGAGAAATTTTTACCATCTTTAGTTTGATACCAACTGCTACAGCCGCCGGCCTGCCAAACGGTGCCTTGTAACTGATTTTGTATGCGTGTATTGAATTGCGCTTGAACATCAGCCTTAATTTCAACCGCCTGAGCACTGTTTTCTGCAACCGCTTGAATCAGCTGCATAATATAATTCACTTGTGATTCAATCATGAAAATCACTGAATTATGACCTAGCATGGTATTTGGACCGACTAATTGGAAGAGATTTGGGAAATCTTTGGTGCTGATCCCATAATAACTTTCTGCACCATCTTTCCAAGCTTGCTTGAGCTCAAGACCATTACGTCCGACACAATCAAAATGCTTTAAATAATTGCGAGGGTCTGTGACAAAGCCCGTACCATAAATCAAACAATCAATTTGGCGCGTCTGACCATCTTTGCAAATGATGCCATTTTCAGTGATTTCCTGAATCGCATCCGTTACTAGTTCAACATTTTTGCGATTGAACGTTGGAAAATATTTATTTGAAATCAGGATGCGTTTACAGCCCATCACAAAGTTCGGAGTGAGCTTTTGAGCTAGATTTTTATCTTTGACCTGAAAACGAATAAAAGCTTCAGCCAATTTTTGTCCATATTTCATCATTTGCGGTTGGACAATTGGAATGATGCGCGATTCATTGGTCCAATACAAACGACCACGATGAACTTGACGATACAATGGAGAAGATTTAAATAAGAACTTGCTCAACTGTGAATATTTGCGTTCATCACGTGGGATCACCCATGCAGCAGTACGTTGGAACACATAAAGTTGCGATACTTGTGGTGCAATTTCTGGAATATATTGGATCGCACTACCGCCTGTGCCAATAGAGGCAACCGATTTACCACTTAAATCGTAATTGTGATTCCACTGAGAAGAGTGGAACACTTGACCTTTAAATTTCTCAATGCCTTTGAGATGAGGGACTTGCGGAATATGTAACGGCCCAGAAGCGAAAATAACGTATTGTGCTTCAATAGAGGGTTGATCTTTAAAATCTAATACCCAAAGATTACGGTTTTCATCAAATTCAGCGCGGTTCACTTCATGGTTGAATTTGCAATAGTCTTTTAATTTATATTGTTCAGTAATATCCTGAATATAATCAAAAATTTCGTTTGATTCGGCATAGCGCTTTGACCAGTTGGTTTTCGGCGCAAATGAAAGAGAATACATATGCGATTGAACATCACAGGCTGCACCAGGATATTGATTCTCGCGCCAAGTCCCGCCTACATCACTGGCCTTTTCTAAAATGACAAAATCATTGTTTTGATTCTGTAAAAGTCGAATTGCCATCGCCAAACCACCAAAACCTGCACCAATAATTGCAACAGTGGTCTTTTGAACAGCATTATTTGGGACATTACGCATAGTTCATGCCTTAAACATAGAGTTTTGCGCAATTTTAAAGATTTTATAAAGATTAAATATGATCATACAGACAGGTAGTGTGATCATTTCGGCAATTATTTAAATCTGATTTTTGTGGTAAAAATTTAAGTACAGGCGGAAATTAAGTCCAAAAACTTTATGAAAATGTTTTTGAATGATTTTTCTATATTTAGTTTTTTTAAATATTTTCGTTATAAAATCTAAATTATTTTAGTAATTTAGCCGAAAATATTAGCAGAATAATTAAGCCTAAAATCTAATGTCATTGAACGCAATGTTCGCTATAATTTTGTCAATTGAAATTGTAATAACGCTCATGTCAAATTTACCACCAGATTCAACAAACACCATTTTTATTCCAACATCTCCTGCTGAACGTTATTCGCAAGCAATTGAGTCGGGGCAGTTTATGCCTGATGAAGCACAAGCTCAAGCAGTACAAGAGTTAGATCGAGTTTGGAAAGAATTATTCTCACGTTATAAAGCAACTAAAACGGTGTTTAATCGCTTTAGACGAGATACAACACCGAAAGGTGTTTATATGTGGGGTGGGGTGGGACGAGGTAAAACATGGTTAATGGATCAGTTTTACGAATCAATTCCATTTCGACGTAAAACACGGTTGCATTTTCATCATTTTATGCAGCAAGTTCATAAAGAATTAAATAAGCTTTCTGGGCAAAGAAATCCATTAGAGTTGGTTGCCGATCAAATTTATAAAAATGCAGTGGTGATTTGTTTTGATGAATTTTTTGTATCCAATGTGACGGATGCAATGATTTTGAGTGATTTATTTCAAAAATTATTCGAACGCGGTGTGACTTTGGTCGCAACTTCGAATATTGCGCCTGAAGGTTTATATAAAAATGGCATACATCGTGATCGGTTCTTACCAACTATTGAATTAGTCCAAAAAAATTGTGCAGTACTGAATGTAGATGCGGGCGTAGATTATCGGTTACGAGTTTTAAGACAAGCGCAATTATTCAAGCATCCATTAAATGATGAGGTTGGGTCATGGATGACCGAACGTTTCCAAGCGCTGACCCATACACAAACATTGTCGAATACGCCCATCATGATTAATAACCGTGTGGTTGAAACTTTGGGTCATACCGAAGATGTGTTGTGGTGTGAATTTTCAGAGTTATGTTTCAAACCTCGTAGTCCTGCAGATTTTATTGAAATTGCCAATATTTACAATACGGTTTTAGTCAGTAATATTCCGTATTTAACCGATTTTTTATCGGAAGGAACGCGACGTTTCATTTACTTGGTTGATGAATTTTATGATCGCGGCGTAAAGTTGATACTCACTTCTGAAGATTCCATTATTGAACTATATGAAGGGGAGCGATTGGCATTTGAAATTGAGCGCACACGTTCGCGGTTGTTAGAAATGCAATCGGATGATTATTTGCATTCTGAACATCGTCAAATTCAAGTGGCAAAATCATCCTAGATTTAAAACAGCATTCTTCGGAATGCTTTTTTATGCTTAGACTCATACTGTTATAGAAAAATGCTTACTATTTAGCATTGTGATATTACTATTCAGATGTGTATAAATCGGTATACTAGAAACCTTGTTAAAATGTTGGCACCATCAGGAAAGACAATGACTGTACGTATTCAAAAAGGCAAGTTAGCAATTGCTAAAGAACTTTATGATTTCATCGAAAATGAAGCTTTACCAGGTTCTGGTTTAGACAGTGATACTTATTGGAAAAACTTCGAGCAGGTCGTTGTCGATCTTAGCCCAAAAAATAAAGCCTTACTGGCAAAACGTGATGATATTCAAGCCAAGATTGATGAGTGGCATCGCAACAATAAATTTGAACTTAATGCGTATAAGGCATTTTTAACTGAAATTGGTTATTTAGTTCCAGAAGTTGCTGATTTCAATGTGACAACTGAAAATGTAGATGAAGAAATTGCGTTATTGGCTGGCCCACAGTTGGTTGTACCAGTACGTAATGCACGTTATTGCTTAAACGCAGCAAACGCGCGTTGGGGTTCATTATATGATGCACTTTATGGCACAGATGTCATCTCTGAAGAGAATGGTGCTGATAAAGGCAAAGGTTATAATCCAGTTCGTGGCGATCAAGTGATTGCATTTGCTAAAAACTTTTTAAACCAAACTTTCCCTTTAGCGCAAGGTTCACATGCAGATGCTACGCGCTATGCAATTGAAAATAACCGTTTAGTGGTTAGCTTGAAAGATGGTTCAACTAGCACATTAGCGCACGAAGCTCAATTTGTTGGTTTCAATGGTGAAGAAGCAAATCCAGTTGAGATCGTATTATTAAATAATGGCTTACACGCTATTATTGACATTGATGCGACAAGCCCAGTGGGTAAGACTGATGCCGCTGGCGTGAAAGATTTAACGCTTGAAGCTGCGGTTACGACCATTCAGGATTTAGAAGATTCTATTGCCGCGGTTGATGCAGAAGAAAAAGTAGAAGGCTACCGTAATTGGTTAGGCTTGATGAAAGGTGATTTGCAAGAATCGATCGAGAAAAATGGTAAAAACGTTACTCGTACATTAAGCAAAGACCGTATCATCAAAAACCTTATTGGTGGAACGACAACTTTACATGGTCGTTCACTCATGTTACTTCGTAATGTCGGTCATTTAATGACAAATCCAGCCGTACTTGTAGATGGTCAAGAAATCTACGAAGGTATTATGGATGCTTTAGTAACTCCACTACTTACAGTGGCAGATATTCGTGGTGAAAACGAAAACAAAAACTCTCGTAAAGGATCAATGTACATCGTTAAACCTAAAATGCATGGTCCTGAAGAAGTAGCATTTGCGGTTGAGTTATTTGAGCGCGCTGAACAAGCACTTGGTTTGCCTGCTAAAACGCTTAAAATCGGGATTATGGACGAAGAACGTCGTACTTCTGTGAATTTGAAAAACTGTATCGCTGCTGCGAAAGATCGTACTATTTTCATCAACACAGGCTTTATGGATCGTACGGGTGATGAAATTCATACGTCTATGGAAGCAGCACCAATGGTGCGTAAAGATGCTGTAAAAACACAGAAATGGATTGCATCTTACGAAAACCGTAATGTTGCGATTGGTTTGGCGTGTGGTTTACAGGGTAAGGCGCAAATTGGTAAAGGTATGTGGCCAAAACCTGACAGCATGAAAGATATGTTGGCGACTAAGACAGCACATCCGAATGCAGGTGCAACTTGTGCATGGGTTCCATCTCCAACAGGTGCTGTGCTTCATGCGATGCACTACCACCAAATCAATGTAAAAGCACGTCAAGATCAATTGGCAAATGAAACAATGTTGTCTTTAGATGACTTGTTAACACCGCCATTTGCTTCTGAAACAAACTGGTCTGCTGAAGAATTGAATAACGAGCTTGAAAATAACTGTCAAGGTATCTTGGGTTATGTAGTTCGTTGGGTTGACTTAGGTGTAGGTTGTTCTAAGGTTCTAGATATTAACAACGTAGGTTTAATGGAAGATCGTGCAACCTTACGTATTTCTTCACAACACGTTGCGAACTGGTTGCGTCATGGCATCGTAACGCGTGCTCAAGTTGAAGAAGTGTTGAAGCGTATGGCTGTGATTGTAGATCAGCAAAATGCCAATGATCCACTTTATACACCAATGGGACCAAACTTTGATGGTATTGCGTTCCAAGCAGCGGCTGACTTGATCTTTAAAGGCGCAGAGCAACCATCTGGTTATACAGAGCCATTGTTACATGCTGCACGTTTAAAACTTAAAGGTTATACAGGTGACTAATTTCGATTAGTTTCTTGAATTTAAAAAGACCTTTCAATTTTGAAAGGTCTTTTTTTGATAAAAATATGATGAGATTAGAAATTTAGCAACAGAAGGAAAGTTAGATGGTTCAAGCAGCAGAAGTCAAAAATGATATGGATACATCCTCTTGATGTCCTCGGTGCAGAGAAGCCCTACATTCTTATTGTTGAGCCTTGGGCATCTCAATATGAAATTCATCCAAAAGATCAATGCGTTGTTCTTATAAAGCATTCGTCTCAATCTGCTCGAATTGGTGTTGAGCTGAATTATGGAAACGTATTTTGAAGTAGTGTTATGTTTGAAAAAACGTATCCAAACTGGATTACGAGTTTGGATACGGAAAAGGAAAATCTATGAAAATAAAAAAGTCATAATTTGAGTTCACTTTCAATTAGTGGCCATAGTTTTTGGTGTGACTTCTTAAACATCAGCATATGCCCAATGTATTTATAACCATGTTGTTGCGGATTGATTTCGACAAATTTTGTTGGTGCATTCGGGTACAAGCGTAGCAAATCTTTAACATTGGCTTCAGTAGCAATCTCATCATCTGTTGCCCAGAAAGAGGTAATAGGGCATTTAATTTGTTGGTGGTAATCATCAAAAATAGTTTTACCAATGGTATTCATGACATAACCAGGCTTGCTACAAAATTCAGCCCATTGTTTCGCTACATTTTTAGGTAAATTTTCACCCATTCCAATAAATTGAGTTGCGCCATAGCCTTTGAAAAGGCTCGAAACGGGGAAAATGACATTAAACATAATTGGTGCGAGAAGTTTTGTTTTACCTTTCAGGCCTTTGATATGACCAGTAGAGCCTGCTATCGCAATGACTTTTGCCACTTTTTGGTAATTTGGGTTAATTCCGAGCAATTGCCCGCCTGCACTGTGCCCTATCAGAATGACCTTTTTAGCTTGGGTCTTTTCTAATAATGTATCAACGGCAGCAGGAATATCTAATATCCCCCAATCATTAATGCTGGCAGTTGAGTCTTTAAGTTCACCATGTAGCGATTCGCCAATCCCGCGAAAATCAAAACTTAAAACGCTATAACCTTGCTGATTTAGCCACTCAGCAAAAGCGTGATAAAAAACTTTGGTAATGCCTGTCGCAGGACAAATTAAAATAGGATATTGCTTACTGTTGTCAGACGCGGGATAAAACTGAGCAGCAAGTTTGTAGCCATCTTTACAGTTAATCCAAAGCGTTTCAAAAGAATTCATGGGAGAGACTCATGTGATTTCATACTTCCACTCTACACAAGTTCTAAAATGGAACCCGATTAAAAAATGACTTTAAAGGTTAAACTTAGGTAATATGCATGACAACAGAGCCATTGTTTCTTTTGGAAAATCAGATGTTAGTTTTAAATATCGCAACACAATTCGCGATTGTGTTTAGTGGATTTTTTCTTTGGGTTGGGATGCTAACGGGTGTGTGGAAGTATTACCAAATTAGACACAGCGAACTCGCACGTGCTCATTATTACGTTGATATCGCGCATCGAAGTAGTTTGTTATATGCAGCAGCCAGCTTAATTTTAGCAGTCTTAGCAAGTTTCACAATTTTGCCTGATATGGTTGTTCTTGTTTGTGTGATTGCAAATTTATTGTTTTTTGCGATGTCGGTCTTAATTTATACTATTCATGGCATGCTTAAAGATACAACCAATCAATTTAAACAACCGCATCAGTTAGGTCGTTTTACGCTTCCGACTTGGTGTATGAGTCTAATGATGTTGAGTTTGATTATTGTGGAACTTGGTGCGACCACTATTTTGATGTTAGGAACAATATTCAAATTTTTAACTTAAAAACTCATCTAAGAAATAAAGAAGGATGATCACTCATCCTTTTTCTCTGAAGATTTGTTTTGGCAGTCTGCGCTAAGCTGTCGAAATTTTTGATCAATCATTCCCCAAGCACTAAAAGCGATCGAAACAATCAAGGCATAGGCAAAATATTCAGGTTTTAGATTCCCTTTAATCAAGCCTTGAAAGAGTAAAGTGGCAATTAATGCAAGCGCTGTAACTGCATAAGCAATCGTATCGTTTGCTTTAAGAGTGTTAATGAAGATTCGTTTGTTGAAATGTATTGATAACATCTCCATCCCTCCTTTTTCATGATGAAAAAATTAAGTGTTTTTAAGTTGGATTTAGAGTTTTACTGCCAATTGCTGTGTATTTCAATAGATCTATTGCATATTTTGTAAATAAATCTTTATGTCTAAAATTATGATCGGCTTAGATTATTTTCTTTTTTAATAATAACCATTTTTAGTCGGAATAAATGATGATTGTTTCACATTTTAATAAATTAATGATAAGTCTTGGTTGCTATAATGATTTTGATCTTAAATTGATTGATGTTTTGCGCATGTGAGCGTAAAAATATTGGAATACTAAAAGTACGAGCAGCATTTTTTCAGCGCTCATAAACTGGCTTAGGAATTAAGGAATATCTTGAATGAGAGCTTCGACAGTCACGATCAAATCTGAACAAGATATTGAAAAACTTAGAATCTCTGGGCGTTTGGCTGCACAAGTATTGGAAATGATTGGAGAACATGTTCAAGCGGGTGTTTCAACCGAATATTTAGATGATCTCTGCAATGATTATATTGTGAATACTTTACAAGTCATTCCTGCAAATGTGGGTTATCACGGTTTTACCAAAACCACTTGTATTTCTGTTAATGAAGAAGTCTGCCATGGAATTCCATCGTCACAAAAGATTCTGCAAGACGGCGACATTTTGAATATTGATGTTGCCGTAATTAAAGATGGTTATTTTGGTGACACCAGTCGTATGTACTATGTAGGTGAAGTGAGTCCTGCTGCGAAAAAATTAGTCGAAACAACTTACGAAGCGATGTTAGCCGGTATTCATACTGTCAAACCTGGTGCAACTTTGGGTGATATTGGCCATGCGATTCAATCTGTTGCTCAGAGCAACGGTTACACGATTGTTCGTGAATATTGCGGTCATGGCATCGGGCGGATTTACCATGAACAGCCGAATATCTTGCATTATGGTCAAAAGGGTCAGGGCATGACTTTGAAAAAAGGTATGGTGTTTACCATAGAACCAATGATCAATGCGGGTAAAGCCGCGATCAAAGAGTTGAATGACGGATGGACAGTGGTCACGCAGGATAAATCGCTCTCTGCACAATGGGAGCATATGGTTGTGGTCACCGATGATGGTTTTGAATTATTAACGCCATGGCCAAATGGTACGGGCAGTTATCCAAGCGTTTAAATATCTAAACTTAATCTTTTAATAGCGTGTTGGATTGGTTTAATTGCGATCTGTAAGTTGTTCCACAAGGTAATCAATAAACACACGGACAGCAGGCAATAAACCTCTACGAGATGGGTAGACGGCATGGAAAATACCATGTGGTGCAGTCCATTCAGGTAAAACTTTTACCAGTTGTCCTGACTGAGCAAAGTCTTGGGCAATTGTGTCGGGCAGAAGGGCAATTCCGCAGTTCTGACTTGCCAACTCTGCTAGCATCAATAAGTTCGATCCCATAATCACAGGATTAATTTTGATTTTTTTCTGCTGCTTTTCTGGGCCAAACAGTAAGAAATGCTGATCGAGATGATCTTCAGCCATGCTAATAATTCGATGTTCAGTTAATTGCTCAGGTGTTTTTAAATCACCGTATTCATTTAAATAAGCCTGACTAGCAAAAAGGCGTTGTTCAATTGCCGCAAATTGGCGCAAGATCAAATTCGGATCATCATCTAATTTAGAACGGACACGTAAAGCAATATCAAACCCTTCATTAATGACATCAACCCGACGATTGGTCACCATTAATTGAACACGGACTTCGGGATATTTTTTTAAGAATGCAGGTAAAATTTTCGCCATTTGATTTTGTGCAATATCCACAGGAATACTGACTTTAATCACACCGCGTGGTTGGCTGCTTAAATGATTCACCACATCATGCGCCGCTTGTGCAGCATTCATCATGACTTGCGCATGGCGATAGACATCCATACCAATATCAGTCACCGCAAAGTGGCGAGAACTACGCTGAATAAGACGGACACCCAGTTCTTCTTCCAGATTATAGACTCGACGACTCAGCTTTGATTTTGGAATTTCAGTTGCGCGTTCAGCCGCACTAAAACCACCATGTTCAACCACAAGCGCAAAACAATAAAAATCATCTAAGTCGGTCATCGTTATATAATTCCATTTCTGCAACATTTGTTATTTTATCTGTATATTGTTGCAAAAATAAATAATAAAGATTAGTTTTTTGTGAAGGATGAATCGTTTTATAATTATAAAAATTTTTTGACCATTTTTTTATGTCTTATCAACTCATTGAAATTACAGATGCAACAGCAAATATTGACTGTCCTTATTGCCAACAAAGCGTTGTGGATTGGACACAAGAGCAATATATTCAACCTTGTGAGCACACATTATTTATTGCGATGGATTTAGGGTTTGAATTTGTGGCAGACCGTTTTGAAGATGCGATGACCCAATCGGTTGACGAAATTCACGAAGATCCAAATATGAATATATTTGCGAGTGTGACGGAAACCAATTATCCAGATATGCAAATTTTAAAAGCTGATTTGGGTGTAGAAGGGCTGTTTCGCTATATTGGTTTAAGTCAGAGCTAAGTTTCATTCAAATAAAAAAGCCAATCATTTGATTGGCTTTATGTTTAACGCTTAAGCTTCAGGCGCTGGGCTATGCTGTTCAACTAATGGCTTTAATTCACCATTTTGGAACATTTCCAGCATAATATCGCTACCGCCAACTAATTCGCCATTGATCCAAAGTTGTGGGAACGTTGGCCAGTTTGCAATTTGCGGTAAAGTAGTACGAATATCCTGATTTTCCAAGATATTGACATAAGCAAATGGACGACCAATTTGGCTTAATGCTTCAACAGCACGTGCAGAAAAACCACATTGTGGAAATTGTGGCGTACCTTTCATATAAAGTAAAACTGGGTGTTTCGCAATTTGATCACGAATTAACGCTACGGTATCACGCGCTTGTTCCGTCATAGATAAATCCTCAACTAATCTGTGTGCATTATATACCGAAATAAATCGCTTGGCGGAGGATTGCTCAAGATTTTCTTGTATAAATATGCGTTTACCCTTTTAATCTGCGCAAGTTTTTGTTTATATAACTTTTCACTTTAAATATTCATTAATTGAGTTTGCTATGACGAATATTACTCTTGCTCCTGTGCAACCTGATCAACCTTCACATCTTATGGCAACGTATGCTCGCCAAACGATCAGTTTTGTGCGCGGACGAGGGGCGTATTTATACACTGAGGATGGTACGGAATATTTAGATGCCTTAACGGGTATTGCGGTGTGTGGATTAGGTCATGCACATCCTGTGATTGCAGCAGCAATAGCCGAACAAGCTGCGACATTGGTGCATACCAGTAATATTTATGAAATTCCTTGGCAAACTGCTGCTGCACAAAAGTTAGCAGAAGTGTCTGGAATGGAAGAAATTTTTTTCTCAAATAGTGGTGCGGAATCTAATGAAGGTGCAATTAAAATTGCACGTAAGTTTGGTTCACAACAAGGCATTGCGATGCCTAAAATAATTGTGGCAGACCAATCTTTTCATGGTCGTACTTTAGCCACGCTATCCGCGACGGGGAATAAAAAAGTTCAAGAAGGTTTTGCGCCATTGGTCGATGGTTTTATTCGCGTGCCATTTGGTGATATCGAAGCCATTCAAGAAGCAGCAATTAATCATCCTGATATTGTGGCAATTTTGATTGAACCGATTCAAGGCGAGGGTGGTGTGAATACTGCACCGCAAGGTTTTAGCTATTTGGAGGAAGTTCGTGCCCTATGTAATCAACATAACTGGTTGATGATGTTAGATGAAATCCAAACGGGTAATGGTCGTACAGGTAAATATTTTGCTTATCAACATACCAATATTATTCCAGATGTGATGACGACTGCTAAAGGTTTAGGCAATGGTTTTCCTGTCGGCGCAGTGATGACACAAGGCAAAGCAGTTGGGATATTAGGCGCGGGAAGTCATGGTTCTACTTATGGCGGAACTGTCTTGGGTTCACGTGTGGTTTATACCGTGCTTGATACTTTGCAAAAAGAAAATGCTGTGGAAAATGCTGCGCAGATTGGATCTTATATTGTTGAGCAGTTACGCACGCAGTTGGTGAATGAAAATGTAAAAGTTCGTGGTTTTGGTATGATGATTGGCGTGCAATTACCGAAAGATTGTACTGAATTGGTAGCTATCGCACGTGATCAATATCATTTGATTATCAATGTTACAGCAGGTTCAGTAGTTCGTTTATTACCGCCGTTGAACATGACACAAGATCAAGCAGATGAGTTATTAAAACGACTTGTTCCTGCGATTCAGAACTTTTTAAAAGCATAATTTAACGTTGAAAAAAAGGGCAATCAATTTGCCCTTTTTTAATGTGTTCAGATTTTTAACCCGAAATATATTGTTGCAGCTGTTGAATCAGGACACGTTGATCATCCATTGCGGCTTTGACCAAATCGCCAATTGAAATAAATCCAACTAATTTTTCTTTTTCGAGAACTGGTAAGTGACGTAAATGACGATCGGTCATCAGCCCTAAACATTCTTCGACCGTATGATTCAAACCTACAGAAATGACTTTCGCAGTCATAATGTCGGCAACAAGGGTACTATTCGATGAACGTTCCATTAAGGCGATTTTACGCGTGTAATCACGCTCAGAAAAAATACCAACTACTTTCTCATCTACGGCGACAACCAATGCGCCGACACCTTTGTCTGCCATTATTTTGATTGCTTCAAGTACAGTGTCATTTGGCGAAATCGTAAAAACAGATTGTACGGCTTTATTTTTAATTACTTGAGCAACGCTAGTCATGGTTTTTGCACCTATGTTGTTTTGTCGTTTTCACTTAACTTAACGGTATTTTTTTTAATTGAAAAGCCCTAATTGATTCAGAATCATGACTTTTATTGAAAATATGTAGAAAGTCAGTCTGTTAAATCTATCTAGCTGATTAAACGATTACTTTTGCTGAATGTTGCGTAAAGAAAAAATGCTGCATTTGTTGCGTCGAGAGTTTAAATTTACGCTGAGATGAATTGAACAAAGCAGGCTCAACCTGTAAACGTGTGAGTGTCGGTAGCAAAGCGTCATGAAAATCTTTAGGCGTGATTTTACGTGGCGTGTAATGTTTCCAGTGTGCTTTTGCGTACCGATGCGCTTGAACGCCATTGAGCCAAAAAGGAAAAACGAGACCATCTTGATCAGATTTTATTGCCCAACCGTCATGGTACAAACCCCAAAGAACACCGCAATACATCATAGTTTTTAGAATTGAAATTTTAATCATCAATTCAGGTGAGACGGGTTGAAAATGGTTGAAGCGATACATGTGAATTCTTGAATTTGATAAAGAATGGGCGGAATTATAGAAAAATTAGATGTCATTTCTGTTTAAAAAAATCATGAAAATCGTAAACAAATATTTTAGTCAGCCGTCATTGTCGAATTGATGGTCATAGCAAAGAACTTTAAGATTGTAATAAGTTTTATGTAGGCATTAAAAAACGCCACCTGAGCAAGATAAAGCGATTAAAGCTTTAGCGTAGCGCAAGAAAGAAAGTGGAGACAATCATTGTAATATGTTTTATGCAGGGATTAAAAAACGCCACCTGAGCAAGATAAAGCGACTAAAGCTTTAGCGTAGCGCAAGAAAAATAGTGGAGATAATCAGTGTAATAAGTTTTATGCAGGGATTAAAAAACGCCACCTCAGTGACGTTTTATTAAGCTTGTAGGGTTGCCATCTTTTGCCAATACTGGGCTTTCAATGAATCACGTTCGACTCGAAAACCTTGAAAATATAACTCTGCTAAAAATAACGCCGCTTTACCGTGACCTGCCTGAGCGACTTGCTCAAGTTCTTTCACTGCATCTTGGAAATTCTTTTGTGATTGAATTGTATTCACTGCATTTGCATAAAGACATTCTAATTCATGGTGCGTAAAGTGTTGAATCATATATAACTCCTTATTTTAATTATGATTACCGCAAACTCTATTCAAAGGGTACTTTGCTTTGAATTTTATCTACTTTAACTTTGAATTGTGACGCCATTATGACAAAACTACTTGAAATGTCAAATATTGATCAGTGCAATTCATATATATCAGCTTACACGATTAAACATTTTCAACAAATAATTTTGAGTAAAATCAAAAGGAGAATAATAGAAAAGGAGAATAACATGACAAGTATCATTGATGGTTTGAGCTTTGATAGTCCGCCTGCGGAAAATCAAATTATTGCTTTAGCGCATCATCATCGAAAATTATTAGATGAAGCGGTGTTTCATCAAGAAATTCATCTAGGGGATTACTGTTTAGCTCAACGCAAACGCGTTTCTGATTATGCAGTACATTTAGCACCTGATCAAAAAGACCGCTTTTACCGTATTTATAATGGAGAATTGCAACGGATCGCTGATGACGATGATTTGCATCCTGCGGATGCTGAAAGTGGTGTCGGGATGTTTGCCATCACAATCGTGCTAATCATTATCGCGTTTATTCTCTATTTTGCTTTTGTACATACCTTAATTTACTAAAATCTATATCTAAACCCAATAAGTCATTTTTGAATGGCTTATTGGCAATTTAACTTGTTCTTGAAAGCGCAGAAACATACACTACTTCTTCTAAAAAGGAGTTTATGTTGTCTAAATTTTTAAAAGAAAGAATCAAGCTGTCGAACCTAAAAGCCACGTTGGATCAAGCTTTTTATGGGTTGATGGGTGTTGTTCTTTTGATAATTTTGATCTTCGCCTATATTGCATCGCACCGACCGCTTAGCTTCGCGCAATATCAAAAAATTCAGACTTTCTCGCAGCAAGCCAGCCACCCTAAAACACAACATTTAGCGTATGAAGTGTTATCTCATAATCCAATTTACCGTAAAGATTATTTAAAACTTTTGCGTGCCTATCAGTTTGAGTCAAGACGAATTAAAGAATATCCAGCCATGGGGCAGGAAGATGAATAGATTCTGCTCAATCCAATATCTGCCAATCATTCGCTGGTTTGTTTGAGAAAAACACAGTTAAATTTGTGGTAGACTTTCTTTCATTTTAAACGCTGATTTTTTCTCAAGGAATTGATATGCAACAGCCATCGAATATGCAAAATAAATTCTTGATAGATGCTGATATCGGCGATGATGACGTCACATTACCAAGTTTACCTGCTATCGATGTGCCAATTATTGAGCCTGTAAATGCCGTATTAGAGACAGCGTCAAATTCAACTACTGAAACACTTGAGCTGGAAAGTACGGAACAAGAGCAGCAAGGTGGTTTTTTTGGAAGAATGAAAGACGGTTTAACCAAAACACGTCGGAGTTTTACCGATGGTATGGTGAATATTCTTATCGGTGGAAAAGAAATTGACGATGAATTATTAGAAGAAGTTGAAGAACAATTATTAATTGCGGATATTGGTGTAGATGCGACCAAAACGATTATTGCAAATTTGACTGAAAGAACAGCACGTGGCGATTTAATCTATTCTCATGCCTTGTATAAAGCTTTGCAGGAAGAATTAGTGGCGTTGCTTGCACCACGGGTGAAACCTTTACATATTGATCCGAACAAATCACCTTTTGTAATTCTCATGGTTGGTGTGAATGGCGTAGGGAAAACTACCACGATTGGTAAATTAGCCAAGCGTTTGCAAGGCGAAGGCAAAAAAGTCATGTTGGCGGCAGGAGATACTTTCCGTGCAGCAGCAACGGAACAATTACAAATTTGGGGTGAGCGCAATGAAATCCCAGTGGTGGCGCAAGGGCATGGCGCAGACAGTGCTTCTGTGATTTTTGATGCTTTTGAGAGTGCTCGTGCCAAAGGCATTGATGTTTTAATTGCAGATACTGCTGGACGTTTGCAAAACAAAGCGCATTTGATGGAAGAATTGAAAAAAGTTAAACGTGTGATGCAAAAAATTGATGCCACAGCTCCGCATGAAATTATGCTGATTGTCGATGCTGGTACAGGTCAAAATGCCATCAACCAAGTTCAACTCTTTGATGAGGCTGTTGGTTTAACAGGTATTACCATTACCAAATTGGACGGTACAGCGAAAGGTGGTGTGTTGTTTAATATTGCAAGCCGTACCCATGTGCCAATTCGTTATATTGGCGTAGGTGAAAAGATTGATGACTTACGTCCATTCTCTGCAAAATCATTTGTTGCTGCGTTGTTTGAAACAGAAAAGTAATAGTTTGATGCGATTTAAATAATATTGGAAAGAGGTTGTAATGACCTCTTTTTTAATAGAAAAAGGTAAAACAATAAAAAGAGTTTAAGCGGAAATGTCATTAGATAAAGAGCAAGCGAATCGTTTAGCTGATCAAATTATGGAAGACGCTAAGCGAGAAAGTATTGCTAGGCTAAATAAGGAAAAAGTTCGAATTTCATTGATTTATCGTCATACCAAATTAATGAAATTACAGCCTTATCAACAAGCCGATGTGTTAAGAAAAGCAAGAGAAAAGGCATTGGAACATCCATTAATCCAAAAGGCGTGGTATTTCTATAGTTTTTTCGGCTTCCATTTTTTATTTATGTCGTAAAAACATCACATCTGACCTCAAATTTTGATATTTATCTGACAATGTTACTTTCTTCGTTTTTAACAGGGCGGTCTCTAAGTTGAAGTGCAACACCTAAAGAATTAAGGTGTTGCCATGTCATATCATCATCTCAGTCTGGATGAGCGTAATCAAATCCAGCAAATGCTTAACCAGCTTCA
>Ga0073900_10000720_pt1 | contig 20206 bp, 17 predicted proteins | sample KloWWTmetKNB5Kit_FD_66666 | JGI IMG/M metagenome (GOLD analysis project Ga0073900, IMG submission 66666) | Active sludge microbial communities from Klosterneuburg, Austria, studying microevolution and ecology of nitrifiers - Klosterneuburg... | ecosystem: Engineered > WWTP > Aerobic digester >...
ACTCGAATATGGTTACGCGGATGCCGTCAAGCTCGCCGGCCATTCCTGTCCCACCGTCGCAGCGGCCTACATGCTGACCTTGCATGCGCTGCGGGCACTGTATCCGGATGCCTTGCCAGAGCGGGGCGGCGTGCGGGTCGAGTTCGCGGCACCCTTCGATGAAGGCGTGACGGGCGTGATCGCGAGTGTCGTCACGCTGCTGACGGGCGCCGCGCAGGACGGCGGATTCAAGGGCATTGCGGGTCGTCATGCGCGCCGCAACCTGCAGCACTTCGGTTGCGACGTGCCGCTGCAGATCCGCTTCATGCGTCTCGACAATGGCGCGACGATCGATGCGGCGGTCGATCTGTCTGGCGCGCCGGCCGATTCTGCGATGATGCCGCTGCTGCAGGCTTGCATCGCCGGCCGCGCGGACTCGGCGCAGCGCCGCCGGTTTGCCGACCTCTGGCAACGGCGCGTGCAGAGCATTGTGGTCGATCACGCCGAAGACAGGCAGATGTTTCGCATCGTTGCGGCTGCGCAGGGGAACTGAAACGGGGTTCGCACACTCCGAGTACAGTGAAGTGCCATGAGAGCGATCGCCATCACACCGGGCCAGCGCGATTTGCGCGCCATCGAGCGGCCCGAGCCTGTCATCAGTTCCGGGCAGGATGTGAAGTTGCGCATCGTGCGTGTCGGCATCTGCGGAACCGACCGCGAAGAGGCGGCCGGCGGGCGCGCACTTGCGCCTGACGGATACGAAAATCTTGTCATCGGGCATGAAATGCTCGGGCAGGTAGTGGCGACGGGTTCGAAGGTGACGCGCGTGAAACCGGGCGATCTCGCGGTGTTCACCGTTCGCCGCGGCTGTGGCGAATGCCGGCCGTGCGGCCGCAATCGCCCCGACCTGTGCCTCACCGGCAAGTATCGCGAACGCGGCATCTGGGGCCTCGACGGCTACCAGGCCGAGTTTGCCGTGGATCACGAGCAGCATGCGGTGCGGGTGCCCCCCGAACTGGAAGCCGTTGGCGTGCTGTGCGAACCGCTGTCGGTCGCAGAGAAAGCGCTCAATGAAGCAATGCTGGTGCAGGCGGCCCGCATGCCTGACATCACACCGGGGCGCGACTGGTTCAAGGGTCGGCGCTGCCTCGTGGCCGGCCTTGGTCCGATCGGGCTGCTCGGCGCGCTCGCGCTCAGGATGCGCGGCGCGGAAGTCTTCGGGCTCGATGTGGTCGATGCCGGCAGCGCGCGCCCCCGGTGGCTCGAGCAGATCGGCGGGCAATATCTCGACGGGCGCAGCATCGCAACCGAGGTCGTCGAACGCACGCTGGGCGACATGGATCTCATCTTCGAAGCGACCGGCGTGCCATCGCTTGTCTTCAACCTGCTGGATGTACTTGGGCAAAGCGGGGTATATGTCCTCACCGGCATACCCGGCGGCACGCGTCCGATCCAGATTCCCGGCGCGGAACTGGTACGCCGGCTGGTACTCGACAATCAGGTGATGATCGGCAGCGTCAATGCCGCACCCGCGCACTGGGAAATGGCGGTGAGTGATCTGGCGCAGGCCTGTGCCCAATGGGGCGATCACGTTGCGCAACTCATCACGCATCGACACCCGGCGGACGCCTTTGCGGACGCACTCGAACATCACGGCACCGACGAGATCAAGACCGTGCTCGAGTGGAGCCGGCAGCAATGACGGGTACTTTCGCCCCCGGCTGGCCGGGCTCGGAGCCGCGCTGGACTTCGAGCGCCAAGACCGGCGTCGGCACTTCGCTCTCGAGCGCGAGCCACGTCTGGTTCACGCTGAGCCACGGCATTCTCAATGAAGTCTATTACCCGCGCCTCGACACGCCGTGCACGCGCGATCTCGGCCTGATCGTGACCGACGGGCACGACTACTTCTCGGAAGAGAAGAGGCACGCACGCTCCCGCGTGAGCTACCCGGTTGCGGGCGTGCCGCTCTACCGGCTCACGAACCTCTGCGGCGCCGGGCGCTACCGCATCGAGAAAGACATCCTCGCGGACCCGGTGCGCGACACGGTTCTGCAGCGCACACGCTTCACGCCACTCACCGGAGTCGTGAGCGATTACCACCTCTACGTGCTGGCCGCGCCGCATCTCGGCAACCGTGGCCGCAACAACACGGCCTGGCTCGGTGATTACAAGGGCGTGCCGATGCTGTTCGCGCAACGGGACGGCTTTGCGCTCGCGATCGCCTGCTCCGCGCCGTGGCGCAAGCGCTCCGCAGGATTCGTCGGCACGAGCGATGGCTGGCAGGACCTGTCGCGACACCGGCTCATGACCTGGGAGCACGCCCGCGCCGAGAACGGCAACGTCGCGCTCGCCGGCGAAGTCGATCTCGACGCCTGTGCCGGAAGCTTCGAGCTGGCGCTCGGATTCGGAAGCACGCCATCGGAGGCGGGTCACCGTGCGCTCGCGAGCCTCACCGACGGCTTCGAGGCCGCGCAGGCCGCTTACGTGCGCGAGTGGCAGGACTGGAACCAGGTCTGCCTGCGCATCGCCGACGATCAAGGCGCGGACTACGACGCCTATCGCACCAGCCTGATGGTACTGCGTGTGCACGAGTCCAAACGCCTGCCCGGCGGGTTGATCGCGAGCCTGTCGTTTCCGTGGGGCTTCGCCAAGAGTGACGATGACATGGGCGGCTATCATCTTGCGTGGCCGCGCGATCTGGTCGAGTCCGCGGGCGCCCTGCTCGCCGCGGGCGCGCACGAGGACGTGCGGCGCGTGCTGCATTACCTGCAGACCACGCAGGAGTCCGACGGCCACTGGCCGCAGAACATGTGGCTCGATGGCACGCCCTACTGGAACGGCATCCAGATGGACGAGGCCGCGTTCCCGATCCTGCTGACCGACCTCGCGCGGCGCGAAGGCGCGCTCTCGGAAGATGACTTCAGGCGACTGTGGTCCATGACCCGACGTGCCGCGGGTTTTCTCGTGCGCAATGGGCCGGTGACCCAGCAGGACCGGTGGGAAGAGGATGCGGGGTATTCGCCCTTCACCCTCGCAGCAGTGATCGCGGCGCTGCTCGCTGCCGCTGAACTCGCCGATGCGAATGACGAGTGCGCGGTGGCGGCCTACCTGCGCGAAACCGCGGACCACTGGAACGCCGGAATCGAGCGCTGGATCTACGTCACCGACACGGAACTGGCGCGCAAGGTGGGCGTGAAGGGCTATTACGTGCGCATTGCCCCGCCCGAAATCTGCGAGGCCGCCTCGCCTGCGCAAGGCTTCGTGCCGATCAAGAATCGTCCGCCGGACCAGAGTGCCGCGCCGGCCGCACAGATCGTGAGCCCCGACGCCCTGGCGCTGGTGCGTTTCGGGCTGCGCGCGCCGGACGATCCGCGCATCCTTGACACTGTCCGGGTGATCGACGCGCTGCTCAAGGTGGAGATGCCCGGTGGGCCGGCCTGGCATCGCTACAACGGCGATGGCTATGGCGAGCACGCGGACGGCGCGCCGTTCGATGGTACGGGCTGCGGCCGCGCCTGGCCGCTGCTCACCGGCGAGCGCGCGCATTTCGAACTCGCCGCAGGCCGGCCCGAAATTGCGCGCCAACTCGCAGGCACCCTGATGGCGCTCGCCAATGACGGCGGCATGCTGCCCGAGCAGGTCTGGGACGCACCCGATCTGCCGAAGCGGGAGCTCTTCTTCGGTCGCCCTTCGGGCTCGGCGATGCCGCTCGTGTGGGCGCACGCCGAATACATCAAGCTGCTGCGTTCGCTGCGCGAGAAGCGCGTGTTCGACATGCCGCCGCAGACGGTCGCGCGCTACATCACGAAGAAAGCCGGCTCGCCCTATGCGACCTGGCGCTTCAATCACAAGCGCCGCTCGCTCCCCTGCGGCCACGTGCTGCGCATCGAGACTCTGGCACAGGCCACGGTGCACTGGAGCGATGACGGCTGGCGCACCCTGCACGACACCACGACGCAGGATACGGGCCTGGGCGTGTACCTGGCCGATCTGCCGACCTCGCAACTCGCGCCTGGAACGGTGCTGACCTTCACGTTCTTCTGGAGCGATGCGGCGCGCTGGGAGGGCGTGGATTTCGGGATCGTGGTGGCCTGAGCCCCATGGATGCCGACGTCATCATCATCGGTACCGGAGCGGGTGGCGGGACGCTCGCCCGGGCGCTGGCCCCAAGCGGGCTGAAGCTGCTGCTGATCGAGCGCGGCGACTTCCTGCCTCGCGAAAAGGACAACTGGCGAGCGGTCGCCGTCTTCGGGCAGCATCGCTATCACAACGCCGAGCCCTGGATCGATCGCGAGGGCACGCCGTTTCGCCCCGTCACCGGCTATCACGTCGGTGGCAACACCAAGCTCTACGGCGCCGCCGTCCTGCGCCGACGCGAGAGCGACTTCGGCAGCGTGCAGCACGCTGCGGGTCGCACGATCGCCTGGCCAATCAGCTACACCGATCTCGCGCCGTTCTACGACACGGCCGAAAAATGGTACTTCGCCCATGGCTTGCGGGGCGAGGATCCGACTGAGCCACCGGGAGGAGCCTTTCCGAACCCTCCCGTGAGCCACGAACCCGCAATCGAGGGCGTGTTCTCGCGGCTGCAGCGTATCGGCCTGCACCCCTTCCACCTGCCGCTCGCGCTGCATCTCAATGAAGCCGACATGAACGCAAGTCCGTGCATCCGCTGCGAGACCTGCGACGGCTTCCCGTGCCTCGTCCACGCCAAGGGCGATGCGGAAATATGCGGAGTGCGGCCTGCGCTCGCCCACCCGAACGTCACGCTCAATACAAATCTGAAGGTCGAACGGCTCGCGACGTCGAACGATGGCCACCGCGTCACGACCGTGCACTGCACGCGCGACGGTGGCAAGGAAAGCTTCGCGGCGCGCGTCGTGGTGCTTGCCGCAGGGGCCGTCAACTCCGCCGCCGTGCTGCTCTCTTCCGCGTCGGATGCGCACCCGCGCGGACTCGCCAACGGCTCCGGACAGGTCGGGCGAAACTACATGTGTCACATCAATTCAGTGATGCTGGGGCTCGCGCCGTGGCGCGCCAACCCGACCGTGTTCCAGAAGACCATCGGGGTGAACGACTTTTATCGCGAGTCCGGCGACGCCGGGTTTCCGTGGCCTCTGGGGCATGTGCAGCTGCTCGGCAAGGTCACAGGGAAAGTCCTCGCAGCACAGCGCCCGCGACTGCCGCGCAGGCTTGCCCAGTGGTCTGGACGGCACTCGGTGGACTGGTGGCTCACCACCGAAGATCTCGCAAGCCCCGACAATCGCGTCACCCTGAGTGAAGAAGGCCGCATCCGCTTGAGCTACACACCGAACAACCTCGAAGCCCACGCGCGGCTTCTCACGCGCTGGCGCGCCATCCTGCGCCGCATTGGCTACCCGCTGCTCTTCACGCAAACCCTGGGCATCGACGCCGTCGCGCACCAGGTGGGCACGGCGCGCTTCGGCTCCGATCCAGCGACGAGCGTGCTCGACCCCTACTGCCGCGCGCACCAGCTCGACAATCTGTATGTCGTGGACGGCAGCTTCATGCCCTCGATTGCGGCGGTGAATCCCTCGCTCACGATCATGGCTCAGGCATTGCGTGTCGCCGGGCACATCGAGACGCGTTTCGCGCACGGGGACTGGGCGCAGTCGTCCTGACATCCATGAGACTGCTCGCCGGATTCCGGGTCCGCGTCGGCATCGTCTATGCCGCGGGCCTGCTGCAGGGTTTCGCGTTTGTCCTCGTGCCTGCGCTGGGTGGCGTGCTGAGGAGCGCGCCCTTTGATCTCTCTGCAGGAAGCTACGGCCTGCTGTTCCTGCCGCAGACCGTCGGCGCGATTGCCAGCGCGCTGGTTGCGGGCAAACTGGAGGCGCGCGTCGGCGCGGGAGGCATTTTTCGCTTCGGCCTGATTTGCAACATCGCGGCAGCGCTCTTGCTCGCAGCGAGCGCCGCGGCGGCCGGGAGCGCGCTGGCCCTGCCGATGCTGCTCGCTGAGACGGCTCTGCTCGGCTTGGGCTTCGGGCTCAACCTCTCGGTGATCAATCACTTCGCCGCCAGCCTCTTTCCCCGCCGCGAGATCGCGGCGGTCACGGTGTTGAATGCGGTGATCGGCGGCGCCACCGCGATATCACCCCTCATCCTGCAGGCGTTTCACACCATGCTGCGATGGTGGCTGTGGCCCCTGGCGATCGGCGCGCTCTTCCTGCTGCTGCTGGCGTCACCACGATTCGAGCAGCATCGCGCCACGAGTCCGCCGCGCAGTGCCGGCAGCGCGCGTGACGCACGCCTGCTCGCCCTCTTCGCCACGGCCGTCCTGATTTATGCCATCGTCGAAGGCAGTCTCGGCAGCTGGATCAGCGTCTACGCCGGTGATCATCACTTCCCGGCACGAGATGGGGCGTGGGCGCTCGCCGCCTTCTGGGGCACGATGACGCTGTTCCGGCTGCTGCTCGCAATGGCGTCCGGGCGCTGGCTGTCGCCGCGTGTCCTCTATCTGGTTTCACCTGTCGCGATCGCGGCCTGCTTCCTCGCCGCCTCGCAGGTTGCCGCGCCTGCGGGTCTTGTGATCGCCTTTGCGAGCGCGGGCGCGGCCTGCAGCATCTACTACCCGTTCAGCATGTCCTTTGCGCTCGATGCCTTCCCCGGCATGCAGACCCGGACCGCCGGCGTGCTGGTTGCTGCGCTCATGGCAGGCGAAGGCATCGGCTCCTGGCTGCCTGGCCCGCTGCAGCAATGGAGCGATCTCTCCCGCATCTACGCATTCTCCGCGCTCTGGGGCCTGCCGCTGCTGGCGCTCGCGTGGTACTTGACTCGCGCGATACCGACGCCTGGCCCGGTTTCACGCAGGACTGCGTGATTCGTACGAAATTCCGCAGCCTTCCAGGCCGCAATACCCGCCCGGGTTCTTTGCGAGATATTGCTGGTGATAGTCTTCGGCGTAGTAGAAGCGCGGCGCTTGGCGGACCTCCGTCGTGATCGTGCCCCTTCCTGCGGCCGTGAGACGTTCCTGATAGGCGCGCCTGGAAGCCTCCGCCATCTGCTCCTGCGCAACGCTCGTCACGTAGATCGCCGAGCGGTACTGCGTGCCGATGTCATTGCCCTGACGCATGCCCTGCGTCGGGTCGTGCGACTCCCAGAACGCCCTGAGCAGCGCCGCGTAGTTCGTGACGCGTGGATCGAAGATCACTCGCACGACTTCCGCATGGCCGGTGCGCCCCGTGCACACTTCCTCATACGTGGGATTCGGCGTATCACCGCCTGCATAACCCGCCGCGGTCGTGAACACGCCGGGCAATTGCCAGAAAAGCCGCTCGGCACCCCAGAAGCAGCCGAGTCCGAACACTGCCTCCTCGAGTGGCGCCGCGAACGGCGGCACAAGCGGATTGCCGCTCACGAAATGTGCTGCCGGCAATGGCAACGGCGTACCGCGGCCCGGCAACGTCTCGCTGGCGGCAGGCATGCGGGCGGACTTGCGAAAGAGTGTCATGGCGACCTCCCCGGTGTACTCCGAGTGTGGCGTCGGTCCTCACCCAACTCAAGAGCCTTGTAAGATCCACACAGTCATGACCCGTTCAGCCAGCACACCGCGCGTGCGCCTCACGTTGTGCTACTTTCTGGCGCTCCTTGCGGCAGCGGCCTTCTGCGCGCCTCGCGCCGGAAGCGCCGCCTGGCTGGCCACGACGCAGATCGCCGCGCTGCTACTCATTGCCCTCGCTTGCCTCGGCCGAATCTGGTGTTCGGTATTCATCGCAGGGCGCAAGGACGCCGCGATCGTGATCGACGGCCCGTATGCGCTCGTGCGTCACCCGCTCTATGTGCTTTCGTTCGTCGGCGGCATCGGGCTTTCACTTGCCACCGCCTCACTGAGCCTGATCGCGCTGACCGCGATCGTGCTCGCGGTGCTCTTCGGACGCGCGGCGCGGCGCGAGGAACTGTGGCTCGGCGCACACCATCGCGAGGCCTGGGCGCTCTATGCCGCGACAACGCGCCGCTGGCGGCCGGATTTTGCGAAGTGGTCGCTGCCCCCTTCCACACCCGTGAATCCCGCGGTCCTGTGGAAGGCTTTTGTCGACGCGGGCGCCTTCTTCCTGCTCTACGCGCTCATGCTCGCAGCGATCGCGCTGCGCGAAGCGGGTGTGCTGCCCACCCTTGCAGTCCTGCCGTGACCGGGCCTGCCGGCACGGAACTCGAGCTCAAGCGCGACCACTTCGGCGCCGTGTTCCTCGTGCTCGACGCGGCGGGTCAGCCGCTGCACGTGTGCCGCGACACGCGCCCCGCGCGCACGTGGGCCGCGCCGCTCGCACGCGCGCTTGCGCGAAGGGAGGCGCGCGCGCTCACACGCCTGGCCGGTGTCGATGCGGTGCCACAACTCATCGGGTACCGCGCCGGTGTACTGACCCGCACCTGGATCGATGGCGCACCGATGCAGCGTGCGCGGCCCACCGACCCTGCTTACTTCCGCGCGGCACTGCGCTTGCTGCGGCAGCTGCATGCACGGCGGGTCGTGCACAATGACCTCGCGAAGGAGCCGAACTGGCTCGTGACAGCCGCGGGCGCGCCGGCGCTCGTGGACTTTCAGCTCGCCTGGGTCGCGCGCACGCGCAGCCGCCTCTTTCGCGCCCTTGCCTATGACGACCTGCGGCATCTTCTGAAGCACAAGCGCAGCTACCTGCCGACGCGCCTCACGGCGCGCGAACAGGGCATTCTGGCGAACCCCTCGCTCCTGTCACGTATGTGGATGCGCACCGGCAAGCGGGCTTACCTGTTCATCACCCGGCGTGTCCTGCACTGGTCCGACCGCGAGGGCGCGGGCGACCGGCGGTTCTGATACGCTTCGCGCCCGATGGGCATTTCACAACCGCACAACCTCCGGGGCAATCCCGACAGCCGCAACCAGCGGCCCTACGGCCTGCGCGTGAGCCTGCGCGCCAACGATCCGTTCAGAAAGCTTCTCGGCCAGGACTGGAGCCGCACGCACTGGTACCCGAGCACCACGGAGCGCGATGCAGCGCTCGTGGAAATGAGCCGCAAGCACGAGTACTCGCGCGCGGGCGACACACCGGCGCTGCGTTTCGAGAAAGTGGAGAAGCTCGCGGAGAGCCGCGGCCTGTAGTCACGCGTCAGAATGACCGGCCGAGCGACAGGAAGTACGCCATGTCGCCCGAGTCGTCGTAACCGGCGCCGAAATAGAGCGGACCGAGCCAGCTGTTCACGCCGAAGAACACACTGAAGTCGTTGCGCGCCGAGTTGAAGCCGATATCGCGGCGTTCGTCCCACACATTGCCCACCTCGTATGCGAGGCCGATGTAGGTCGGCAGGTCGAGGATGCCGGTACCGCTGCGACCGATCTGGCGATAGTAGATCGCGCGCGCGATCGCGAAATGACGCCCCGCGATCTCGCCGGGAGCAAGCCCGGAAAGGTTCAGAAAGCCGCCGAGCGGAAAGAGATTGCGCACATCGCCCGGACCGGCGTCGAGGTTGGTGCCCATGCTCGCCCACAGTATGCCGCGATGCCGTCCGTGCGATCGCGCGAACTGCCAGTCGATCGTCACCAGATCCGCACCGGAATCTCCCCCCGTCAGATCGTGCTCGCCGGTCCAGTCGAGAAAGAATGACGCACCCCGGCGCGGGAAGCCCACGTCATCGAGCCCGTCGTAGGCAACGCGCGCGTAGAACTGGCGCACGTCGAATGTATCCGATGGCAGCGTCGGGTCACCGAGCCGCACACGCGACTCACCATCCTCGCGATGCACGCCCGCACGAATCTCGAAAGCGGAGCCGAACTCGCGCCCGAAATCGAGCCCGAAACGCGTGCCCTTGACGCGATACTCGGCAAGACGCCGCCCTGCATCATCGAAGAGCGCGACGTTACGCGCCTCGTACTTGGCCTGCGGCAGCGCAAACCAGCGCTGACGGTAGGAAAAGGGCAGGTACACCTCGGTCGCGATGCGCGGCGACTCGCCCACCTGCAGATCCCAGGTCCACTCGCCACCAAGCCGGTTCATCTCCGCGAGTACGAAGCGCGCCCGCGCGTTGTACGCGGAATTGCCCTCGAAATCGTCACTGAGACTCAGGCCGAAGCGCATGTAGTTCGGGCCCCAGGAATTGCGCTTCGCGGTGATTTCGAGTCCCTGCAGGCCACCTGCCTCTTTCACGACCTGGTAATCGAGCGTCTCGAGATTGCCGAGACCGTAGAGTTCGGTGATACGTGCGCCGACCGCCTCGCCGTCGAGCGGGTGGCCCGCGAAGCCGCCGAAAAGGTCGTCGATGGGTCGCTGATAGCGCTCCGAGCCCTGCGCAACACGCACGAAATCGATCAGGGGTGACGCATCGTCCCGGGCCTGCCCGCGCGCAGCGAGCCAGGCCTCGTACTGCGGTTCGCCCACCGCGAAGCGCGCGATACGCACTGCGCTGGCGCGCGCAGCGGTGGCGCCGGCATCGATCGAGTGGGCAAAATGCCTGAAGTCGAAGGACGAGGCATTGCCGAGCGCGGGGTCGATCAATACGTCGGCGCCCGCTACGGATGCCCGCTGCACTTCGCTGTTGCGCCTCACGAGGATCGCGATCATCTGGTTCGTGATGATCGGCACCGTGGTGAGCTGGTCCCGCTCGAGCAGCGGGAACCCGGCGTCGACGACGATCAGCACATCAACACCCATCGCACGCGCGACGTCGACGGGCAGGTTGTCGGCGAGCCCACCGTCGACGAGCAGCCGTCCCTCGCGTTCGACCGGCACGAAGACACCCGGTACCGAGAGGCTCGCGCGCATCGCCGTCGTGAGATCTCCCGAGGCAATGACCACCCGCTCGCCGGACTCCAGATCGGTTGCGATCGCGCGAAAGCGTGTCGGCAGCGCGTCGAAACTGTGCACGGTCGCGACCGGCAACGTCAGTTTTCGCAGCAGTTCGTTGAGCCTCTGGCCCTGTACGAGACCCTTCGGCAGCCGGAACTCGCCACCGTGCAGGCCGAGCGGCAGGCGCACCAGGAAGTTGCGGTCCTCTTCCTTGCGGCGAAACGCCAGGTCGTCACGAGGAGGCCGATCGCCGAGCAGTTCTTCCCAGTTCACGGCTCGCAGCGTCGCATCGATCTCTTCGGCCGAGAGGCCGCTCGCGTAAAGCCCGCCGACGACAGCGCCCATGCTCGTGCCGGCGATCGCATCGATCGGCACGCGCATCTCTTCGAGCACCTTGAGCACGCCCACATGGGCCGCGCCGCGCGCGCCTCCGCCGGAGAGCACGAGCCCCACTCGCGGCCGCGTGTCTGCAGCCGCAGCAGTGACCGGCACGGCAACGAGCAACAGGGCGAGCAGCCGCAGGAAATTCACCCGCAAAGGATACCAGCACCGTGATCGTGGATAATGGCGCAATGCCACGCACTGCCCTGCTCGCGCTGTCGCTGCTTGCGGCGGCTGCCCACGCGCAGTCTCCCTCCGTGAGCGACTGGGGGCATTACGGTGGTGACAGCTTTGCGCAGCGGTATTCACCCTTGCGGCAGATCAACCGCGACAACGTTGCCAGACTCGAAGTTGCCTGGACCTACCGCACCGGTGAACGGGGCGAGGGCTTCGCCCGCGCCGGGAAGCTCGCGTTCGAAGCGACTCCGGTGCTGGCCTTCGGCAGGCTGTATCTCTCGACGCCCACGAATATCGTGATCGCGCTCGATCCGGCCACGGGCAAGGAGCGCTGGCGCTACGATCCGCGCGTGCCGCGCGGACGGCAATATTCCGAGGCGACTTCACGCGGTGTCACCGTGTGGGAGGACCCGGATGCTGCGCGCACCGGGCCGTGCCGCCGGCGTGTCTTTGCCGGCACGCTCGACGCACGGCTGCTCGCGATCGACGCCGAGACCGGCCGGCCCTGCGCCGACTTCGGCAGCGGCGGCGCCGTGCAGCTCGGCGTCGATGCGCGCATCACGACACCGGGTGACTACCTCGTCACCTCGCCACCCGCCACGTTCGAGGATGTCGTCATCGTCGGTTCCGCGATCGGCGACAATCGCGGCGTTGAACTCGAGCGGGGCATCGTGCGCGGCTTCGATGCGCGTACCGGCGCGACGCTCTGGAAATTTGATCCGATCCCGGACAGTCCCACGCACCCGACCGCGAGCCAGTGGCAGCCCGAACAGGCAAGGCTCACCGGCGGGGCGAACGCGTGGGCGCCGATCACCGTCGATCCAGGCCGTGGCCTCGCGTTCATCCCGACGGGCTCGGCCAGCCCCGATTTCTACGGCGGCGAGCGCCTGGGCACGAACGCGATGGCGAACTCGCTCATTGCACTGGATGCACGCACCGGCGCCGTGCGCTGGTTCCGGCAACTCGTCCATCACGATCTCTGGGACTACGACCTCGCCGCGCAGCCCACACTCGTGGAAATCGACAACGACACGCGCTCGATCGCGGCGGTGGTGCAGGCCACGAAATCGGGACTCCTCTTCGTGCTCGATCGCGAAACCGGCGAGCCCGTATATGGCATCGTGGAACGCAAAGTCCCGCAGTCGCGCGTGCCGGGTGAGCAGGCCTCGCCCACGCAGCCCTATCCCGCCACGCCGATGCTTGCCTCGCACGCGCCGATCAAGCCCGAGGAAGCCTGGGGGCTCACCTTCTGGGATCGCGGCAAGTGCCGCGACCTCATCGCGAAGTACCGCAACGAGGGCGCGTACACGCCCCCCGACCTCGCCGGCACGATCCTCTTCCCGAGCTACGCCGGAGGCGTGAACTGGGGCGGCGTGGCGCACGACGTGCGCCGCAATCGCATCATCGCCGTCGTCAATCACATGCCCATGGTGGTCACGCTGGCGACGCGCGAGACACTGCGTGTGCAGCAGAAATCCGGCGAATTCCCGCACTCGGAATTCGCCCCGCAGTTCGGCACCCCTTACGGTTTGCGCCGTGAGCCACTACTCTCTCCCTGGGGTCTGCCCTGCGTGCGGCCGCCGTGGGGAACGCTCGTGAGCATCGATCTCGACAGAAACCAAATCGACTGGCAAGTGCCGCTCGGCAGCACGCGCGGCATCGCGCCCGCGTGGCTGCCTTCGCGCGATTCCGGCATGCCTAGCCTCGGGGGCGCCATCGTGACGGCGGGCGATCTCATATTCGTGGGCGCTTCGATGGACAGCCAGTTCCGCGCTTTCGATGTGGAGACCGGCAAAGAGTTATGGCGACGCGCCCTGCCGGCGGGCGGCCAGGCGACACCCATGACTTACCGCGCAGGGCCCGATCATCGCCAGTTCCTCGTGATTGCCGCCGGCGGTCACGGAGGACTCGGCACGCCGCAAGGCGACTACGTCATCGCGTACGCGCTGCCGCGATGAGATACGCCGGAATCCTCCTTGCCGTACTGGCAAGTTTGGGCGCGCGCAGTGAAGAGGTGAGCCCCCTGCAGGAGCTCACCATCACGGCAACGCGCGCGCCCGAGCCCCGCATCGAAGTGCCCGCCAGCCTCGATGTCGTCAGCGCGCGCGAACTCGAATTGACTGGCGCCACGCAGTATTCCGAGGCGGTCAATCGCGTTCCCGGCGTCTACGTGCAGCGAGGCAGCGGCGAGGAAAGCCTCGTTGCGATCCGCTCTCCCGTGCTCACGGGCGCGGGCGCCTGCGGCGCTTTTCTCGTGGCGGAAGACGGGCTCGCGACCCGGCCCGTCGGCTTCTGCAACGTGAATGACATGTTCGAGCTGAACACGGAGCAGGCCGCCGGCATCGAGGTCTATCGGGGCCCGGGTCCTGCGATCTACGGCGCGAGCGCCGTGCACGGCATCATCAATGTGCGCACGCCATGGGTCGCCGAACTGCCGCGCTTCGGTATCGGCCTCGAAGGCGGGCCCGACAACTACCGTCGCGCGCGTCTCGCCGCCGGTGCGCACAACGAACGCCGCGGTATCGGCGCGTACGGCCTCTCCACGCACGACGGTGGTTTTCGCGCGGATTCAGGCTACGACGAGGGCAAGCTCAATCTCGCGTACGACGAGCTCGACCTCGCCGGTGGCGCGTTGCGCGTGCGTGCTGCCGGCACCGTGCTGAATCAGGAAACGGCCGGCTACATCCGCGGCTACGAAGCGTACAGGGATCGTGCGATCGCGCGCTCGAACCCTGATCCGGAAGCCTTCCGTGATGCGTGGAGCGGGCGCGGCTCGGCAACCTGGGCGCGCGCCTCCTGTACTGGCTGCAATGACGAGCTGCACCTCATCGTGCGCCGTTCGCAGATGCAACTCCTGCAGCACTTCCTCCTCGGCAAGCCGCTCGAGGAAAACGCGCAGTCGAGCGTGCTGGCAGGCGCCGCACTCCGTCGACCGTTGGCCGGGCGTTGGAGCCTCGGCGCCGGCATCGACTTCGAGGCGTCAAGCTCGATGCTGCGCGAGACACAGGACGGACCCACCACGGACGGCTCACCCGCGGCGAATGCGATCCGGCCTGCCGGCAAGCACTACGACTATCGCGTCGCAGGCCGCACGGCGGGCACTTATGCGACGCTTGATTTCGCACCGACTCCGCGTTGGTCTGCAGGAGCCGCCCTGCGCCTCGAGCGAACCCGCTACGCCTATGACAACCGCATGATCGCCGGCAACACCGATGAAAACGGCGTGCCATGCGGAGCGGGCGGCTGCCTCTACCATCGCCCGGCGGACCGCACCGACGAGTTCGACAACATCGCGCCGAAACTTGCGCTGATGTTTGCGCCACGTGCGCAGCAGCGCGTGTACGCCAACTGGTCACGCGGCTTTCGCCCGCCCGAGCAAACTGAGCTTTACCGGCTGCAGCGGCAACAGGGCAACGCCGATCTCGATTCGGAAGAACTGCAGGGTAGCGAACTCGGCTGGCGAGGCGACTACCAGCGCTACGAGTGGTCGCTCGCCGCCTATGCGCTCGAGAAGCGCAACGTGATCGTGCGCGACAGCGCAGGCTTCAACGTGAACGGGGGCCGCACGACTCACCGCGGCTTCGAGTACGAGTTCGGGTGGCAGCCTTCGCCACAGTGGCGGGCCGTCGTCGCGGGCAGCCTCGCCTGGCATCGCTATGATTTCAGCGCAGCGGTGGAAGGCGGCGAGACGATACGCCGCGGCAACGACATCGACACGGCGCCGCGCAACGTTCACGCGCTGCGCATAGGCTGGACTCCCACACTGACGATCGCTGCCGAGTTCGAAGTACTCGACGTAGGGCGCTACTGGCTCGACGCAGCAAACCTGCACGAGTACGCGGGTCACACGCTCCTGAATCTGCGCGCGAGCTGGGTGCCGACGCCTGCCTGGCGCCTGTCGCTGCGCGCGATCAATCTTGCCGACACGGCCTATGCGGATCGCGCGGATTATGCGTTTGGCAACTACCGGTATTTTCCGGGGCGCGGGCGGGCGCTGTACATCGGGATCGACTATCGAAGCGATCGCTGAGCGCTCGCCGCATGCGCAGCCAAATATTCACCCTGACCACTGCGGATTCCACACGACCTCCCAAAGATGTTCGTCCGGGTCCAGGAAGTAGCCGGAATAGCCACCCCAGAAACTATCGTGCGCGACCTTGACGATGACGGCACCTGCTGCCTTTGCTGTTGCCATGACCGCATCCACTTCCGCTCTCGAGGAGACGTTGTGGCCGAGAGTCAATGCCGTGGGGCTGGCGGAACCTGCCACGAGCCCGGTGTCTTGCGCGATGCTCTTGCGGGGCCACAAGGCCAGACGTAAGCCGGGTTGAAGCTCCATGAACACAACCGCCCCATGCTCAAACTCCTTGCCAACGATGCCTTCGGTAGAAAAACCCAGCCCCTCCCGATAGAAGTGCAATGATGTTTCGAGATTGTTGACGCCGAGGGTAATGACTGTGATTCGTGGTTTCATGCTTTACGTGCCATGCCACGAACGCTCGGCCGTACCCAGGGCGGCGCCTTGGGAATGCTTTCGCGCTCCATCCATTCGATGTCGAAGCCGGCTTCCCTGATATAGCGGTCGGTCTGCCGCCGCAGATGGCAGTTGTCCATGGCGCGCTTCCACAACGGTTCGATGCGGCCCTGCCACTTGTAACGCCCGGGCTCCTGGTGCGGATCGGCCGCCACGTGCTCAAGAAACAGGTACTGTCCACCGGGACGCAGCACGCGATGGATCTCCGCCAGCGCCCGTGCAGGATCAGCCACCGAGCACAGCACCAACGTCGCTACCACGGCATCAAACGATGCGTCATCCATCGGCAGCCCGTCGAGCGAGCCACCCACGACTTCCACGCCCTTGTCGAGCTGCGCGCCACGCTTGCGCTTGAGCGCACTGCGCATGTGCTTGTCTGGCTCGCTGAGCACGAGACGCGTAACCGCCTTGGGGTAGTGAGGCAGGTTCAACCCGGTACCTGTACCCACTTCAAGAACGGATCCCTCCAGTGCGGACAGCAGGCGCGCGCGCCATCCGGACAAACCGGCCTTTTCCGCGGCCATGCAACTGCGCTCGTAAACTGCAGCCATCAACCACGACATGCCGATCCTCCTTCAGACACGAAACACTCCCCGGACGCGCTGCAGAACAATTTGTCTTCGCGGTGGCAAATCCTACCGCTGCACTCCCGCTCCTGCCAGAGCGCGCTGCACCGATGAGAGGTGCGGCCATGACAACACCCAACACCGATCCACGTTAGACTTGCCCCATCTTTCTATTACACACATCTCGAGCAGTTTTTGCTGACTTTTGACGTTCCCGAAGAAAGCGCTGGACACAGACGCTTGCGTTGCATAGTCTTGCCTTCGTCGCGATGTGCGGCGAGAGATGGCGGACCGCTTGCGAAAATCGAGGCGATGCGAGGATCCTGACGCGCGGGCTATCATCGCGACCGGCACAGAGTCGGTCGAGTGGGTGAGACAGGAGTTTGCCCGCGCCGATCTGTGCGACAAACGCCTGGACCGTCGTTTGCTCAAAACCGCCGAACACTTGGCCAAGTCGCCGGCCTCGCCGATCAACGAAGCGTGCGGCAATTGGGCGAGCACGCAGGCGGCGTATCGACTATTTAATAACTCGAAGGCAAGCACGTCGAGGATTCTCAAGCCGCATCGGGAGGCGACTGCGCAGCGCATGGCCGGTTGCGGTGGGGCCGTGCTGGTCATGCAGGATACGGTGTTCTTCTCGTACGGCACCCATGTCAAGACGCGCGGTCTGGGTCCGATTGGCAAGAGTAACGCTGCGCACGACCGTGGCCTGATCATGCACAACGCGCTGGCCTTCACGACCTCGGGCGTTCCGCTCGGGGTCTTGAGCCAGAATATCTGGGCACGGCGGGAAATCCCTGAGGAGGATTATCAGGAGAAGATCGAGCGCCTGCAGGTCACCGCGATCGAGGAGAAGGAGAGCTCGAAGTGGCTGGTGGCGCTGCGCGAGACGATGGAGCGCGCCCCGGCGGGCGTGCCGGTCGTCACGGTGGCGGATCGGGAATCGGATTTCTTCGAGTTTCTCACGCAAGCCAAAGATCTGCGTGCGAAGTTTTTGATCCGCGCGCGCACCGATCGCAAGCTTGTGCCCGAAGACAGCGAGGGCTGCGCCAGCCTGCTCGAAGCCCTGTCGGTCGCAGCAGCGCTCGGCTCCATTACGGTATCGGTTCCGAGCAACGGGAGCCGCAAAGCGCGTACGGCGAGCATCGAGGTGCGCCTTGCCGAAGTCGCGATCCAGCCGCCGCAGCGCCGCGGAGCACACGCAAAGGCGTCCGGTTCGAGCGAACCGGTGCTCGTGACCGTCATTGGAGCAACTGAGCAATCGCCCGGCGCGGGCAGCGACTCGATCAGTTGGGTGTTGTTGACGAATCTGCCGGTCAAGGACTTCGAGTCCGCCGGCGAGAAGGTGCAATGGTACGGGAAACGCTGGGGCATTGAGACTTGGCACAAGGTCCTCAAGTCCGGCTGCAAGGTCGAGGACTGCCTGCTCGAGCAGGCCGAGCGCTTGAAGCGCTATTTGACGCTCTTCAGCATCATCGGCGTGCGCCTGATGCAGGTCGCCTATCTCGCCCGCGTACAGCCGGACCTGCCAGCCAAGGACGTCTTCTCGGCGATGGAAATCCAGGTGTTGCATCTGCGGGTGACCAAGGCACTGCCCCCGGCCTCCAAGCCCCTGACGCTGCGCGAGGTCGTGCGCATGCTCGGCAAGCTCGGCGGCCACCTGGGGCGCAAGGGCGACGGGGAGCCCGGCGTTCTTATCCTGTGGCGCGGTTGGATGCGTTTGTACGAATCGGTCGAAATGCTGCACTCGCTGCAATCGGCTGGCCTGGTCGAGGCGCACTGAACGATGCGGTACTGCGGTCGTCACTTCGAGCCTGCCGAGATCGAGCTGATCGGCGAGTTGCTCAAGACTCCGCAGATCAACCGCGCCCGTCTCTCGCGGGCGGTGTGCGAGCGGCTGAACTGGCGGCGGGACAACGGCGGGCTCAAGGATATGAGTTGCCGGGTGGCGCTGCTGCGCATGCAGGCCGATGGACTGATCGCGTTGCCGCCACCGCGAAACGCCAAACCCGTCGCCTATCGGTCCTATCCGCACATCGAACAGGCGGTCCTCGCGCCGAGCCGCCTCCCGGACATCGATCTGGCCACGCTTCGCGTCGATCTGGTTCTCAACAAAGCCGACTCTTTGCTGTGGAACGCGTACATCCAACGCCATCATTACCTCGGGCATCAACTCATGCCCGGTGCACAGTTGCGCTACTTCGTGCGCGCCGCAGGTCACATCGTCGCCGCCCTGGGCTTCGGTGCGAGCGCCTGGAAAGTCAAACCCCGGGATCAGCTCATCGGCTGGACGAGAGATCAGCGACAACGCAACCTGCACCTCATCGTCAATAACGCCCGCTTCCTCATCCTGCCGTGGATCCGCTGCAAAAACCTCGCCTCGCGCATCCTCGCCTTGATCAGCCGGCGACTGCCGGCCGACTGGCATGCCCGCTACGCCTATCGCCCGCTCTTGCTCGAAACCTTTGTCGAAAAGTCGCGCTTCACCGGCACCTGCTACAAAGCCGCCAACTGGCAACACCTCGGCGATACGCAGGGTCGCGGCAAGCTTGATACTCAGCATCGAAATGCTCAGCCCATCAAAAGCATCTGGGTCTATCCGCTCGTGCGCAACTTCCAGCGCCAACTCTGTAACGAATAAACTTGCCTTGCCGTTCGGTCAACTTCGTATCGCTTGTCGCGCATCAAAAGAAGTGTGTAATAGAAAGACCAGCCCGGGTGACATCCGTAGTCGTAAACTTGACTCGCGCGGATCTGCTTCGACTGAGCATTCACGCCATGCGGAAGAGTCGGGGAAATCGCATATTTCTCGGATTGCTCGTTGTCGTCATTGCCGGTGTCATCATTGCCCAGCGCGGAGTGCCGGATTCAATTCGAGAGTCGTTTGTTGTCTTACTGACGGTGGCTGTCTTTGTCGCTGGAGCTGCAGTTGCTACCTTTGTCATTAACCAGGTCTGCGTCCTTATCTACTCGCGGGAGTCGAATGGCGTCATTGGGAATCATGTTTACACCATTCGGGAAGACGGCCTGTTGGAGAGTACAAAGGCCAATGAAACACTCACGAAATGGGGTGGGGCCACGGCTGTACTCAAGAGTGACGCCTCCCTCTATGTTCAAGTATCTCATGGCCTGTTCCACGTAATGCCTAGGCGGTGCTTCGAGAGCGCGGTGGCGTATGAGAAGTTCTGGGAGGGAATCCAACCGCTGGTGCCTAACAAATCGCTCGAGCGCAGCCGTGATCGATAAATTCGTTCAAAGTGGCGCCTGCGTGCGGCGCGCTCAGCTCGAACGTTAGGCCGCAGTTCGACGCCCTGGTCGCCTTGACCGCGAGTATCCGACTGGATACACTACGGTGGTGTATCGGCTCCAATCCACCACCACCTTCGACAACTGGTTGCGGGGCCTCACTGACAGGAAAGCCAGGGCACGCATTCTCGCGCGCTTCGAGTCGGTGAAGTTGGGGAACCTCGGAGACGTCAAGAGCTGCGGTGACGGAGTTCGAGAACTACGCGTACACGTCGGTCCGGGCTACAGGGTTTATTTCGCCCAGAGGGGCAGAGTGGTGCTTCTACTGCTGTGTGGAGGCGACAAGTCGACCCAGGCGCGCGACATCGCCCGAGCACAGCGCATTCTCAAGGAAATCGACAAGGAGTAAGCCATGCCCAAATCGAAGGCATTTGACACAAGTGCATTTCTCGACGACGACGAAGTCATCGCTGAGTACCTCACAGCTGCACTGGAAGATCCCAACCCCGACGTGTTCCTGACCGCCATTGGCCAGGTTGCAAAGG
>Ga0073900_10000730_pt1 | contig 19929 bp, 14 predicted proteins | sample KloWWTmetKNB5Kit_FD_66666 | JGI IMG/M metagenome (GOLD analysis project Ga0073900, IMG submission 66666) | Active sludge microbial communities from Klosterneuburg, Austria, studying microevolution and ecology of nitrifiers - Klosterneuburg... | ecosystem: Engineered > WWTP > Aerobic digester >...
TGCAATCCTTGCGAAAGTAGGATGGGATGGAAAGAAAAAAGCTCCTATCTGGAGTCGTATCAATCCTCTTCTTGCAGTTCCAGATCCTTATGGGGATTACTTTATCGGAGATTACAGATATATCGGTTTCTACGGAATCAAAAGCAAGGCAGAAATGGAAGAACTATGATGGAATACAACTGTTTCTCAAGATGCAGTAGAATGAGCTAAGGAGCAAAAGAGAGTCGAACAACAGAATAACGGACTGATCGAACAGCATGACAAAGAAATATTTGACGTGTATTACCATTTCGAGAAAGAGTGAGACGAATGGATAATGTACGCAACAAATGGAAACTGTACTCATATTCACGCTACTAAAAAGCTCAAGTCTTCTCCATTTTCATTTTTCTATTGGAGTCCAAATGGTTCATTTTACGGAGATCGTCCAGCAAATTACACTCGTGATACTCAAAAGTGGAATGCTGAAATGGTAAACCTTCAAGCGGATAAAGTACGTCAAGAAGTCTATGGAACATACCTCTATAACTCGGATTATGTAAGTGGGAAAGATATTGATTTCTCAGTAAAAAAGAAAATCCCTATCAAAACAGGTCTCGATGGAGCACAAGTATCTCTCTCGAATATCGTAGCTAAAGTTCCTGTAGATACAAATGTCTCCGCCTCTACTGAGTTTATGTCTCGTCTCGATCGAGAAGTAGACAATGCACTCTCTACAAACGCTTTAGCTGAGTGAAGTACAGCTGAAAGACGTGAGACAGCAAAAACAAACAGCATGATGATGAACTCTGCTGATGTCATTTTTTCTCTGAATGAAGAAATGGATGCAATTGGAGAACAGCAATTCGTAAATCTTCATTTCGAGACATACGCTGAAAAGTTCACCGAGGCTGACAAGAAAGTAATCTATGCAGGAAGCTCTACTGGTCGATCCGCTCTTATAATCACTCGTAAAGACTTTATTATAGACTGAAATCTCTCACTTCAAGTAGAGACAAGTTCTGCAAGAGAAAAAAGACTAGCAAAAGAGACAGCATGGAGAACACAAAATAGTCCTCTTATCCTCCAAGATCCAATAATAAATGAATCAAGCAAACGAATCGTCCTACAGAAACTCCTTCTCGCTGGATGAGCTGACATGGAAGATATAGAAGAAGAAGTACCAATGTCTGCTCACTATCTCAAGCAAATCGAAGAAAACAACATAATGAAAAAGATCCCTACAGAATTCTATCCTATTTCTACGGAAGATGATGACGACCAACACTTAGTAGCAATGTGAGATGTCGATCCTGAAAATATAGCACTCGTAATGCACCAAGCTCTCCACATACAGGCTAAGATAGAAAAATGAACAGCACCACAAGAAGTAAATCCTATGCTCAATTGAGCAATGTCACAATCTATGAGTCAAGCAGGCTCACAAACAGCAAAACTTAATACTAACCCCTAATATATGGTAGAAGAACAGCTCAAAAAACTCTCTGAAGAGGAAACTCCAGAGGAAGAAGTAGAAGTCTCTTGGATTGTCGAGCAAGAAAAGCTCTCTGATGATGAAAAGATGACTAAACTCAAGGAACTCGCTGAATATTCAACTTCTGAAGAGTTTAAATCACTTGTATCGAATTTTCAGTCTAAGATGGTAGAACTACAGAAGGAAATCCGCGTAAAAGCATTCTCTCGTGAAAAAGCAGAGGCAAGTAAGTCTCTTCTCGATGAATACGTCACTTCATACAACACAACTGAAGAAATCGCAAAAGAAGCTACTTCTGAGGTCTATAAGAGATACCTTGAATCACGTCTTGAAGCTCTTGAATCTGCTATTATTAAAAAGCGATGACTCGTAGAACGTGGAGATATGGCAATTCACTTTGATATGCCTATATTTACAGAAATCGACCTACTTAAAGAAAGGGCAACAATCTACAACTCAGTAGAACAATTTCTAAAATACTGCATTTCAATCTACGATTTCAAATGAATCATGGAACGTAAAGGAAAGACAGAAGATGAACACCCTCACCAACCTTATGAATAGATTTCTGATATGAAGGGTTTAAACCCCTTCTATTAGCAATTTATGCTAAGCTCTTAGGAGCATAACCATTTTTATTCTATGTCTGAACAAGAACTAGAAGAGCAAGTCGAAAGCTCTGCAGAAACGCTAGAAGACGACACAGGGGAAATAACTGAAACTCCTGACAGCACCTCCAAGAACAAGTCTAATTGGAAAGAGATATCAAAAGCTCTCAAGGCAGAACGTGAAGCTCGTGCGAAAGCTGAAGCTGAACTCGCTGAATGGAGAAATCTCAATCCTGAAATAGACCCTTCCGATTATAAGAAAGAATCTAGCGAAGATATTCGCACAGAACTTTTCTTAATAAAGAATCCTGATGCTGAAGAGCATATGGATAAACTCAAGAAATTCACCGATAAGGGATTTTCTATGAAAGAAGCTTGGGAGTATGTAAAACCTACTATTCCAAAGGAATCACAAACAGAAAAAGACTTTGATATCAAGTCTAAGTGAACTTCTAAAAAAGTCGACCTCGCAAAAGTAACATTCGAAGATATTTATTCTTGAGAATATACTGATGCACAAAAGAGGGAATGGAGAAGTCTCCACGAATAGGAATGTAGGGAAGAAGTTACAATTTTACATTTAACTTTTTTCTCAATATGGCTAATGACCTACAGTACCTCGTACGTCAGCATTATCAAGAAGGAACAGAAGATCAACTTTTTAAGACTCTTACTGCCTTCGATCTTGCTGGAATGGTAGAAATTCCTGACGGAACTACTAAAAACCTCCCTTACATCCAGATGATTTCTACTGGTGATTACACTAAGTACACAAATCAGACTCTCAAGGATGTAAAGACAGGAAACGATCAAATCGTAATCAATACTACACCAATGGTGAGTTTTGCTCTCGATGACATCGATGTTCAAGAAGATTACATCAAGTCTTCTTCTGAAGTTACATCAAACGCATCTTACCAAATCAAGCGTCGAATCGACGGAGATTTCTTCTCACAGGTTGCTAACGCTAAATGGAAGTACGATGCAAACGGATTCGGACGTAACACTACTCTTACTTCACTTTCTCCTGTTACACTTACAACTGGTGCTTCACAGAATATGTCTACTACTTATGGTAAGGCAAAAGCTGGTCTCACTAATACAGGTGCTAATGGTGGAAAACTCGCTCTTTGTGTCGATGACTTTGCAATCGCAGATCTCACGACTCTTGGACTCGAAGTAAATGGTACAAAAGTAGCTGATGAAAGCTACACTCGTGGATTCGGTGGTATGTTCGGTGGTATGAAGACTTACGGTGTTTCTACACTTTACGCTACTACTACTCTTGACCTTGCTACAAATCCAACTGCCAACGATTACGTTGACATTCAGGGGGTACGCTTCACATTCGTTGCTGCTGTCGGTGCAACTGCTGGTAATGTCCTTATCGGTGGTTCCGCTGATGCTTCTTGTCAGAACCTCGTTGCAGCAGTAAATGGTGCAGCAGGTGGTGGAACAACTTACATCGAAGTCTCTTCTCAAGATAGAGCACTTCTCGAAGGTGTAACTGCTACAGATGGAACTAACCTTGCTACATTTGTATCAAAGAATGGTGCTATCCTCGCAGCTTCTTCTATGACAAACGCTTCAAATGATTTCGCGGTACAAGTAATTTACCACGTTATCATGGAAAAGGGTGCTATTAAAATGGCATTCAAGGGTGTCAAAGCTGAATCAGCTCGTGAACCTCTCAAGCTCGTTACTAACTACCACATTTACGCTCGCTATGGATTTAAAGTTCCAGAGCTTTCAAAAGGACGTATGTGTGTTATTCCAGTTGTATCTCTTGCTGCAGAAGCGTAATTCTTAACTCAATCACTCTATGTTACTCAATGTATATAGTTCAGAAACTGCAAGTGTAATTAAGGTTGATTCTGCAAAGCTCAATCCTGAAATTCACTTTCACCGTAATACTAAAGAGGCTTTCTCTAAAGAAGATCTTAAATCATTCGGTGTCAAGTAATCTGATATGTTCCTCCTATGAAAATAGGGGGAATTATTAGTTGATTATGATACTAATTCTCATATAATTTAAGTATGCCAAATCTCACTTTAAATTCATTCTATACTCGAATCTGACAACGTGAGTTCACTGATTCAACGTATACTTCCACATTCTTCCTCGAAGATGCTCACATTATCGCTCAAGATATGTGGAGTGACATTATCTATGCACGAAAGGGAAATAGAAACTGGGATATATGGCTTGCTGATACCGTGTCTCTCCAAGATGAGTACACAAAGCCAGCTGTCACATCAACAACTGTATGAATGGACTATCTTCATACAGTTTCAGTAGCTTATTCTGACGACACATACACAGAAACAGGCGGATTGCAATACAAGCTCTGCCGACAAGCTACAGAAGAGGAAATAAAGAACTGGACTCGATTATTGGAAGAGCAACCAATCGAAGAACCTATTTACTTTGAGGCGGATTGATCTCTATTTATAGCACCAGATCCACGATCTACAGAAGTCGGGACAGGTCGCCTACGACTTACAGGAGCAAGAAGTATCGCAAGCGGAGGTTGGACTACTTCAACAACAGAAACCGAAACAAAACTCCCTCTTTTCCTTCTTGATACTCTATACTATGGAATTGTATGGAAAGCAAATGAATTTATGCGAAGAGATGCAGGTGTAATACAAGGAAAGTTTAATTTCTATGAGATGATGAAGATTAAAAACATAAGGAAGTTAAATACAGAACAGTCAGAGCTTATGGATACAGAAAACGTAATTGACCCTATAATTTGAGAATAAATGTCTATAGTTATAAAATCATTTCAGTGAGGACAATCAAACGACAGAAACGCCTGACAAGAAGGTGCTTTTTGGAATGATAAGAATATAAACTATAGAGAAAACCGAGCATACATAGAGCTTAGTAAAAAGGCACAAACTAAATTTTCAATCGCAACTTCTGGAATATCTAATATAAGTGCTATTACATTTTGGGGAACATGAGGGGCTATTACCACAGATATGGTTGTATTTACCTCTAATGGAATCTATACGAGTGCATGACAACAATCACTCATTACCGACATAGTAAATGTATGACAAGCAATCTCTAAAAAGTATTTTGTCACAGAAAATGACCTGTACGAATTCACAACTCCTTCAACTAATACTCTACTAGATACTCTCACACGATCTGTATACACTCGTCCAATGGTAGAGTTCGCAGGAGATCTTCTTATATGAGACTGAAACCAAATTGCAAGGTGGACATGATCTGCACCTATTCTAGAATACAATGGTACGCTAGATGTACTCGGAAACCTCGATGGGATCGTAGTATCAATGACAGTCGTAAATCAAGACGTATATGTATGGTGCAATAATGGAGCTGATACAAACCTTTATATTTGGAATGGTACTTGACCTGACTGGCAGAGAAAAATCACCTATAAAGACAAAGCAGTACAAAATGTCGCTCTTTTAGGTAATATGCACTATTGGTGGCAGGCTAAAAGCCACGCTTGAATAAGAGAAGTTTTAATATGAGAATCATTCTCACCTCAAGTCTTTGTAAAAAGTGGATTTACAGAAGTATCTCTTACAGCTAACCCTGATAATGAGAAGAATAAAATGGCAATTGCTACGATCTATGATAGCCTAATCAGTAATACTTCTATTTTAAATATAAACGCTATAGAGACAGCATCTGATATCGTATATCTTCCATGAATTGGTAGGATATTCGGATTCGGTAAATACTTCCCATGAGACAAGTATAGTTTTAATACTGAATTTGCATTTACTGGTACTTACGTCTATGCAATGGCAAGTGGTGGACGTACGGCTTCATGAGTCGATGCTTCGGGGTTTCTTGCTTTTGCTACAGTCAATGGATCAGCATACGACATAAACATAGTAAACCTCGGGCAAGACGGAGATCCTACAACTCCTATACACTACGCTTCGAGTTGAGAACTCGAATCAATGGAATATGTAGCACCAAACTACGCAAAATGAGAAGATGACGTGAAATATGTGATAGATTTCGAACTTCCATCTTCTGCTTGCTCTATAAAAGTCTACGAGAAACGCGATAGATGATCTTATTCTCTCGTAAAAATACTTACTTATACTGATTTCCCATGACACCAACTCGCAGAAATAGCAACACAAGGAAAATGGAGACGAAAACAATTTAAATTCGAGCTTATAACAACCGATCCGCTCGTATCTCCTAAGCTCTATACAGGATTTACCAACATAACACAAGACACATGAAAAGTATAGAATTTGAAATCATCGAAATTCCCGACCCACAAGAGTCTTTCCAAATGAAAAACATTATCAAAGACCCTATAGATTATAGAAATCTTATAAATACTCCATAAATGGCTACAATAAACGTATCAAAATCTTGAACTCTGAATCCTACTCTATCTCGAATAGATAATGATGATCTTTCAACAACTGCTTATGTAGCAGGAGATATTCTTAATATAGCTAGTAATGCTCAACTAAAGATTGATACTAGTACCGCCGCATCAAGACCAGGTACGATTCAAGCTATTTCTGGTACCGCTGGAACAATCTTAGTAGAAAATACTTCAACTACTACACCTATTGTTGTCTCTCTTACCGCTGAGACTTCCAACATTGCAGCCTATTATTCTTCTGTGTTCCGTGTACGTGGGCAATGGATTACTGTCGCTACGGGTGATGGAACCACCGGCCAAACAATAGACTTTAATACCACCGGCCCAATGGGCGTAGCTATAGACTTACCTGTTTGTGTCTGGGTCGAGACAGGTGACACTAGACACCGCTATCTTTCTGGTAATGGACTTGCCACCCCAGGCTACTTCAAGCCGTTCTTTAACTGCTATCAAACTACTGACTCTCTAGCTCTAAATATTCTCACTTCCTTTTACGGTGATATTGACCACGGTAACGTCTTTCAATTTAATCGTAGTACCCTAGTAGCTACTTTTGGTAATGGTGGAGCAGTAGGAACAAGTAATGGTGGTGCTGTTATCCCTAACGGTGCTCGTGTTCTATTCCCTAACATTCACTTCACATCTACGACTTTAGCCGCGGCCGTCTCTAACAGAAACGAAATTCTTTGTGGTAACCAAGGAAGTGTTGATATAGAGATTGCATCATTCTCACCCAACTGGGTATTTGGTCGCGGAGCTACAAACGGCTTCTTTGGTTGTGGAAATGCCACTCTAACAGACGTTTCCGTTGCTTATGGTGTACTGCTACAAGCGAACGTAGGAACTATAAGAACTACAGGTTTGAGCGTCGGTATGACGTACACAGAAGTAAACACTACCTCTATACAGTACGCAGGTAATGTTGGCCCGACTTATATAAATGATAACTTTGTTTGTGCTAAATATGTAGCAGGTGGTACATTTGGCTTCCGTATCAATGGAACGGCTGCTGTACGTGAATGGGGAGCCACTCACGTAAACTATCTTAATACCGCCGCCTCTGCTGATAGAAACCCTATCTATGTAGACTACCTTGCCCCAAGTACTGACGAGCAACTAATGGTGGGGCCTCTCTATCCTATTGGTGGACGCTCTCTCTTTATTTACTCTTCAAATCTTCACGTTACCGAGCACCAAAGCTCCGACAGACCTAGCGCTGTAGCTGATACAAGTCTTGTAAACTCAGCACTATACCTATCGTCTACCGTACACTTCTCTATTGGTAAGATACGCAAGATGACCAACGGTGTAGGGTGCCGTAGTGCCCTTATTGCTTACGATGGTGCTCCTGTACTATGCGGAATATCGGACGTTATTTATGATGGTAACAGTAATACAGACAACATAATCGCAGCGGCTGGAACACGCGTCTATATTGCTAATGCTTCTTGCAACAACATGCGTACAAGACTATTCCAAGGTGCTCAGTCTGGTTCTAAGAAGATACGTTACGCAAACATGACAACTAATGCCACAACTGCTATCGGGCCGTACATTACGCCTGGAAGTTATACCGAATGGGGAGTCGGTACTACCGGAAGTTGGACTGGTATTTATGGAGCTGATAACAATGCCTTTCAACTCTTTTGGACAAATACTAGTAAGACTGCTGGGGCTATCCGTATCGGGCCAATGGTACAAGACAACCTCGAAGACTCATTTACTTTAGTTAGTGGTACAGAAGGTACTGACTGGTCTTTTTCTAAGAATGGTGCTCTCTTCCTAGAAAAGAATGGTGTGGAGCTAATTTGGAACTCAAAATACCCACTACGTGGCATAACTGACTTTAGTGGTGGCACTTGGAGTGCTTCTGGAGGTAATCAGACCTATAACATTGTTTACGAGTTTGCTATGAAGAATCCTACTGACCAAACATGGGGGTCTTGGTTCGTTGGTTCAACATCTGCTAACTGGAACACCGCCCTCTCCGCTCTTACTGGCTACGATAGCGACATTGGCTTTGACTTAAAGTTTAGAATTACGACAACTGCCGATGCTACTGTAGCTAACAATCGTTGGTTTGCTTTTGCTGGTATGACTTGTACCCCAGATAGTGCTTTCGTTCCACCAGAAGTAGGCTACATCCCGATGGCTTTCTCTAATGCGGTGGCTGGCTCTACTGTCCGCCTTATGGATAATACAGTCCCTGCTACACCGGTAACAATACAGACTACGAACGTAGCTGGTACATCTGACGAGTGGGACTTCCCTTATAACTTTGACGGTCTAGCTAAAGCCTATCGCTGGAAGTTACGCAAGGCTGGCTATGCTGAGTTTAATGCTTCTGGTTCTACTTATATAAAAGGGCGTACAAATGGTGTACTCCAAGTACAGAATGTCGTCGTCGATGAAGTCGCTGCAAGTGCTATCACAGGTATAAGTGTAAGTGGTTCAACAAATACCGTGACTATATCTTGAACTGTAAGCGAAGACGAACTCTATGCTTACTGCCAATGGTGGGCAATGCAAGTAGAGAATATGGATTATGAAATCCCTCTCACAACAACGGACTCTGTAAGTTATTCTTCTACTTATAACTTTGTAAATAACGGAGCATTGACATGAAGCGTAAACATAACAACAAATGGAACGTATAGTGGAAGTGGTACATACGATAGCAACACTATCACCGCTTCTAACGGAACATTTACAAATATTACTGTAAGTGGGCTTGTAGCGAATTCCTATGTAAGGATAAATAATGAAACGGATAATATAGGACTTTATAGCGCAGAAGTTGCAGGTGCAAGCGTATCCATTCCTGTAACATGGACTTCAGACAAAATCATATCAGTGAGAGTACTGAATTGCCACTGACTCGTAGCATATTATCCAGTCCCACTCGTAGGAACTCTCACTTCAAGCGGTGCTTCCTTTACTGTATCACAAACTATAGACCCATACTATACGATAGACGGATCAACAATACCTTATTTTGCAACGGATTATCCATTACTTCAAGTCGATATATATGCTTGAACTTCAGTAACTCCTCAAGAAATGTATTGCTGGGTACGATACCAAGAGCATAGCGCACAGGGTTCTATATATTATTTTAATGGAATTTCAACAACAGACGGATTCAATTTCCGAATAGATGTAAACGTAATAGATCTAAAAGTCGACAACACAAGCGGACATAATGTGGATATGGTATGATGATATATTTATCGAAGTGATTGAACGAGTTGGATATATGAACTCACAGCTAATTCAATTATCCCTATCTATGATCGAGCATATGTAGCAAGTGGCGGTGGTGGATGAGCTACACCTGCAGAAATATGGAGCTATTCTGACAGGACTATAACAGGTGGAGGTTGAGGCGGTGGCGGAGGATTCTCTTCACAAGCTATCCAAAACTCTATCGCAAATGCAAAACGTGATATTATAGAAAAAATAGACGAGATACCGAAAATTTCTCTCGAAAAAGTTGAAACTCAACTTAATGAGAATCAATCTCAAATTGATATTGCAAAGACTGAAATTATTAATACAATAAAAGCAAGTGAAACTGAAATCTGTAGTGATGTAATCCGAAAAACTAAAGAACTAAAGGAAGATAATGTAAAAACTCGTAATCTCGTAAGGCAAAAGAGTGAGAAAATAGACAAAAACGTATCAAAACTAGCTGATAGACAAGATCAAACGGATCAGATGATAGAAGATGAAGCTGATGAAATAGAAAGCGATATAGAACGAATAATAAACGAAGAAGCCGACACTATCGAAAAAGAAAAAGAAGATCAAATAAATAAGGAAGCTGACCAAATAGAATCAGAACTTAACCAATCCACCAATGGCAACGACTAGCGAACAAAGAAAACAATATGTAAGCTTACGCAGTAAGTGAACATCTATTGAAGAGGCAAAAGCTAAAGCATATGGGAATGTCGCTCCAGTTTCTCCACCAGCAGGGAAAGTACAGCCTGCAGGATGAGCCACTTTACCAATCGCTCCACAGGTAACATCTTTCACACCAACGCCTACGACCGCAGTACCTACTACAGTCGCTCCATCATCCACTCAACCTACAATTGTAGAAGCTCCACGAGATCCTACAACAGGTCTTTCAGCTCCTCAAGCAAGCGTGCCAACCCCTGCGACTACTTCTACACCAACATCTACAAGCCCTACTCCCACAACACCAGTTGATCCAGTACAAGTAGAAAGAGAGAAAATAACAGCTCAAAATAAAGCTACACTAGAACAGAATAGACAAAAAGTACAGCTAGAAAGAGAAAATAAAGCTCTCGATGCACAAGCTCTCATCCCTACAGATCAAAAATCTATCGTCCAAGCTCTAGCAAGTGGAGTAAGTGTACCAGAGCAAAACACTCCTGAATATAGAAATGCACAAACTATCTATAAAAACTTCCAGAAATATAACTCGATGACAGACACCGAGCTTTTAAACAATCTAAAGCAAGGAAATATAGGTAGTGAGCTTGATTCCTTATTAAATCAAAATCCAAGCTATGCACAAGCAAAAGCACAACTCTCTAAGGTACAAAAAACCGACTCTCTAAATAGAATGGGGCAGTCAATCGTAAATGTCGCAACTAATAAAGAGCCAGTCGATCTCGCTGATCTCTGATCGGTAGAACGTAAATACAGCCCTCCAATCGGTGCAAATGAGCAAGCATACACTGACTATGTAACAAATAACGAGCAAGTGAAAAGTTCTTGACTCGCACTCTCAAAAATCAGTCGAGACATAAGCGATGCTTCTACTACTTATAACGATGCACTTAAGGAGCTAAAAACTAAGTATCAAGGGAAACTCGGTGCTTCTGAACTCCTTTTAATGATGTGAAGTCGAACTAAGGACACAAAAGACTTAATCGACTCTCTCGTAAATGCTAAAACTCTTGCACAAGGAGATTTTGACCTTGCTATGAAAATGGCAGAGTGACAATACGGTGCAGTAAGTAAGGATATAGCAAATCAGGAAGCTATCGCAAAAGAAGCAAGAGATACACAGACAGCAAGAGAAAAATCAGTATTCGATGCAAATCTCTCTAATCAAAGTGCAGTCTTCCAAAATAACCTAAGTCAATCAAACGCTCAATTCCAAACTATCGGAGACAAAGTATACAAGGTACAGAATGGGCAGATGACAGAAATGCCTTGAATTAAACCTACTTCTAATCAGTGGCAGTCTACGAATATAACTCGATATAACCCTCTTACATGAGCAAACGAATCGACACCAGTATTCTATCGTAAAAAGGATACATGAGCATGATTCGAGGCAGTCGATCTTTCAGGAAATCCAATAGATGCAAATCTTCTTGGATGAAGTATGTGAGGAACTGGATGAGGTACATCTACAGGAACATATGCAACTTGAACAGATGCGATGAGAACAGATAGGAATATGAATCCTACAGCATTTACTACAGATATTGCAAAACAAGCAGGGCTTGTCGAGTGAGTAGACTATGTAAAATGAGATAAATTCCCATGAAATTCTAATCTATATACAGCAAAACTTATTTGAGACCCAATAGAAACTACTATTCGTGCTATTGATGCAATAGGGTTTAAAACAAAGTGAGGTGCTGATAGATGGGTATATACAAGCAAATTATGACTTAATAATGAAACTTGGGATAAAATGTCTCCTACCGAAAAAGCAAATGCAGTAAAAAGGATGTACCAACAGGAATGAGGAAATGGTACAGCTATTTGAGAAAGCAACCAGAATTCGCAATCAAAATTCAACCCACTACAGACAAAAGAATTTGAAGCTTACGATTGAAAGACAATACCAGCTCAATATAAAACTCCAATGGAGCAAGACCAATTCGTAAAGGATTATAATGAATGGAGAGATTCAAGACCATGAGTGAAAATCGAAAATGGTGAGGATCTGCTAAATATAAAACTAGATAAACCAAATGCCGATCAATCAGCCTCTATGGCTTATGGCGCAAGGATGATAAATGCGGCAAAAAATATTATGCAGTATGAAGATGAATTTAGTAAACTTCCATTAAAGAATCAAGTCTATCAAGAATACGCTCCGTCAATAGCAACTTCAGAAAACCAGAAAAAACTAGTTAGAGAAAAAATGGATTTTATTACAGCAGTTTTGCGTAAAGAGTCCTGAGCTGCAATCTCTGCAAGTGAATATGATTGACAAAATAAAATATATTTTCCTCAGCCATGAGACTCTCCTGAAGTTATAGTAAATAAAAGAAATGCAAGAAATTTCAGAGTAAAAGCAATGCTAGCAACTGCATGAACAGATTTAGATTGAAACTCTCCGTCAAAATATTATAATCCTCCTATAATAACTTCGCAAACCGCATCGTGAAATGAAACAGATATAAAAAATAGAATAGCAGAAAGAAGAAAAAAAGCTAACCAATAAATCTATGAATTTATTCCAAAACATTCTCAATAAAGTCGCTCCAGATCCAAAAAGTACGTTTCTTTCTGGATTTACTCCAAGCACTCCACAAGCACAAAAGCCACAGAGCCAAACTGTAAATTTCATACCGAAGGCAAATGCAGGTGAGCCACTCGTAAGCGATCAAGAAATTGATGAGATGATTAAACAATGAGCAAGCGATAGTGAAATCGAGATGATTATTAGAGAAATGGAGAAAGAGAGATCAAAACCATCACAAGTACAGCAACCAGTACCACAACAATCAATTATACAAAAAGCATGAAATATGCTTCAGTGAGTATGACAAGCATGAGTAAATATTTCATGATGAGCAATTGAATGAGGAATAAATGCTCTATGAAATACGGCATGATTTTTAAGCAAAGTATGATGATTTGTAAAGTGAGATTCTCCTGAATCAATACAGGCATCATGAGACTACATTCAGTGAATAACAAAACAATGAACCGACCTAGTGAAATCTAACTCACGTTATAATCCAGAAAGCCTTTGATCTAGCGTATGAAAGGTATGAGCAAATATTATTACTACAGTTATATGACCATGAAAGATATTTAAAACAGCCGAGAAAGCTAATATGGCAATTAAAGCTCTTGCGTGACTTGCTAATACTTCTATTGAAGGGACGACCGCGGCAGTTACGAATTACGTCACACAAGAATGAAGACTCCCTACAGCTAAAGAGGTGTGAGAATTTATAGCAGTACAGTGAGGTATAAAAACACTATGAAATGTCGCTGGTGAAGTAAAAAAACTCCCTAGTGCTAGACTTATCCCTACAACTATTACAGAGGCATGAAGAGATATCAGAAAGGGTATTGATATAGGGGAAGCAATAAGTAAAACAGGAATCTCATTTACAAAATGACAGCTTATAAAAAAAATAGAAAAGCAAATATCGAATCTTTCTTGAAGAGTAGATACAGCTATTGATAATGTTATCAAAAAAACATGACCAAATAATGTAACAATTCCATCCATTGCCAAATGACTTAAAGAAGAGATATTAAAAGATTCTACAATAAAAGCACAACTAAAAGGAACTCCAATTCAGATGCAACAAATAGAAGAGTCAATAGATGAGACAATAACTGCTTATAAAAATCTTTATAAATCAAAGAAATTCGACTTAAACGCACAACAGCAACTTAAAAAAGATATATATACAGGACTAGAAAACGTATTTAATAAAAATTTCCAAACGACTGGTAAAATAACAGCACAACAAGCAACAGAAAGACAAATAGCGCGAAAATTAAAAGAAAATATAGAAATAAAAGTACCAGAAGTAGCTCGATTAAATAAAGAGCTTGCACCTTTTCTAGAAGCATGAAAAAGGCTAAATGCAAAAGGTGGGTATTCTGGATATCTTACTGATATACTAGCATGAGGGTTTGCATGATGAGCTCCATGAGGAATAATAAGCGATCCAGTAGGATACGCAAAGAATTTCTTACTATGAGTAGTAGCGAAAAGAGCTTGAACTTCAACGCTTGCGAAGACTTCTGCCTCTACGATTACCGCAAATATAGAAAAAGCATTTAAAAATCCAACATTTCAAAAAGCTATCCTTGACCAATATAGACAATTAAATTCTAACCAATAATTCTATGTCACTACTCGCTATTTTCATTGTATCAGTATTTTTCTTACCTAATTAATATGCCTTGCAAATCAAAAAAGAAAAAATAATGATACTCATTCTCACTAAATGCCTACACTTTACCAAGCCAGAACACCTGTAACAACTTCCTACACTCTCACTCGTCTCTGATGAGAGTATCTTTTAGACTGGAATTGAGATTATATACTTGATTCTGAAGGGGAAAGGATTATAGTAATAGTAACAGGAGGGCAGATCCCAATAACTATCTATACAGCACGTCCAGTATACCACCCATACACATACGCTGAACTCTGAACACAAACTTACGCTGATTTAGGAACACAAACTTATGCTGACCTCTACGAATGAAATCCTCCCACTCCTTATACTGTAAGAACTCCAATTTAATATGTCTACTATCTCAACAGTTCTCACTACCGATGTAGTAAATGCAGGCTGACTCACAAAAACCAACGATAACTTCACCGCACTTAACACAGACAAAGCGGAACTTTCTTGAGGCACGTTTACAGGCGATATTTTAGTTCCTGACGAATCCTACGGAGTAGGATGGAATGGAAGTGTGGAAGTACCTACAAAGAACGCTATATACGATAAAATTGAAGCTCTCCCAGTTCTTAGCGATGGAGACAAAGGAGATATAACGGTATCGTGAAGTGGTGCAACATGGACTATAGACAACAACGTAGTAACAAATGCAAAACAGGCTACAGTCGCAACTAATACAATAAAAGGTCGTACAACTGCAGGTACTGGAAACGTAGAAGACCTCACTCCGACACAAGTTGCATGAATGCTTCCTGTAGCTACTACAAGCGTAGCAGGGACGATGAGTGCGAGTGATAAAACAAAGTTGGATGGACTATCGAATCTAAATAAAAACTGAACTATTACAGATATTAGTCGAACATTCTCTTGATCTGTATGAGCAGCACTTTGAACATCTCATACAATGACTTCTGATGCAGTTGCTTATATAGCACTTCGGTGTGACAATACGAATACGCATGTAAGATTATTAAAAAATTGATCTATTCTATACTCAAATACTACTTCTTCAACAACTGTGACAGTTTTTACTGTATTTACTACAGGAGATACTTACCAAGTGGAAGTAGAACTCTTTGCAGTTTCTTGAAACTGAACTTGAACAGTAACATTCACCCAATAATCTCCTGAAATATAAAAGTTTACTGACGTAACTATTAAAATATGCCTATCTTTCCTTCTTGATTCGACCAAAATGCCTCACCTGCAACCACTGATAAAATACTGGTAGCAGATGTATCAAATTCTAATAAAACAGAATGGTCAGAAATATGAAATCTGCCAGTTTCTACAGCTACTCAATCGGCTATAGATAGCTCTATCCTATCTTCGACTCTCGTACACACTACCTGAAACGAAACTATAGACTGAATAAAGACATTTTCCTCTTCTCCAATAGTGCCAACTCCAACAAGTAGCACTCAAGTAGCCACAAAATGATACGCTGACTGACTCGCTCTGACTGCTTGAACTGGTAATGTAGTAGGTGCTGCATCATCTATCGACTGAGACATAGTAGGCTTCGATAGTACAACAGGAAAAGTAATCAAAACCACTGGACTAAATCAACCTTCTTCTATAACAAATACTTCTGTATCTTCACAATGAGGGCTACTTATCAATATAGATAGTGCTACAGGGGATATTGCACAGACAGCGAGTGGAGCAATAGAAGATGAGAAATACTGATTCTTTGCAAGAGAGTTCGCTGCAAGTACAAGTGCAGAGTTCGATAGTGCAGTGACTCGTACTGGACGACTTACCCTTAAAATGAGTACACTAGATGCTACTTGAGTATGTAGGGTATTAAATCAAAATGCTCCAAACTTTACTACTACAGCTACCAACCTTGCTAATAGTAGATTTTTTATTCCCTGCAAGCCAAGCACCAAATATAAATTTAGTGTTTATGCAAAAACGAATAATGCAGTAAATTGCCTTGTAGATATAACTCAAGTTACATCGGCATTTGCGAATCTTGCAACTTCATCAACAAATACAATTTCTGGTACAAATGACTGGGCTTTAATGACAACGACTTTTACCACAAATGCTTCTGCTGTTTATTTTGGATTCGTGTTCTACCTGCCAACAGCCTGAAATATCTCTGACGCTTGGTTCGACATTAACTCTATGACTCTCGAAGAAGTAGTAGAACCAGTAGCAAACTCTCTCACTCTTGCAACTCCATCTATTCAATCCTTTACAGCAGTAGGAAGTACGGATAATATAGACCAGAGTCAATTAAACGCATCAAATTCTGTTAGTTTCTCAAATGTAGCACAATATCAGGCACAGCAAATAATTACAACGAAATCAAAGTTTACATGAGTAACTCTTTATAAAAAAACAAGTTCATGAAGTCCAACTGGAACAATGACTTTTTCAATTGTAAATGACTCTGCATGAAGCCCATGAACGACTATATATGCAACATATGTAATGAGTAATGCTACTTATATTGCTCTTACTGATAATGCTGAATTTACAGTAAACTTACCTTGCAATCTAACTCCATGAACATACTGGAATAAGATGAGTTATTCCGTCTCTTCCGCTACTGACTATCCTGTTTTAGGAGCATATAATGTTCCAGCCTCATATGCTTGATTATATAAATATGGAACAGACTGAGTTACATATGGAACTACTTTTGCAGGTGATTCCTACTTCAAAACTCTCTACTACAAACCTACTACCAACTTCAAAGCCTCTCAAAACAATACGAGTATAAGTATAAGTGCAGATGAGGATGGGTTTTTGGATGGAAGTGTGACGAGTCTAGTAAATGGAACGTATAGTTTTACAAAGACTTATGCTGGTAATGAAACAGAAATAGCAAAAAACTACTACTATTCCTATAATGTCACAGGACAAGGGCTACTAGAAGGCGTATCAGCATGAATACCTATCAATAGTGCATTTTGAGTAAATAATCTTGTTTATAAAGTAAGCACTATTTTGCCAATAAGTAATATTAACTTAATTTTAACACCTCAATGCCAACCAGCTCCTAGGTCATTTAAAGTGCAGTATAGCACAGATAATATTTCATATACTGATTTAAGAACATATACAAATGCAGATAATCTTGCAGCACAAACTACAGCAATACCAATATCAGGCGTTACTGTATTCTATCTAAAGTTCGTATTTGTCGCATCCTGAATTTGTTATATAAATTCTCTTTCTTTATCTTGAACTCTCGACACCTCCACTATCCCTACTCTCTACAACTACCCTACTAATAAAGCAATACGAGAAACATACACAAAGACTCTTTCTGCTAATACTACGACCGCTATCTACAGAGCAACTAAATATTGATTCCCTGCTATAGAATATTCAAATGGAGAATACCAATTCCTAAACATAGATACTACCGCAACATCAAGTGTCGTGAAATTCTCTGAATTATGAGTGACGTATACAACTGTAGCGGATGGTGGATCTATAGCTCTCACTTCTACTAATAAGCCAGTCGTATATGTAGAGGTAAACATCACCGCAAATCGAATTTATCTCTCTAGTAACGACTATAACGCAATAAGCGATAAAGACGGAAGTAATAAACAAACAGTCGTCTATCAGGTAAAATTCCAATGACTTGTAGATGCTTATAATGACCTCAAAGACAAATTAAACAAGATTGTTTCGTATTTGGCAACGCTTTAGACTTGATTTATCTATAAATATAAATATAATGCTCATATCTTAACTAATAGATATGCTAACATGAGTCATCATACAGGTAGTCTCTCTCGGGTTCACTATGGGGTATACTGGGCTTAAATGCTGACAGTATGGCGGAGTTTATTATGAGACTCCTTCTCATATAGAAATATACGTCTGTGACCTCGGAGACTGACAGATCGAATACTATAAAGCTCACGAAACTGGTCATTATGTCGATAGCAAGCTAATAAAAGAGCAAAAGGAAGAATATAAAAAGCTCTACGAATCACATAAGAAGATCGGGCTAAAAGCATTCTATAGACCATATTGAATGACAAGTGTACAAGAAAGCTTCGCAGAAGACTACGCCTTCCTCAATAAAAAAACAAAAAACAAATATATCCGACAGCGTGTAGCATTTATCAAGAAGCTATGAAACTAAGCACACTCATCTCCATCCTAATAGTTCTTTTATTTTTCACCCTCTTATGCGAACCATCGACAAAATATTAGAATACAACCTATCAGAACATGAAGAAAACTGCCTATACCAGTGCGGAATTATAAATTGAGTATGATGAGAAGGATTTAATATAGAAAACGCTCTACGAGCAAATATAGAGCTTTTACCATGATTCGATAATGATAAGGTAGAGGCTCTTATTTCTGATATGAAGAAACTATCAGAAGAACATGATATCCAGTACAAATTCAAAATGTGATTTTACCTATCGAACTACAAATTCTCTAAAAAACTCTTTCATCTTCTCCACTGGTGATGAGCAAAAAGATTTGCAATTTTTTTGATCGCACTTATACTTTTAAATAGGTACTGAAAACCGTTTTATAACAAATAAGCCAGCCCCTTTAATGCCAGAAAGTTTTATGGTCATTCTAATAAAAAAATACTTGTGGGAACTCGTGCTTTTAGCGACCTGCTTATCAATGTTTCACCAGTCTATAGATAACTTTTGAGGAGATGCAAGATGGGTATGAATAGCAAAATGAATCGTAAATGGAATATACGCTTCTGTGTTTTTCGGCGGTATAGGTGGGTATATGTTCCAAGAAGCAGGACTTGTCGGATGAATAATAGTGTGAGGACTTGTGGGCGTAGCAACCGCACGAGACTTGGCACTATTATTTTTAGCGAAGATGTCACAGAAAGATAGACCGTAACTGGTCGTGTTTATCCATAAAATCAAATTTTGATACATTGGCTAAGAAACTCAAAGCAATCGTGGCAAGCAAAGTACAAAAGGAAATCTATTCTGATATGATTTATCATGTGGATTCCTTTTTTTATTGCTTTTTATTTACTCACATTTCCTCTTATTATAGAGTGAATGTGACATAACTTTTTATAATATGGAACGAATCGAACTACAGGAATACGAAGACGGAACTATCCCTCTTCATGTCGCTCACTTTTATCAAAACAAGAAGCAAATACAAATCCTTGAGATCCTCGATCGAGCGGAGAGAAAGCACCTCGATGATGATGAAATGCGAGAAGTAGAACCATGACAGACTTTCCCTCTCTTTAACTTCATGAGATAAATAATGCCAAAATTCCACTGCAAAAACTGTAAGAAAGAAATCTTATCATCCCCTCA
>Ga0073900_10000733_pt1 | contig 19866 bp, 18 predicted proteins | sample KloWWTmetKNB5Kit_FD_66666 | JGI IMG/M metagenome (GOLD analysis project Ga0073900, IMG submission 66666) | Active sludge microbial communities from Klosterneuburg, Austria, studying microevolution and ecology of nitrifiers - Klosterneuburg... | ecosystem: Engineered > WWTP > Aerobic digester >...
CAACGAACGGTGCTTGGCGGACAAAAACAGACAGAAAATCCAACTCCGACCGGAAATTTCAAAAAATTAAATCCATTCAGGATGCATCGGCGATTAAACGCAATTTATAGAAGTGCCCTTATGATGATCGTCTGGACTGCAGCCTTGAGCATCGCCTATCTAGTTGCCGGCCGTTCTTTTGAACAGGCTCTGTTAGCTGGAAAAATCGTCCTCATTGGCTTCGTCCTCGGATTTGTCGGTTCCAAGCTTTGCGCTGCGCTACATGCGTTTCGAGATGCAAAAACCGCCCTTTTCAACCATCGTCGTTAACCTGCAGCACCCAGACCCTCTCGATTCGTCGAAGGGTCTTCTTTATGCGGCCGCCTGGCTTCATAAACAAGACCCTTTACTTGGCTGAGTTTCAGCTCGTCCCTTACGGATTCGGACGTGATCGAAGCCGCTACCCATATCGCCACCCGGCGATTTATCCCTGATCGGGGCACCTCCCCGACAGGGGCCATGGTGCCTCTTTTTTTGAAGGAGTTTCACCATGAAAGCACGTATCACCCTGTCCCTCCTGTTCGCTCTGCTCGTCGCCAGCACTCCCGCTCGCGCGGACATGCTGACCGGTCTTCTGATCGACGCTACCCGCGCCGTTCTGACCAAGGCCACGCATGTCGTTGTCGATACCGCCAAGGAAACCTTCGCCACGAAGGAATCTGAAGAGGATCGCAAGGCCCGCGAGAACGAAGAGATCGAAAAGGCTGCTGACCAGATCCTGGCTCAGTATCCCGAAGATCAACGCGAAGCGAAGAAGCCGGACGTCATGATGCGCCTCACCAAGGTCTATGCGCAGTACAAGACCCTGGATGCGCGTCAGGCCGCCGTCCGTGCCGAACAGAACAGCGTTGGTAACGTCGTCATCGAATCGGTCGCAGGCTCCGCCTCCGGCTTTCTCAACAACCGCATTGCCCTCGATAGCGCAGCACGTTCTGCGTTCGCGCGCTGGCGGTAACGATGATCTGCCCGCTGTACCCGGCAGTCCCTTCTCCCTGACCTCTGGTTGGGGAGCTTTTCAGAGAGGCTTCAATGAGGCTTCTGCGAAAAGTTGTCCGGTTTTTCGGGTGACCGAGAACGCCTACGGCTTTGCGTTATAAGCCGCTACCTCCAGCTTTGCTGGTTTCTTCATCCGCCCAGGGGGTACCGCCTCCGGCGGTGATCCTTATGGCCATTTCAAGGAGTAATCCATGTCTATTCGCTACATGCGCCAAGTCATCGCAGAACGCGGTATCTACGATGGTGCGTTGTTCCTCAAAGAGCAGGGTGCAACGCTCGACGAGGTTTATCTGGCGGCATTCAAACGGAATCCGCCCACCAAAACGGCTTAGTGCTGTTTTGCCCTTTCCCTTGGAGAGGGTTTTTCAGCGCCTCTGACCTATCGGGGGCGGTGAAAAATCAGTTTTTCCCGAGTGATCGGAAACGCTTACAGCTCTGCGTTATGAGCTGCTGCCCTCACTGCTGTCTTGTGAGGTTCCCCTAGTCGGGCCCATCTCCCGACAAGGGGCATGGTGCCCTTTCAATGAGGTGTGCCATGACTATTCGTTTTTCGGATATTTGCAAGAAGGAAGTAAAGGCCAAGGCCAACGGTATTTGGGATCGAATCGCGTCGCAGTTGGCGCCCTCGATCCTGCCTGCCATTGACCATCCTGGTCTGGTGCATATCGACTGCATGATGCACGGTGGAAACGGTGACTTTCGGGTCTATCGTGACTTTCTGGACTCTGGCGGCGGTGTTTGCACTTGTGGCAACTGGCCCGACGGTATCGCACTGATCGGCGCGGTCAATGACTGGACGTTCAAGGACGCCCTGTCCGAGATCGGACGTCTTGTACTTGGTGACAAGCCCCAGTTGCAGCCTGTCCGTCGAGAAGCACGTCGTCGCGACACAGCCAAAGAAGACGCGGCCATCCGGCAGCGCCTGACCGCGTTGTGGAGCAGCGGCATCTCCTTCAGGAGTGCTGAGTCGAGGGCGGCCTGGATGTACCTGGTCAGCCGTGGCCTGAAGATTCCCCGGAATCTGCAGGTCGTGCGCTTTCATCCTTCGATGGCCTTCTACGAGAAGGGTCAGCTTGTCGGGCATTTCCCCGGCATGATGGCCTGCGTTTCGGCTCCGGACGGTGCTCCAGTGACCATCCACCGTACGTTTCTCACAGAAGACGGCCACAAAGCTCCTGTCGAGTCACCGAAGAAGCTGTGTCCCCATGCGAGCAACCGCCCGCTGCAAGGTGCTGCGATTCGTTTGTTCCCAGCAACGGACACCCTCGCGGTGGCCGAAGGGATCGAGACTGCTTTGGCTGTCACGGAAATGATCGGCATACCATGCTGGGCGACCGTTACAGCCGGCCTGATGGCGGAATTCGTTCCTCCTCCGGGCATCAAGCGCGTCACGATCTACGCTGACAAAGACAGTCCGAGCAAATTCCACCCGAAAGGACACGGTCAGGAAGCTGCAACGACGTTGGCTGAGCGTTTGTGGAAGTGCGGTATCCAGGCGGGTGTTGAGTTGCCTCCAATCGATATTCCCGACGGCAAGAAGGGTATCGACTGGCTGGACATTCACGCTGGCGTAAGCGCGCTGCAGAAGGCAGCCGCTTGAAAATAACCTTGTTTCACCTTTCTCCCCGCTTGTCGGGGAGCTTTCCAGACGGCCTGCGCGGCAGACCGTCCGGAAAGCTGATGCATTGCTTACTTCTTGTCCTTCGTGGGAGCAGCGACGGCGGTCTTGAAGCTGGCGCCGGCAGAGAACTTCGGCACGGTGGTCGCGGCAATCTTGATCTTCTCGCCGGTCTTCGGGTTCTTGCCTTCGCGGGCCGCACGGGCGGAGGCCTTGAAGGTGCCGAAGCCGACCAGGGTTACGGAGTCGCCGGCAGCAACGGCCTTGGTGATCGTGTCGACAGCCGTGTCCAGTGCACGGGCGGCAGCGGCCTTCGAGATTTCGGCGCCGGCAGCAATGGCATCGACGAGTTCGGATTTGTTCATTGGTCAATACTCCAAGTAGTTGAAATTGAGGGGAGAAATGTCCTCAACGACCAATAATACCCTGCAGGCATGCGGGTTTCAGGTTTTCTCGGGTGACCGAAAACGCTTACTGGTCTGCGTTATGACCAGCTTTTGGCGAGTAGCACTATCGCTTTTCCCTTGTGGGCCACATTCCCCACTGGGGAGCATGGGCCCCTGTAAATCGGAGGTGTCCCATGTTTGGTAATAAAGCAGCAGTTCTCAAAAACATCCTGCGTCCGGAAACGGTCGTTGCGTTGGAAAACGTCTCTTTCACCATGCGCGCGCAAGCGTTGCCGGGTGTTCTTGATGCGTCGGAAAGCATTGATGAGGTGCTTCTGACGGGCGACAACCCGGACGAAGAAACCATTGATGTTGCCCGCATCATGCGTTGCACTCCGGACACGGAGGAGCGCATGGTGGTCTTGGAGCGATTCGTCGTTGCCGGTGGACTTGTTTACGATCAGGATTCGGAGCATCTGAATCCCTGCGAACCGGGTACTGCCAATGGCAACATCTATCACGTCGGCTCTCGGCGTGGTGATGCAGACGAACAGAGCAGCTACTACGCTGCACTGGGTATGGATGGCGATGGCAACAAGGATTTCACCTGCCAACCTGTCCGTGACCGTATCGCGAAGCGTGTGATGAAGGGAATCGGAAACGATCTCTCGATCCTCACCCGCTTGCTTCACCGGCTTCGTGCCACCGGCCGTCCCGTATCGAAGGCCTCCCTGGAAAGCGTGATTCAGTTCGCGATCGACCAAGAGGGGCTTGAATACGCACTCGATTACCTTGCCGACTCCCTCTGGGGCGTCGCCTACTGGAATCGAATGGACAGCAAGCTGCAGGACGCACTTCAGCCCCTGGCAGACCTCTTTTCCGAGTCGGAAGCCGAGGAATGCTGGGATGAGGCGTACGCAGCTGGCGAAGTGGGCAATCCTTTGGCCATTCCCCTCGACATCTATGAGCACGGCGGCATCGCCTACTCTGTGACCGGGACCGGAATGAACTGCCGTTGGGACACGTCCCGCGCCGCCGCAGTGTGGGTGCCTGATGAGGATGCCATCGACAATATCCGGTCGAATGTGTTTTCCGAACTTGGTATCGGCCAGGTCGCCTGGTTTGGCGCTCTCGGCAGCGAAACCGATCCGTTGCACGCCCGATACTCACTTGATGGCTCGACCTGGGTGGGTGAAGGCGAAGGCTGGAAGTGGCGTGAAGCTCAGGACAAGCTCGTCGCTGCGAGCACCAAGGCGATCGACCGTAAAGAGCTGAACTCACTGATGTATGTCAAGGCGGTTGAATACTGCAAGGGCGTCCTCGAGGAGTACAACGACTGGCGAAACGGCAACGTCTATGGCGTCGTCTGCTACGTCATAGACCGCTCCACCGGCCGGGTCATCAAGGATGAGGAAGACGAATGCTGGGGTTACCTCGGCAGCCAGTACGCTGAAGAAGAGCTCGACGCGCTCGTGCTCTCCAAAGCCCTGGAATACGGTCAGACCGTCCATTAAGGACTCGTTCCTTACCCATCTCCGGATGGGTTTTCTTGAGCGCCCTGGGCTACCAGGACGGTGAAGAAAACCCAAGGTTTTGTCTCGTGAGAGACCAACGCCAACGATCCTGCGTTATGGATCGCTCCATCTCTTGGCCGACGGGCCTTGAGGTAATCCAACCCTGCGGGGGTACGCTCCCGACAGGGACGTGCTGCCCGCAAAAATCCTTGCAAGGAGATTTGCCATGAATCAAGCAGCACAATTGGAAGAAAGCATCGTCAGCAGCGTCAACGAGAGCCGTTTCCTCGAGCATTTGAGGACGCTGTTCTCGACCTCGACGACTGTTCTTGCGGAATGTTTGCAGAACGGCCGGCGGGCTGGTGCAAGCCAGATCGACTTCGACTACGACGCCTCGACCTCCACCCTGACCATCACGGACAACGGCTGCGGCATCGCCGACTTCCGTGCCCTGGTAACGGTGGCAGAGAGTGGCTGGTCAGAGGAGACGATGGCCAGCGAAAAGCCCTTCGGCATTGGTTTTTTTAGCGTCAGCTTTGCTGCCGAAACCATCGTCGTCGAAAGCCGCGGCCGCCAGATCTCGTTCTCCTCCGAGGACTTGATCGCCAAACGTCAGATCGCAGTACAACCCTCCAGCTTCATCGGAGGCACCAGGATCTCGCTGATCAAGTCCAAGCTTGATGAGAAGAATATCCGCAACGCGTTGGGCAACTACGCAAAGGGCTTTGCCGTCCCTGTCTTCTGGGGCGAGGAAGAACTGGAGCGGCCCCATGCGCTGGCCTACCTGAATGGAGCAACGACGCCGATTGGCTTCGTCCATGTTCCCGGTATCCACAGCGACGCACCAATCGCCTTCAACGGCCTTGGTGTGGTGTATTGCCAAGGACTGCCGGTAACGGTTCAGGGATTCACCAAGCACTACCATGGGGACAAGGAGCCGTGCCCTATCGTGCATGTGGATCATCTGGTCTATACGCCCCGGATGCCGGACAGGGATTCCCTGATCGACTCCGAGAAGGCTTCCAAGGACTTCTATGCTGTTTTGAAGGGTCTTTGGAGGGATCACATCACTGCCAAGAAGGCCGAGATGTCTGCAGTCGACTTCGTGGAGACCTATTGGAACGCCGCGCAGAAGGCTGACTTCTTGACCGTCATGGGTGATGTACCCGTCCTGCCAAAGCGCATGGTGCAGTACGTGGCCGAAACACCGGTCCTGCTGCGCGATGGCGACTGCTACATGTACCGCTACAAGGATCATGTGACGCTGGAGCAGGTTCAGTCGGGTGAGGTGCAGTTGTGCAAGGACTTCGACGAAGAAGGCGGCGGCACTGACTTCGCCAAGCTGATGTTCGCCATGATGACCAACCTGCTGTTCGTTCAGTACGGACTCCCCGATAACCACTGGGTTCGCCCGTTCCTCCGTGACATCGCGGAAGAGGAGGTGAAGATCGGTGGCAAGGTCGTCGCAAGCGAGCATTTCAGCGGTGGTTGGTGCGAAGGCAGCGCCAAGTTGGTGAAGGACCTGGCGGTAACGATGGGCGGCAAGACAGTGCTCCTGGACGAACCGGTGTGTCTTGGTTCGGATGCTTGGAGCGGTTCAGCTGCTTTTCTGGTCCCGCTGCATGTCGCCAAGAACGGTGGAAGCGCCGGTTACGTGTTGCGTCAGCTCTCGACCTATGTCGATGGCAACGACAACTACTGCGAAACGGACTTCGGCCTGGATAGCGATCGCTTTGACGACCTGGTTGCAATCCTTGCTGGTGAGCCCGGTAACGAGACCATTGAAAAATGCCTCGAAAACGCCGGCGCCCGTCGCAAGACCAACCTGCGCAACAAGTCGTTCCTCGTAACGTTCGACGGGGAAGGCAACATCGTGGTTACCGAAGCTCAAGCGCAAGCCTAAGCCCGGACCACTTCTGACTTCCCTCCGGGGAAGTCTTTCTTGAGCGTCCTGGAAGGACAGGCTGTTCACGAAAGAATCGGTTTCTCCCGTGTGGGAAAACGCCTACGAGTCTGCGTTATGACTCGCTTCACTCCAGTCGTACGACTGGTTCTTCAATCGCTCCGGGGGCCGCCTCCGGCGGTGAACTCCGTGGGCAATCCAAAGGAGTATCACCATGGCTTTTGAAATCGCAATCGCAATCGCAATCGCAATCGCAATCGCAATCGCAATCGCAATCACCGACCCTTCTGTGCAGGCATCGATCATTTCCGCACTCGGCGGCATCGTCGCGGCAGCCATCGCTGCGATCGCTGCGGCCGTGATCGGAAAGCAGATCTCCGGCAGGAAGAAGCTTCAGGTCGCGCTTCTTGATGCAGTCGATGACATTGAGTTTCTTTTGGCCGTTGAGCAAGAACACTGCAACCTCCACAAGGAGGTGAGCGAGGAATCATTCAAGCAGCGCGTTCGTCAGTCGGTCCGTGATCAGGGGCTTGAGTGGTCCGGGCGTTTCACCCCGGGCCGCGCTCGTTCGATGTCCATCATCAAGGGGAAGTGATATGAGCTACGAGAAATGTGTGGCCACGTACCGGAAGCTGTGCGACGAGCATCAGCACGATGCCGGCGCACTGAAACTGGTGCACGTGTTCGATCAGGAGATCACGCACATGCGTCTCGGCGACTTTTTTTCCGCTTACCTCGAGGCCTACCTGGCAGTCGAGAACGCGAGGCAGTCATCGCTGGGGTGCGTGTAGCGCCTTCTTTGTCCCTTACTCATTGAGTAGGGGGCTTTTTCAAGTGCTTGGCTTCGAGCCCTTGAACAAGCATCCCCCATTTCGTTCCGTGAGGAGCAAACGTCCGCAGCCAAACGATAGAGGCTGTTTTTCAACATGTGCCGCAAGGTGCATGGTCTCCAGCCCTGTCAGGGGATAACCCTGCCGGGTTGTTTTTTGGCCCGATCCATGAAAGGAGCCAACTCATGATCGGAAAGCTCGCCGCCTCGTGCGGATTCAAGTTGCCGTTACAGGTTTTGCAGTCCGCTGCAGGGTTCTATCTCGGTACGTCAGAACTTGTTATGCCCATAAGTAGAGAGTCAGTTGAATACTGGCCTTCCGCTGAAGCTGCCGCTGACTGTCGCCCTGAGCAACGGTAAATGGACCCAGAAAGAGGATCTGTATGGGTGACAGTGACCTAGACGAGCACTCTCCGGCAAAGTCGCCAATAAACGAAGGTGATCGGTACCCCCTGAGTACCCTATGGAGAGGAAGCGCATACAAACAAGCAAACAGAAAAATTGCCTAAATTGAACTTTCGCCATAAAATTCGTCAAAATAAATTATTGGCGCAATGGCGGTGGTTTCAAGTGAGCAAAGACAGCAAGGAAGAATCAACAGGGATCGAAAGTGATCTCGTCAATTTGGCGCGACTGGCAGCCAGCGAATCACTTGAGGATACGCGGCTGTTTTTGGCGCGTCTGATCAGGAAGTACAGGCAATCCCATCCCGAGCTGGCTTCACGTCTTGACCAATCACTCAAATCCACTCAGACGCGCTCGTCAGGCAATTCTGTACTCCGACGTGGCGCACCAGTGGTTGAGTCAAGCGAAACGGCCCTTCCAATTGACGGTGACTCTCGGCTGGCATTGATTCGCGTCTTCGATGACCGCGCAGGACTCCCCCCTCCAATTCTGCCAAGCGGTGTCCATGACGCAATTGGAGCCATTGTTCGCGAGCGCCAGGAATTCAAAAAATTAGCTGCTCGGGGCATAAGCCCGACACGTTCAGCCATTCTGGTTGGGCCACCGGGGGTCGGCAAGACACTATCGGCACGCTGGATCGCTAGTAGTTTGGGCAAACCCCTCTGGGTGCTTGATTTGACGGCCGTCATGAGCAGCCTACTCGGCAAGACTGGTAACAACCTGCGTGCCGCCTTGGACCATGCCAAGAAACATGCAGCAGTTCTGCTGCTCGACGAAATTGACGCAATCGCCAAGCGGCGTAGCGACGAATCTGACATCGGAGAACTAAAGCGTTTGGTTACCGTCATGCTCCAGGAAGTCGATCAATGGCCAGATACCGGCCTGCTACTGGCAGCCACCAACCACCCGGAACTGGTCGACCCGGCGCTCTGGCGGCGTTTCGATATGGTTATCAAATTCGACGCTCCAGATGCAGCCTCCATTGGCGTAGCAATAAAACGCTTCTTGGGAGACGACCAGGAAGCGTTTCAGCCATGGATTGACGTCCTGGCCGCAGGCATGCAGGGGCAATCGCTGTCAGACGTCGAACGTAGCGTTAACGCGTTACGACGTGGCCATGCTCTGCAGACGGCTCCTATCGAAAAGTTGATTGGCTCTGCCCTGGATCAACGTCAGGAAGAACTCAGCAAAGTTGAACGCCTAAACCTCGCCATCGAATTGGCTAAGGCAGGTCAGCACACCCACATGCAAATTAGTCAGATGACCGGGGTCGCTCGCGACACCATTCGTAAACACGCGGGGCCTTCCCCCCGCAAAGGCAGGGGGCTCAAATAAATGTCCACGCGATACCTTATCGGCCGTGCCGAATTGCTGACCTACCCAATCGAGGCGCCCAAGAAAAAGACGGGTGACAAAGCGCACCCTTACACGCTTGGGGAGGCACAACGAATCATCGTTCCTGAGATTGAGGTGGCCAATACCATCTTTCAATCTTTGCCCACGAAGGCATGCGCTGACGATCTCGCGGTCGCCCGTCTGGTATTGCATCCCGCCTACTTGGCGAAATCCTTTTTCCCGAAACTACTGCTTGATCAGGTTGGGCTGTCTTCAGTGGGTTCGCGCACCCGCCGGATCAAACCGCGTCATCAAACTCAGAAAAAGGCTCCCCCCGAGGCGGAAACTACAGAGTTGTTCGTGGCCGGAACGCGGGCCGCGCTATCCAACTTCCCTGCATTTGCGCAGAGCCTGAACGAACAAATGCCGGTCGCAGAGCAGTTTGCCCGCATCGAGACCTTTGCCGCAATGACTCCGGTGGATCGTCTGCATCTCGATGGAGCTACTGTTGGCCATGTATTCGAGGTTGGCTTGCATTTGCCCCCCGAAGGCAACGCGTCAGATGTGCGGTCGATGTTTGCTGACTACGCCAAGGACTGTGGCTTCGAGGTCAATGGTGCGTTCGAGTTCGAGGCTGGCCGGTTACTTTTCGTGGCTGTTGAAGGTGAGGCCTCCGGTTTGGAACAACTTTCACAGTTTACGCTGACTCGCGTTGTTCGCCCGATGCCACATCTTAGGGCTGCTCGCCCAGTTACCCGTAGCATGCCGCTAGCTGTTTCCTTTTCAATGCCAAGCGGCGAGCCGCTTTCCCGTGAACCAAAAGTAGCCATTCTTGATGGCGGTTTGCCACCAGAACACGTTCTCGACCCCTACATTCGTCGCTACTTCCTGGCGGACGAAGAAGCGAGCGATGTTACTGACTTCACCGAACATGGCCTTGGCGTTACATCAGCTGTGCTGTTCGGGCCGATCGAACCAGAATCTGCTGCTGAACGCCCCTACGCTCCAGTGGATCACCACCGGGTATTGGATACCAAGATTGAGGGGGAAGACCCCTACGAGTTGTATCGAACCCTCGGGCACGTCGAAACTGTTCTCCTCTCTCGCCAATATCAGTTCATTAACCTCAGCCTCGGGCCTGACCTGCCCATAGAGGACCAGGACGTCCATGCTTGGACAGCGGTCATCGATAGCATCTTGAGTGACGGTGAAACGTTGATGACCGTTGCGGTTGGCAACAATGGCGAGCGAGATGCAGCGCTTAGCCTGAATCGTATCCAGGTGCCTTCTGATAGCGTCAATGCCTTGTCTGTAGGTGCTGCCGATCGAAGTGGTAATGGCTGGAAACGCGCCGGCTACAGCGCTACCGGGCCTGGCCGCAGCCCTGGGCGTCGCAAACCAGATGTCGTAGCCTTCGGCGGCGCACCGAAAGAGTATTTCCATGTCGCAGCACCGGGCAAGCGCCCGAATCTAGCCGCTACCCTTGGAACCAGTTTTGCTGCCCCATTAGCCTTACGCTCAGCTGTTGGTATTCGTGCCATTCTGGGCGACGCAGTTCACCCGCTGACCATAAAGGCACTTTTGGTCCACGGCTGCGAAAACAAGGATGAGCATGACGTTCATCATGTCGGCTGGGGCCGCGTGCCGGCAGACATTAACCAGCTGATCACTTGCGAAGAGGGAGAAGCACGAATTATCTACCAAGGGGAGTTGCGTCCCGGAAAATTCCTGCGAGCACCCATCCCTCTGCCGAGCTTCCAACTCGAAGGCAAGGTCTGCTTGCGGGCTACGTTCTGCTACGCGAGCCCGGTCGACCCTCAGGATGCCGGCGCCTATACAAAGGCTGGTCTGGGAATCACGTTCAGGCCAAACAGCGGTAAGCGAAAAGAAGGAGCGGCAAACGCTTCGACTGCCACATTTTTCCCGGCAGCGGAATTCCGGACAGAGGCGGAGCTACGGGCCGACTTGGGCAAGTGGGAAACCGTCCTGCACGCCGAGAACAAGTATTACGGGAGCAGTTTGCTTGAGCCTGTGTTCGATGTGCATTACAACGCACGTGAAGCGGGCGGACAGGCATCATCGGGAGCTCCTGCTATCCGTTACGCCTTGGTTGTTACAGTAAGTGCGCCAAAGCACGCACAACTGCATCAAGACATCCTTGCGGCGCATTCGGTTCTGCAAGCACTTGAACCGCAAGTATCTCTGCCTCTCCGTACATAGACATTGCGTCAACCTAAAACGAGGGAAATGATCCAGACTGGTCTAAAGAAAATTCGCAATGTGTTGTGCTTCGGCGAAATTCAAGGGGAACCGTCCTTGGTGACAGAAGACTGAAGTTCTTTGTTCCAATCTCGTCCTAGGTTGACCTTAACTATTTCCCGGAAGCCTTTGAAGCGTTGCTGAGGGAAGCCATAACCGCCAACATGTCCCGCTTCAATTCCGCGGCCCTGGTAGGGTTAGCCGGCTCGGGTGCGTCGCTTCCTGGCGTGAAGACGGACTTCATAGCCAGCGACTCTTCCATTAACTCGGCCATGCGAACTGTGGCGTTGAGCAGGGGAAAGCGCGGATCGGTTGGGGCCAAATAACCGCCACGTAGCGTTCTCAGGACCTCTGCCATTTTCGGGGCGAAGACGCTTCGGCTGCGCTCATCACTGTCCCGGATGGAAATCTTGCCTGCAGTCACGTCCTTCTCCTCCTGGTCGAGGGCTGCCATCAATTCGGCAAACTGCTTCATCCCCGCGGCAACGGTCGCAGATCCGTGGATCGCCTTTTCGAGGTCGACCTTGGCGGCCGGAGCGAAATTCACCAGGCCGAACGCCGTCGCAAGAGCAAGGGCAGCGCCAATGGCGCCGCGCTGCAATCGAAGTTTCCGAAATGCCTCCATGTCCAAGCGCTCGGGCAGGAAAAATGCCAGTGCTGATCCGGCCACCAGCCCGCCAATGTGCGCCGCCGTGTCGATCCCGTCCTTCGTGAAGCTCTGAACAAGCGAGTAGGTGATGAAGAAGCTCAGGCTCGTGATCATCTGCTTGCTGAAGGAGTGGGGCATCCTCTTTCGGTGCTGGAAGATGGCCACGAACAGGGCGCCCGTCACACCAAAGATGGCACCAGATGCGCCAACCGCCACCGTGGTCTGCGAAGCGAAGTGGAGGCTGAGCGCACTCCCGATAATCCCCGAACCGAAGTAGATAAGCACGAAAAGGCGATGCCCATAGATACGCTCGACAATCAAGCCGGCGCTGATTAGGGCGGCCATGTTGATGACCAGGTGGAAGACGTTCCCATGGAGGAACGTCGAGGAGATCAGACGCCAAAACTGTCCGCTCTGGACGGCAGAAGTAGCGTTTGCACCCCAGTCGAAAAGCATTGGGATCGGCGAGCCGAGGATTTTGGCGCCGGCGGCCACCATTGCGATCCAGACGATCACATTGGTAACGACCAAGAAGGAGGTCACCCACGGTATCGGCGCAAGCACCCGAACGCTCTCCATGAATTCGCGCGCCTCCCGGACGGGATTCCTGATGTCGATCTCGGCAAGATCCTCATGGTTGCGGAGGAACTGGATAATTGACGTGGCCAGCTGGTCCTGCGCCGTTGCATCGAGGCCGGCAAGGGAGATTGTCGGCCGGGAAGGATTGGTGCCAGTGAGGAAGAGTTTCTTGTTGGGGAGTCCGAGATCCGGGGACAACTCAAAGACCAGGTAGGACTGGTCGTGGATCGCCTGAATTGAAATACCCTTGATCGAGCTCCAGGGCAACTTCTTGGTCGAGCCGGAAATCATCGGCGATTCGACGCCTTCCTCGGACAGTTTCACCACCAGCTGGCCAGGTCGGAACTGGCGCAGTAGGAAGTAATCGACCAGGCCGACGATGACCAGGAAGAAGGTCGCCATGACCGCGACGCTGATATCGCCATGAGGTGCCCGTAGCGCGGAGACCGTGAAGCCAATCAGGGAAAACCCCCAAAGCAGCATACGAGACTTGTAGGCCTCGCTTCGATTAGACGAATAGAAGGATTTGACCCCGAATTGGATCGCTTGCGTTTGGCTGTCCACTGAAACTCCTCATAGGCCGATAGTCGACACGCCCAATTAAGGGCGTATCCGCCCATTTTCAGGGGCGGCAATTGGCTCGGCAATCGTAAAAAGACGCCGAAAAAGGGGGTTTGGACGTAGAAATGGACATTGAACCCACCTAATAGGGGGCTTAGACGGACGCTGCAGGCAAACTGCCTCACCGGCGGGCGCCGCGGCGCTCTGCAATCAGGTCGCGCAAGGCCTTGCTATGTAAGGCCATCAGAACCACTCGCTGGCGATCCGTGAGTTCTGGATCGCTGCACATGGCTTCAAGCAGGCGGGCCTGAACCCAGATCAGCCGCTTGGCCTGAGTGTCGGCCGTGATCACTTTCCCTTCGCCTAGCATTTTGGCCGTTATTTCAAGGGTGCGGAATATCACGTGAGTTGACCATGAGTTCTCAGTGGTGTTGACCAGCAAACATCGAGAGAACCGGCCCGAACGACAGGTTGGAACTCCACGCTACCGCCGGATTCGCTCCGGAACCTGCTACGACAGGAGTTGCTGCCCAAGACCGAGACCGAGACGGTCAAGCTGACTTTATACTTGGAGCTCTTCAACGCGGGATGCTTGACGCAGAAAGCGGAAAACGAATTGAGCGGCGAGATGCTATAGTCATGCGTTGGTCCAAATAGCGCGTCGCTGTTGAGGCCTCAAGCATGAACACCTTGGCCCTGCTCAGGGAAATGAAATTCTTGGATAGGCGCGTCGCCACCGTCGCGGCGTGGCCGCGAACGGAGTCAACGTGATGGGCGACTACTTCAGCGATCGTCAGAACGGACCACGCGCACGCACCGAGCAGGTGATTTCGCCCACGGTCTGGGCGGGTCTCGTGGCAACGGTGCAGGCGTTAATCAATAGCGGCGCATTCGGCCTACGCTTTCCCGAGCGCTGTCCGGATGGACAAGCCACTTGCGGCGGCGATTTGGACGCCTTGGCGGATTCCGTAAGTGCAGAAATGCCAGGTCTGGCTTGGCCGTTGGAGACAGCTTCCGTTGAGGGAGAGGGGTACTTTTCTGAGCGCCAGCCATTCGCGCCGGACACGTTGCTCGTTTTGGACTTCATAGAGTTCGTGCACGCATCAGTGGCAAAGCCGATCTCTGGGAAGTATCACGACTTCTTCAGTCATCACCACCTGACCTTCGATCAAGAGGCGGGGCAGGAGGATTTCCGTGCGACCGTCAATCGCATATTCTCGCGCAACGGAGTTGCGTTCGAGATGCTGCCCAATGGCCGAATTGAACGACTGCTCCCGCCTGTGCTTGGCGAAGAACTGAAACGAACGCTCTTCAATACTGGGGATCGCACGCTCGACAACATGCTCGACGAGTGCCGAGCCAAGTTTTCGGATCGCAATCCATTGGTGCGTCGCGAAGCGCTGGAGCGGTTATGGGACGCATGGGAGCGACTCAAATCACTCGCTGACCCGAGCGACAAGAAGCGCTCGGTCAAGATCATTCTCGACGCGGTGACTCCCGTGCCATCGCTGCGGGAGAGACTGGAGATAGAGGCGACAGAATTGAACTCCATTGGAAACAGCCACCTCATTCGGCACTCGGAGATCTGCCAGGTGCCGGTGATCGATGTGGACCAGGTCGACTACCTGTTCCACCGACTGTTCGCCATGATTCAGCTGATGCTGAGAAAGAAGTAGGAAGTACGAACGCCCGTACGCTGCGCTAAGATGCCGACGGTCACTCAGGCGTCATGTCGCGTTTGTGATGTCATGTAAATGTAAAAGATCAACAGGGGTGAGACGCGATGCTTGAATGGTACTTGGAGGTAAATGCCCTGTTTCGGGCAATGCGCCAGAAAGCGATCGATGCACAAGGCCTCCTTGCGAGCGAAGATAAAGCAGGGGCCAAGTTGATTAATGGCTATTTGAAAGCCGATTATCAACTGCTGCGCAAGCTGTGGACCGGCGCAGGGTTCCCTGAGCAAGACATGGGAAGTCTTGGGAGGCATATCGGGTTTGGCGAGGCCAATGACTACGACGACATCCTTGCGCGCGATCTACCCCAGGTGGAGGTCAGGGCAGAGGCGCACGTGCGCGACGCGACGGGCACCAAACCAAGCATAGGCTTCGAGGAACTGCTGCATCCGGTTATCTTCGCGCACGCCTTTCAGCACTATGTGAACGGGCACTACCGCGATGCCGTGTTGAACTCGGTTGTTGCAATCTTTGATCTGATGCGAGAGCGCACCGGCTTGGATCTCGACGGCGCGGCTCTCGCGACGCAAGTGTTGAGCTTGGAGAAGCCGCACCTAATACTCAGCGAACTTGACACGGAATCGGGCAGAAATGACCAGAAGGGATTCATGCAAATTTTGGTCGGTGCTTACCTTGGCATTCGCAATCCCAAGGCTCATTCACTAAATCATGATCTCGACCCGGAGAAGGCCGCGCAGTATCTGATTTTCGCCAGCCTTCTAGCCCGACGGATATACGAAGCGAAAGATGCTCCGAAGACCTGAGTCGTGCCTGTTGCATCGGTGGTTATCGATACGATCGTGGTCCATTGGAACTCAGAAGATGACCTGCGAAAGAATGCAGGCAGTGCAAAGAATCGAACACATTTGAAATGTGCTTTTGCACCAAGGCTTTCTAAAGCGGAACAGGCCGCACATCATCACAGGGGCACCCAATGGCAAGAATAAGAAAGATTGAGATCTCCAACTTCCGTGGCATCCAGCAACTGGTGTGGTGTCCATCGCCTGGCATCAATTGTCTAATCGGCAGGGGCGACAGCGGAAAATCCACGGTGTTGGATGCGATCGACCTGTGCTTAGGCGCTAGGCGCAATTTTCAGATTTCCGACGCGGATTTTTTCGGCCTGGACATCACCGCTCCCATCAGCATCACGCTGACGCTGGGTGCGTTGGATGACAGCATGAGTGCCCTGGAGAGCTTCGGTGCGTTTCTGCGCGGCTATCACGCCGCCACGGGCGTCGTCGAAGACGAGCCGTCCGCCGGTGCAGAGGTGGTTCTCTGCCTGAATCTGACCGTCGCCAGCGACCTTGAGCCATCTTGGACTCTCATCTCCGACCGCGCCTCCCAGCAAGGTCTGGTGAAGGCACTCGCGTGGAAGGACCGTCTGGCCCTGGCGCCGACGCGGATCGGTACGCTTGCTGACTACAATTTGGGCTGGCAGCGAGGCTCGGTCCTGAACCGCATCTCGGAGGAGCGCGCTGATGCCTCGGCGGCACTCGTGAAGGCTGCGCGGGATGCGCGCGGCACCTTTGGCGATCAGGCCGAGCAGCAATTGGGAGAAGCGCTGGGGATCGTCGCAGCGACCGCCCAGGTACTCGGCGTCCACATCGGCGCGAAGGCGAGAGCACTGCTCGACTCGCATTCCGTGTCGTTCGGAGGCGGGACCATCTCCCTGCACAACGAGGGCGGCATCCCGCTTCGCAGTCTCGGCATCGGGTCCACGCGCCTGTTGGTCGCTGGTCTGCAGCGTAAGGCGGCCAGCCAAGCGTCGATCGTTCTTTCGGACGAACTGGAGTACGGCCTGGAGCCGCACCGCATTGCTCGGTTTCTCGGCTCTCTCGGAGCGAAGGAAGCGGCCCCGCTGCAGGCGTTTCTCACCACCCATTCGCCAGTCGCGCTCAGGGAACTGTCGGGCGGCCAGCTCTTCGTGCTGCGCCGCAATCTCCACGGCCACGAGGCCCGCATGGTGGGCACCGATAACGACACCCAAAGCACCATTCGCCTCTATCCCGAGGCCTTTCTGGCTGGCTCCGTGATCGTGTGCGAAGGTGCCAGCGAGATCGGACTCCTGCGTGGCCTGGATTTGCACCGGGTCGAACACAGCGGCGTGTCCTTGGCTGCACAGGGCATTGCCATGGTTGATTGTGGCGGTGGAGAACCTGACCGTCCCTATACTCGCGCGGCAGCGTTCCAGTCGTTGGGTTACAGGGTAATGGTGGTGCGCGATGACGACAAGAAACCCACGCCTGCCATCGAACAAACATTTCTGCAGGCCGGTGGCGCGGTCGTCGCCTACCGCGCAGGCCGCGCATTGGAGGATGAACTGTTTGGCAGCCTCACGCCGGTGGCCTGCCAGAACTTGATCAAATATGCCTACGACCTGCATGGCGACCTGATTCACGAACACTTACGCACGGTCTCGAACAACACGCTGACCGTTCAAGCCGTCTGGGACGAAATCCAGAACACGCAAGCGCTGTCAGTGCCAAGCCGAGCGATGCTCGGGCAGGCGGCGCGCATCCGCAAGGCCGGTTGGTTCAAGTCCATCTCTTGGATGGAGGACGTAGCGAGGACCATCGTGGCGCCGGACTTGCCGCTATGCGATCCAGGCTTCAAGGCACTGGTGGACCAGGTATCTACGTGGGCTGCGCATGGGCCCCGCTGAAATCGACCTGCGCGCGATTGCCCGCGGTACGGTTACGGCACCGGCCGGGTGTGGCAAGACGCAGTTGATCGCCCACGCCTTGGCCGCTCACGGAGGTCGCAAACCAATTCTCGTGCTCACGCACACGAACGCTGGCGTGGCGGCACTTCGCGGTCGGTTGGAGCGTGCCGGTGTGCCGCACAGTGCCTATCAATTGAGCACCATCGACGGCTGGGCCATTCGGTTGATTGCGAGCTTTCCGGGGCGAAGCGGTCACGACCCGGACATCCTGCGGCTCGCCACGCCGGCGCGGGACTACCCAGCGATCCGCGAATTTGCCTGGAAGCTACTGCAGGCCGGGCATGTCAGCGAGGTACTGAAAGCGTCCTATGCCCACCTCATCGTGGACGAGTACCAGGACTGTTCGGTGCCTCAGCACTATCTCGTCTACTTTCTCTCGCTGATTCTGCCGGCCTGCGTGCTTGGCGATCCGATGCAGGGTATCTTCGGGTTCGGTGGCAATGCCTTGGCCAACTGGGAGCAGCAAGTCTGCGCGCATTTCCCGGTCGTGGCGGAATTGGCCACGCCCTGGCGATGGCGCAATGCCGGTGCGGAAGCACTCGGACAGTGGCTACTGGAGGCTCGCCGCCAATTGGTGGCCGGTCAGTCGGTGGATCTACGCACCGGGCCACCAGCACATGTGACGTGGGTTCAGACCGTCCCTCCCAACGACCACCCGCAGCGACTGGCTGCGGCGCGGACGCTGCCGCCCACCGCCGACGGGCGCGTGCTGATCATCGCTGACAGCCGTAACCGTTCGAGCCAGCAGAACTTCGCAAGCCAGACGCCAGGGGCCTCGACCGTTGAGGCAGTCGACTTACAAGACCTCATCGCCTTCGGCAATAGTTTCGATGTTGCGTCTGCAGGGGCATTGAGACAGTTGCTGGCGCTGGCGCAAAGCGTCATGACCAATGTGGGTGTAGCAGAGCTGACACGGCGTCTGGAGTCATTGGCCCGAGGAACCGCGAGGAATCCGCCGTCCGCAGCGGAGTGCAGTGCCTTGGCGTTCCAGCGCGCCCCGTCCATCGCCGCAGCCGTAACACTGTTGTCGGAGCTGCGCGAAATGCCGAATGTGCGCGTGCATCGGCCCGCCATTCTTTACGGTGTGCTCAAGGCGCTGCGTGGAGCTTCGGCAGGAAACGTCCCGCTTGCGGAGGCCACCAGACGCGTGCGCGAAGAGAACCGATTGTTGGGCCGCCCGTTGCCCAAGCGTGCAGTCGGCAGCACGCTGCTGCTCAAAGGGCTGGAGGCGGAAGTGGCGGTCGTGCTGAATACGGAGGGTATGAGCGCACAGCACTTATATGTGGCCATGACCCGCGGATCGATGAAGCTGGTTGTGTGTAGCGCCAGCCCCATGTTGGGCTAAGTAGGAGGGGGAAATGGCAAGAGAGAAAAAGTTCGCAAGCTCGGGCGGTGCAAAAGAGTCGCCCGCTGGAAAGCTTATGGAGACAATCGTCGAGGACGTGATCAAGGCGAAGGCGATGACCTTTGCTCAGTGGCATGTCCTCAGCGCGAACCCCTTGGTTCCACTTGCCATTCCAGTGTCGCAAGGCGGTCAGTATCCAGTCACGCAAGTCGGCGTGGACGCGGCTCACTTGCTGTCACAGCAAAGTTGGAAATCACGCGAAGCCCTGCGCCAGACGATTGACCGGGAGGCCTTCATGAAGCTCTCGTTCCTGGCCATCGGGGACACGCTTCGTGACTGCCAAGCGCGCCTTCCAACAGTACCGGACGGCCAGAATGAGCACGACGTGCTGCTCGGTTACGATTTTTACGCTGTGCTCGCCGACGACTACCAAGTGCGCCTGCAGCAGCTAGCCGCCAGCGCAAGTCCCGACGTCGACCGGCATATCCCTTGCCATCTGTTTCACTCGGATCAGGCCGTTCCGGCGTTCGCCGTGGGGCCAGTGCGATTCCTGCCGAGAGCGGAATGGCTCGATTCCTTTGTCACGGACTCGGAGGTCCGCGAGCTCATCCGCCAGGTCGAGGTCCGTGAACTGGACATGGAGGAGTTGACCGCTCGATCAGCTGCCGCCGAGGGTGGCCGACGTGCGTCGCATGCGTTGGATGTTCTGCGTACGCTGCGCCATTACAGCTGGGTAGCGACCATCCGGATGGAAGGGCATGAGCATGCGCGGTCTCATTTCAAAGCGTCGGTGGTGGTGGGACTTGCGATTGACGCAATCGGACTGAGGTTCCAGGTCGAGGATGCGCGACGCTTTACCAAAGCCGGCAGGCAGCATCTTTTTGCAGAGGACCGGTTCGCGACCACGCTAGACGGACGGATATTGCGTGGATCGAGCGTACAGATGCCTGGCATTGGTGGACGCCCCGGTGCACTGGCCGCCAAGATGGC
>Ga0073900_10000735_pt1 | contig 19782 bp, 20 predicted proteins | sample KloWWTmetKNB5Kit_FD_66666 | JGI IMG/M metagenome (GOLD analysis project Ga0073900, IMG submission 66666) | Active sludge microbial communities from Klosterneuburg, Austria, studying microevolution and ecology of nitrifiers - Klosterneuburg... | ecosystem: Engineered > WWTP > Aerobic digester >...
ACGCTGGCCGCGCTAGCCAAGCGCAAAGCGGCCAAGACCTAGCCTTCGTAACGCCATTCCTTTTCAGAGGCGATATGCCCCGGCGAAGCCGGGGCATATCGCCTCTGAAAAGGAATGGCGTTACGAAGGCTAGGTCTTGGCCGCTTTGCGCTTGGCTAGCGCGGCCAGCGTTTGCTCGTGGTGGGCCTTGGTGATCGGAAAGCGCAGGGCGAGCACAATCCCGATCACCAGCAGAAATGCCGGAATCGGCCCGATCATCAACCGGATGGCCAGCAGCGCGCTCTCGGGTTGGGCGATCGGGGTGGTGATGTTCTCGGGCGGGGTGATATAGCCTGTCGCCGCCAACGCCAGGCCGATGAGTCCCGACCCAACCGCCGCCCCGAACTTCTGAAGCAGGGCGAAGTAGCCATAGAACGCCCCCTCGCGCCGGCGTCCGGTCTTGAGCTCGTCCTCTTCGATCACATCCGGCAGCATCGACCACGGGATCAGATATGCGACCGCCACCCCGACCCCGGCCAGCGCGCCGAGCAGCATCGGCACGATGTCGGCCGCGTTGGCCGGCACCGCAAACAGGGCGAACGAGATCACGATCCAGAAGCCCATCCCGATCACGTACACCCGCTGCTTGCCGATCTTCTGCGAGACCTTCGACCAGATGAAGACGAAGAGCAGGGCGGTGACCTGCACGCCCAGCACAACTGGCAATTGCAAGTCGGGCCGGCGCAGCCAGTAGTTGAGAAAGTAGACCAGCACGGTCTGGACCGTCATGAGCGAGAGCCAGGAGGCCAGATAGATCCCGGCCACGTAGCGAAAGGGGATGCTGGCGAACGTTGTTTTGATCCCCTCGAGCACCGACATGGGCGGCTCAGCCTGGTAGGCGGCCGCGACCTCGGGCCGCTCGTAGGTGCCGAGAAAGGCCAGGATGTAGGGCACGCCCGAGACGGCTGCCAGCACCGAGACCGCAACGAGGATCGCCCCGGCCTGTCCCAGGCTGTCGCGAAGGGCGCCCGAGATCGCGGTGTAGCCGATCACTGCGAGCAGGCTGCCGATGATGGAGAACCCAAAACGGAACGAGTTCATGCTCGTGCGCTCGTCATAGTCCGACGTCATCTCGGCGGTCAGGGCGGTGTACGGCACGTTGACGATGGTGTAGAACGTGTCGAACAGCAACCCGGCCACGATGTAGTAGATGAACTTGCCGGTCTGGTCGAAGGGGGGCGCGTAGAAGACCAGGATGAAGGTCAGGGCGAAGGGCAGCGCGCCGAACAGAAACATCGGCCGGCGCCGCCCCCAGCGCGTTTTGAGCCGGTCCGAGATCGTCCCGATGATCGGGTCATTGACCGCGTCCCACACCCGTCCGATCAGCAGGACCGCCCCCGCCAGGGCCGGGTTGAGCCCGGCCACATCCGTCATGAAGATCAAGCGGAAGAACCCCAGCACGCCGGCGGTGATGGCGGTGCCGAGGTCGCCCGAGCCAAAGGCGAGCTTGGAGAGGAAGGGGACTTTCTGGGTGAGGGCGGGGGCTTTCATGGTTGTGTTGAAACAACTTCGGCGAGATCACGCTCCCCCGCGCCTCGCGCGGGGGAGCGTGATCTCGCCAGAGGTTTTGGGATGACTTCTAGGCATTGTGCCAGGTCACTTTCTCAGAGATCGGGCTGCGCTTGCCGGCTGGCCATTCGAGGCCGGGCTTCGGGTTGCCGAGGTAGAGGAAGCCATACAGCTCCGAGGGCGGGGTCAGGCCGACAAACTGGGCGGTATGGGCGTGCAGCGAGGTGTTGCCGCTCGACCAGCGCATGGCCAGCCCGAGCGAGGCCGCGATGACGTGCATGTTCTGGACCGCCATGCCGACCGACATGATCTCCTCCCAGACCGGGAAGCGCAGCGGGGTCGGCGGGGTCATCCCAACGCTGATCCAGACCGGGGCGTTCCACACCCGGTCGCGCTGGGCGGCTTGGGCCTCAGGCTTGAACTCCTCGGGCGGTGTGCCGAGACGGTAGGCCTCGGCGAAGGCCTCGCCCAGGCCCCGGCGGGCCTCGCCGGTGTAGACGCTGAAGCGCCACGGTTCGGTCCGGCCATGGTTGGGCACCCACGGCGCGGCGTCGAGGATGAGCTGGACGAAGGTGAGGTCGATCGGGTCGGGGGCGATATCGCCCAGGCGGATGCTGCGGCGGTGCTGGATGGCCTGCATCAGCTTGATGGTGTCTTCGTGTGTTTGCATCGGGCGGGGATTCTACCGGGGCGAATGGTTTGATCCGCAGATTACGCAGATTTCCGCGGATTTGGACATGCGCCGCGCGGATAAGGAAAGGGAATCGGAGGAGATCTGCGTAATCTGCGGATAGATTCCTGCGTATGGCACAATTCAATCCTTATTGCGCCACGAAGCGCGGCGCCGAGAAAAGGCGGTATTGAAATATGCTCATACACTCGCGCGCGGGCGCTGCGTCCGCTCAGCAGGCCAAGGCGGCCCTGGCCGCCGATCCGCGCCTCAAACTCGTCGAGCGCGCCATCAAGAAGTTCGACGCGCGGGGGGACGCGTTGCTCGAAGTCCTCAGCACCGCCCAGGAGGCCTTCGGATATCTCTCGCAGGACTTGATGCGCTACATCAGCCTCGCCCTGCATGTCCCGCTGGCCCGGGTCTTCGGCGTGGCCACCTTCTATCACCTCTTCACCTTCAAGCCCGCCGGCGAGCACACCTGTATCGTTTGTCTCGGCACGGCTTGCTATGTCAAGGGCGCGGCCGACATCGTCTCCACCCTCGAAGGCGCGTACCGCGTCAAGGCCGGCCAGACCACCGCCGATGGCAAGCTCAGCCTGCTCGTCGCGCGCTGTCTGGGGAGCTGCGGCCTCGCCCCGGTCGCCGTGATGGATGGCGGCGTGGTCGGCAAGGAGACGCCCGGCGACGCCATCGGACGCGTGGCGACGCTGATCGGCGCGATCCCGGAGGCCCAGCGATGAAACCCGAAGAGTTGCCCATCCTGGCCGACAAAGAGAAGGCCCTGCAGGCCAGCAAGACCTGCCGCCTGCTGTATTGCAGCAGCACCGCCTGCGTTGCCTCGGGCAGCGGCGCGGTCAAGGATGGCTTGACCCGTGCCCTGAAAGACAATCCGGCCGGCAAGGCCGCTGCGCTCGCCCAGACCGGCTGCATGGGCCTGTGCAGCCACGGCCCGATGGTCCGGGTCGAGCACGCAGACCGGCCCAGCACGTTGTACGAATACGTCAACGGCGAGGCGGCTGCCCGTATCGTGGCGGATGAGCTGGCCGGCCAGGCCCCGGCTGCGATCGCGCCGGAGTCGGCCGGGCGCGTCCTCCCGCAGGACATCCCCTTTTTCACCCGCCAGACCAAGGTCGTCCTGGCCCGGGCCGGTGTCATCGACCCGGAGCGGATCGAGGACTACATCGCCCACGACGGCTACACCGCGCTGACCCGGGCGCTGGGGATGACCCCCGAGCAGGTCTGCGACGAGATCCAACGCAGCGGTCTGCGCGGACGGGGCGGGGCGGGCTACCCGACTGGCCTCAAATGGCAGCACGTCCGCTCAGCGGCTGGAGACAAGAAATACGTGGTCGCCAACGGCGATGAGGGCGATCCCGGGGCCTACATGGACCGCACCCTGATGGAGGCCGACCCGCACAGTGTCCTCGAGGGCATGATCATCGCTGCATATGCGGTCGGCGCGCAACAGGGCTTTTTCTATGTGCGAGCCGAGTACCCCCTGGCGGTCAAGCGCCTGGAGCGGGCCATCCGCATGGCGACCCGCCAGGGCCTGCTCGGCAAGAACATCCTCGGCTCCGAGTTCAGCTTCGAGGTCGATATTCGGATCGGCGCGGGCGCCTTCGTATGCGGCGAGGAGACCGCCCTGATGGCTTCGATTGAGGGCCAGCGCGGCCTGCCCCGCATGCGCCCGCCCTATCCCGCCCAAAGCGGGCTGTGGGGCTGTCCAACGCTCATCAACAACGTGGAAACGTTTGGCACCATCACCGCCATCGTCAACAAAGGCGCCGATTGGTTCCACGGCATCGGGACCGAAAAGAGCAAGGGAACCAAGATTTTCGCCCTGACCGGCAAGCTCAATAACACCGGGCTGATCGAGGTCCCGATGGGCATCACCCTGCGCGAGATCGTCTACGACATCGGCGGCGGGGTGGCGGCCGGACGGAGCTTCAAGGCCGCTCAAACCGGCGGGCCGAGCGGCGGCTGCATCCCGGCCGAGCACCTCGATACGCCGGTCGACTACGAGAGCCTCAAGGCCCTCGGCTCGATCATGGGCTCGGGCGGCCTGGTGGTGATGGATGACACCAGCAGCATGCCGGCCGTGGCCAAGTTCTTCATGGAGTTCTGCGTGGATGAATCGTGCGGCAAATGCGTGCCCTGCCGGGTCGGCACTGCGCAGATCCAGGGCATCCTGCAGAAGGTCGTGGATGGCAAGGCGGTCCAGGCCGATATCGACCGGCTCGAGCGGCTGTGCGTCACCGTCCAACGGACGAGCCTGTGCGGTCTGGGCCAGTCGGCGCCCAACCCGGTGATCAGCACGCTCCGTTATTTCCGGGATGAGTATGAGCAGATGCTTGGGGCGGCCGCAAGCGCCCGGGCGGAGGTGTCGGCATGATCACCCTCACCATCGACGGCCAGCCCATCAGTGTCACGCCCGGCACGACGGCGATGGATGCCGCCCTGGCCAACGGCATTGATATCCCGCGCCTGTGCCATCACCCCGATCTCAAACCCTCGGGCGGCTGCCGGCTGTGCCTGGTCGAGGTCGACGGGCGTCCCAACCCGATCCCGAGTTGCGGCCTGGCCTGCGAACCCGGCATGGTCATTCGCAGCCAGAGCGACCAACTTACGGCGCTCCGGCGCGACACCATCGACTTGTTTGTCTCGGATCATCCGCTCGACTGCGTCACCTGCGATAAGGCTGGGGCCTGCGCGCTGCAGAAATACGCCTACGACTACGGCATCACCGAAACCTCCCACGACTTCAAGCTGGGACGGACGCTGTATCAGAACGACAACCCCTTCTTCATCCGCGACCACCAGTACTGCATCCTGTGCGCCAAGTGCGTGCGGGTGTGCGACGAGGTCATTGGCGCGCACGCCATCGAGATTGTCGATCGCGGCTTTGGCAGTCATGTCGCCACCCCCTTCGACGTCCCGATGGCCGACTCGAACTGCGTGTTCTGCGGGAGCTGCGTGCAGGTCTGCCCAACCGCCGCGCTCTTGCCGGTCTCGCGCCTCAAGCAGGGCCGCGAGTGGGAGCTCGAGCACAAGAAGACGATCTGCGGCTACTGCGGCGTGGGCTGCGGGATCGACTATCGGACCAAGGGCAACCACATCGTCTACGCCCAGGGCTATCCCGAGGCGCCCGCCAACGGCGAGTTCATGTGCGTCAAGGGCCGCTCGGGCTGGGATTTCGCCCAGCATCCCGACCGGCTGACCCATCCGCTGGTGCGCAAGGACCTGGCCCGTGAGCTGGGCCTGAGCGCCGAAGCGTGGACGCTTGGCCCGACCCAGCGCGCGGCACTGGCCGACTTCGTGCCCGTGGCGTGGGAGACCGCCCTCAACTTGGTCGCCGCAAAGCTGGCTGCGGCGGTGAAAGCGGCGGGCCCCGATGCCGTGGCCGGCCTGGCCTCGGCCCGCTGTGTCAACGAGGACAACTATCTCTTCCAGAAGCTGATGCGGGCCGCCATCGGCACGAACAACATCGACCACTGCGCGCGGCTGTGCCACGCCAGCTCGGTCTCCGGCCTGGGGATGGCCTTTGGGGGCGGGGCGATGACCAACCCCATCCGCGACATCCGCGACGCTGACTGCCTCTTCGTCACCGGCTCGAATACGACCGAGTCCCATCCCGTCATCAGCTATGAGATGGTCCGGGCGGTCAAGAGCGGGGCCAGCCTCATCGTCGTCGACCCGCGCCAGATCCCGCTGACCGAGCACGCAACGCTCTGGCTTCAGACGCGCCCGGGTACCGATCACTTCGTCTTCCTGGCCATCGCCCACGTCATCCTGCGCGAGGGCTGGGCCGATCGCGACTTCATCGCCGGGCGGACCGAAGGCTTCGACGATTTCGCCGCATCGGTGGCCCCCTACACGCCCGAGGTGGCCGCCCTCGCCAGCGGCGTGCCGGCCGACAAGATCGTCCTTGCGGCCCGGATGTACGCCCTGGGCGAGCGGGCCAGGGGCGCCTCGAAATACGCCGCGGAATCCGAGCGTGGCCATTCCGGCATCTTCTGGGCGATGGGCATCACCCAGCGTAGCAATGGCACGGAGATGGTCCTCTCCCTGGCCAACCTGGCCATGCTCACCGGCCAGATCGGCAAACCCAGCACCGGGGTGAACCCGCTCCGCGGCCAGTCCAACGTGCAGGGGGCCAGCGACATGGGCGCGCTGCCGGATGTGCTCCCGGGCTATCAGAAGGTCACCGACGACGGGCGGCGCAAGGCCGTGGCCGAGAAGTGGGGGTTGCCCGACCTGCCGGCCACACCCGGGCTCACCGTGGTCGAGGTGACCAAGGCCGCCAGCGAGGGAAAGGTGCGGGCGATGTATGTCATGGGCGAGAACCCCATGCTGAGCGATCCGAACCTCGAGCACGTCGAAGAGGCGCTTCGCGCGCTGGATTTCCTGGTCGTACAGGAAATCTTTCTGAGCGAGACCGCCCAGCTCGCCCACGTCATCCTCCCGGCCGCGTCCTGGCTGGAGAAGGACGGGACCAAGACCAACACCGAGCGGCGTGTCCAACGCCTGCACCCGGTTCTCAAGGCGCCCGGAGAGGCCAAACCCGACTGGTGGATCGTGGCCGAACTCGGCAAGCGACTTGTGGCGCTGCTGGGCGGGCCGGCGGTCAACGCTCTCTGGTCATACACCGGCACGGCCCAGATCGCGGCCGAGATCGCTTCGGTCTCGCCGGCCTATCGTGGCATCACCCACAGCCGCCTGGGCGACGAGGGATTGTGCTGGCCCTGCCCGGCCGAGGATCATCCCGGCACACCCATCCTCCACCGCGAGACCTTCACCCGCGGGCTGGGCAAGTTCCATGCCGTGGCGACCCGCGCCCCGGCCGAGGCGACCGATGCCGAGTATCCGTTTGTGCTGTCAACCGGCCGGGTGCTCTACCACTATCACACCGGCACGATGTCGCGCCGCAGCGAGGCCCTGCACTGGCGCGAGCCGGGCGGCTGGATTGAGATCAATGCCGCCGACGCCGCAGCCGCCGGGATCGCCGATGACGCGGACGTCGTCATTCGCAGCCGGCGCGGGGAAGTGCGCACTGTTGCCCGCCTGAGCGAGCGGGTCCAGCCCGGGGTGGTCTTTCTGGCCTTTCACTGGGCCGAGGCCCCGGCCAACCTGCTGACTCAGGACTTCGCCCTGGACCCGATCGCCAAGATCCCCGAGTTCAAGCTGTGCGCAGTGCAGATTGTGGCCGCAGTCGTCCCGTGACTCAATCATTTCTATCCGCAGATTCCGCAGATTCGCGCCGATTGGATTATTCGGCTCTGTTCGGCAAAGAACCCGAAGAATCGGCGCAAATCTGCGGAATCTGCGGATAGATCCCGGCCTTGAATCACCCTAACTCATGGCAGAATCGGCAACCATGACGCAGGATTGGAACAAGCTGATCGAGAACAAGATCCGCGAAGCGCAGGAGGCCGGCGACTTTGACAACCTCAAGCGCAAAGGCGCGATCCCCGACGAGGATGACAGCCACATCCCCGAGGAGGAGCGCTTGGCCGCCCACGTTCTGAAGACGGCCGGAGCCAAGCCGGAGTGGATCGAAGAGGACCTCGGCTTGCGCCAGATGATGGACGAGGCCCGCGCCCGCATTGCGCGGAGCTACGCCTGGCGCGAGCGTCAGCTCGATCAGGCCGCGAGCTTTGAAGAGCGCGACAGCATCGAGCGGCACTGGAAGAAGGCCGTCGCCCGGCTCGAAGCCGATGTGCGCGACATCAACAAGGCCATTTTCAACTTCAATCTGCGCGCCCCGGCGACCTCGGTCCAACGCCTGCCGCTGCGCCTGAGCGAGGAACTCGAACGACTGCGCGCGGCGAAGTGAATCGGTCAACCCTTAGGGTTGACTGGTTCACAACACCCCCATTTCCCTAGCTCGGAGCGCGGCCTGAGTCCGGTCGCGCGCGCCGATCTTCTGCAGCACGCTGGTCACGTAATTCTTGACCGTGCCCTCGGTCAAAAAGAGTTTCTGCCCGATCTCGCGATTGCTCAAGCCCTCCGCCACGCCCCGCAGCACCTCGCGCTCGCGCTCGGTGAGCGGCTCGGCCAGGCCCGCATCCAGAGGCCGGGCTGCCGGCGCGAGCCGAGCGAACTCGGCGAACACCTTGCGGGCCACCGAGGGCTCAATCAAGGCCCCGCCCGCCATAACCGTCCGAATTGCCGTCGCGAGTTCGTCGCCCGACAGATCCTTGAGCAGATAACCCTGCGCGCCCGCTCGGAGGCCCTCGAACACATAGGCCTCGTCGTCAAAGGTGGTCAGGATGATGACCCGCGCGCCGGGATGCCGCGCGCGCAGCCGGCGGGTCGCTTCCACTCCGTCCATCCCCGGCATCCGAATGTCCATCAGCACGATGTCGGGCGTCGAAGCTTCATACGCTTCCAGCGCCGCCGCGCCATCGCCAGCCTCGCCGGTCACGGCAAAGTCTGGTTCGAGCTCGAGCAGGGTGCGCAGGCCCTCGCGCATCAGGCGTTGGTCATCGACGATCAGAATTCGCGTGCTCATGGTTTCGCCTCGAGCGGGATCTCAAAAACAAGCCGCGCGCCCCCACCCGGCCCAGCTTCAAGCCGAACCGTGCCGCTCAGTTGGGTCGCGCGCTCGCGCAGGCCCATCAACCCGAAGGATCCGGCCGCGTCAGCCGCGTCGATGCCTGAGCCGTCATCGAGAGTCTCGATGGCGATAGTCGAGAGGGTCCGGGCCAGACGCAACGACACCTGGCGCGCCCCGGCGTGTTTGTGGGCGTTGGTCAGCCCTTCCTGCGCGGCGCGGTAAAGCGCCAGGCGTTGGGCAGGCGATAGCTCGGGCAGGTCGTCCGGCAGCGACACCGCCACCTTCATCCCGGTGCCTTCCTCGAAACGCGCGGCCAATTGTTTCAGGGCCGGAAGCAAAGGCATTTCGTCTTCTACTGGCGCGCGCAGCGCGGCCACGCTATTGCGCAACTCGCCGAGCGCTTCCTTCATCTGGTCGCGCATCGCCCCGACCATCCGCCCGGCCCGCTCGGGATCGCTCGGGATCAAGCGTTGGGCGCCCTCGAGCTGGACGACCGCCACGGTGAGGCGATGGCCGAGCGAGTCGTGCATCTCGCGAGCCATCCGGTTGCGTTCCTCGACCACGGCCAGGGTCCGTTCGCGGGCCGACATGGCTTCCAGGCGGGCATTCGCGGCCTCGAGCTTCCGATTCAGGGCCTCGCTCAGCCGGCGATCGCGGATGGCCTGGCGCATCAATCCGCCCACCACCGCAAAAAACGCGTATCCGGTCGCGTTCGCCAATCCGATCAAGGTCGCCTGGCCCAGGCCCGCCCGCGCAGCGTAAGCCAGCCAGGACGTGGCGATGGAGCCGGCCGCGCAGCCGAGCAGCCATGCGGCAGCCTGCCCCAGAGGCAGCGCGATCGCGGCCTGGGCGGCGACGATGGCGAAGGGGGCGAAATTCATCCCGCGATCCGGGCCCGGATACACGTTCAACGCGAGCGCGAAGATGAGCTCGATGGCCAGCCAGCGCTGCAGGCGCGCTTCGGCCGAGCGATAGGTGAACATCAGGAACGCGCCCAGAAAGCCGGCAGTGAAGATGACCGTTGCGATCGCTTCCGCTGGCGAGGTCGCCGCGACCAGGCTGACCAGCATCACGACCGTCATCGGCACGATCGCCGCGACGGTCATGACATGCCCAAACCACGCCGCGCTCTCGCCGCTGGCGGGCATGCTGAGCCGGCCGGGCTCGTCAGCCGACTGAAGCGCGCGCCGAATGCGGTGAATCAGACTTTCCTTCATTGGCATCATGATTGTCGCTCAGGACTTATCCGCAGATTCACGCAGATTCACGCAGATTGACCGGTCCTCACGGGGGTGATGCGCTCCCTGCCATAATCTGCGTTAATCTGCGGATGGATCGACCCGATTCATCCGCACAACACCGACCGTGAAGAACAGCGCCGCGAACCCAAGCAGGGCGCCGGCGGCAGGCAGAATCCCGGCCACGCCGATCCCGCGCCGCGACAGGCCAGTCAGGGCCTCCATCGCCCAGGTCGTTGGCAGGAGGTGGGCGGCCGTCCGGACGCCCTCGGGGAAGATCTCCAACGGATACCAGCAACCACCGAGCAGGGCCATCAGCATCCCCAGCATGATCGCAAGCCCGCTGGCCTGCCGCTCGCTCTTGACAAACGTGCCCAGCATCACCCCCAGCGACACGCCCGCCGCGCCAAAGGCCACGCCCACGATCGCAAGGCCAGCCGGCGAGCGACCCCAGTTCATGCCCAGGGCAAGCGCCCCAAAGCCGGCTAGAAGGGCCATTTGGACCAACGCCGTCGCAAGTTGGCCGCCGGCCACCCCGAGCAACAGGATCGCCCGCGAGGTCGGCGTCGTGCGCAGCCGGCGCAGGGTGCCCGTCTCGCGTTCGTAGGCGAACAGCGCGCCCACCCCGATCATCGGGATGAGGACCCAGGTGATGAGCTGGCCGGTGGTCGCATGCGAGATCGGATCATAGCGGGTGTCATCCTGGACCGCCTGAATGACCGTCAGGCGCGCCGGAGTCGCCGCCAGGAGTGCCTGGGCGTCGCGCAGGCTGGCCTCATACCAGGCCTGGCGCGCCTCCGGACTCACAAACGGTCTGAGCCGGGCCGCGTCATCGGCGCTCATGCGGGCGGCCTGAGCCGCCCGGCTGATCTGCCCCGCCGCGGTCGACACCGCGCGCTGGGCGGCGATGGCATTCAGATCGTTGGGCTTCAGGCGCAGGTCGAGGGCGGCCTCGCCCCGGGCCAGGTCGGCTTCAAACCCGGCCGGAATGAGCAGCAGCGCCGCGTCCCCGTCGGCCAGGGCCCGCTTCCCATTGGCCGAAATCGGGCGCACGGTTGGGCTCTGATCGATGGCGGCGATCAATGCCCGCGATGCCGTGCTGCCGGCTTCGTCCGCAACGGGAAGGATCACCCGCGTGTCCTGCTTTGGACCACGCGGCCCGCCCGACAGGATGAAGATAAAGACGACCGGCAGGATGATGAAGAACAGCAATTCCGAGCGGCTCGAGAAGCGCACCAGGGTGTCCTTCCAGGCAATGGCGATAATCTTACGCAACGCGTTCATGTCTCTCCGTGGCGCTTTGGAAGTCCCAACCGAACCTGTATCCCGCGAAGACATCCGTTGCCCCGGCGCCCGCCGGGGCAACGGATGTCTTCGCGGAAACTGGTTTTGGTGAGGCTCCTTAGCGCGTCGTGCTTGTCCGGCGGAATACAAGCGTGGCAATTCCCAGCGTGACAACGGCCATCAGGCACAGGGCGGCCAGGTTGGTCCCAATGCCCGTCAGATTACCGCCCGCGGCGAGTTGCTCGAAGCCGTTCATCCCCCACCGATTCGGGGTGATTGCGCCCAGCGCGCTGAGCGCGCTCGGGAGCGGCACATTTGAGCCGAAGTTTCCGCCGAGCACGCCAAAGGCAAGCATGAGGGCGGTTCCGGCGCTGCCAGCCTGAGCCGGTGTGCGGGCGATCGCGGCCAACAGAGCCCCCCAGCCCGTGGCGGCCAGGGCTGTGGTTGCGATCAGGGCAGCCACGGCCAACGGGTCCCCCCAGCGCAATTGAAACAGCAACCCGCATCCAACGATCAGGAGCGTCAACTGCGACACGGCGATGAATAAGATCCCCAGCATCTTTCCGGACAGGGCTTGAAAAACCGAGGTCGGCGATACCAGAATCCGCTGCAAGGTCCCGGCCGTGCGTTCGCCCAGCACGGTCGCTGCGCCCCGGGTGACGGCATACATCAGAAAGAGCAGGGCCATGCCGGGCGCCAGCACCGCCAGCGGATCAAACGGGGCGAGCGGCTTGGCGTCGGCGCTCGTCACGCGCACGGTCACCGCGGATGTGGTCGACGCACGTTGGGCAATCCCGTGGGCGTATGCCTCCGCGTCGGCGGGCTGAAGAAGCCCGGCTCCGATGAGGCGCCGAACGGTGACGTCCTCGCTGGCCCGGATCGCGTCGACCCGATTGATGAATTCTTCCACAACCGACTGGGCGATGCTGGCGCCCAGCGGCCGGCCCGGGCTGTTCCGCAGTTCGATCGTCACCGGGGCGTCGAGCGCGCCATCCGGGCCGCTCGGCAGAATGCCGCGTGAGAAACCCGGCGGGATGATGATGGCGGCGGCGACCTTGTCCGCATCGACCAGAGCTCGGGCCTCCGCCACTGTCGTCGGGGTGATCGGCTTGAGCAGGCCGCCAAGTTGGGACCCGCCGAGCAGGGTGACCAGGCTTGATCCAAGCTGCCCGTCGTCCTGGTTCAATACGGCGACCGGGATGTCGCTGACACCCGACGTGTTTCCGCCCCCGGAAAAACGTCCGGTCACAATGCCCAGCCCAATGGTCAGGGCAAGCGGAGCGGCCAGCATCAGGATCAGGGCGGACCGGTCACGAAACGCCAGGCGCAGGTCCTTCAGCGCAATTTGCAGGATCTTGAGCATGTCAGTCGCGCAAGGCCCGGCCCGTCAGGCGGAGAAAGACCGCTTCCAGGTTGGGCTCTTGAATGTCGATGTTGCGGATGCGGATGCCGGCGGCGCTGGCTGCCGCGATCACACCCGGCAGGATGTCCGAAGCTGATGTCACCATCGCCGTGACTTCGCCGTCGAGGCTGGCCGCCCCATGCGCGCCGGGCAGGCGGCCGATGGCCTGGGCCAGGGCGGGCCCGTTCTGGTCATCGCCCACCCGCAGGCGGAGCGACTCGCCCTCGCCGTGCGCGCGGGTGAGCGCGTCGAGCGTGCCAAGCGCGATCATCCGGCCGTGGTCGACGATCCCGATCCGGTGGGAGAGTTCGGCCGCTTCCTCCATGTAGTGAGTGGTATAGAGCACGGTCATGCCCTGCCGGTTCAGATCCTTGACCGTGTCGAGAATCGCCCGGCGGCTCTGCGGGTCGATCCCGACCGTGGGCTCGTCCATGAACAGCAGGCGCGGCTCGTGGAGCAGCCCCACGCCGATGTTGACCCGCCGTTTCATCCCGCCCGAGTAGGTCTTGACCCGCTGGCCGGCCCGGTCCGCCAGGCCGATCTGGGCCAGGACCGCCTCGATCCGCTGGCGCAATCGGCTCCCGCTCAGACCCTGCATCTGGCCCCAGAAGACGAGATTCTCGCGGGCGGTGAGGTCGTCGTACAGGGCGATCTCCTGTGGCACCACGCCGATGGCGCGCCGGACGGCCTGGGCGTCGCGGATGATCGAGTGGCCGGCGATCGTCGCGTCTCCGCCGCTTGGCGCGATCAAGGTTGAGAGCATCGAAATTGTGGTGGTCTTGCCGGCCCCGTTTGGGCCAAGCAGGCTGAAGATCTCGCCCTCGCCGATCGAGAACGAGAGATCGCTGACGGCCGAGCGCTCGCCGTAGCGCTTCACCAGACCGTGCGTTTCAAGAATGTCGGGCATTGCGTTTCCTCCGCCGCAGACCATACGCCAGGCTTACGGGCCGGGCCAGTTCCGAAGGTCACCGCCAGGTCACATGACTCATCTCGCGCCGTCCTTGCCCGACCGCGCGATCACTTTGTTCGCAGGAAGCGGACTGCAGCGACGGCGACGCCCGCTGTTTTTCGCCGGAAGCGGTATGCCCCGCCCCGGCGTACGCCGGGGCGGGGCATACCGCTTCCGGCGAAATCCACTGAAAACAGGAGGGTTTTCCGATGCACGGCGGGCCGCCTGGGGACGATATGTGGAGAAAATGGGGATAAAGAGCCTGAATTTAAGGCATTTCAGGGGGTTTCCTGTGGAAAACCCCTTGCGCAATAGGCATTTCTGTGCGTTAATGAGTCCATTGCGCGCGCACGGCAACGTTTCGGACGCGCGAAACTCAAGGAGAAATACACATGGCAGACAAGAAGCAGATGACGAAGTCACAGATCGTCGGACACCTGTCCGAGAAGTCAGGGCTGACCAAGGTCCAGATCAATGGCGTGCTCGATACCCTGAGCGAGCTGATGGTCAAGGAACTGAGCCAGAAGGGCCCGATGAAGTTCGTCCTCCCCGGCGTGATGAAGGTCTCGTCGAAGAAGAAGCCGGCCACCAAGGCGGGCAAGAAGGCCAACCCCTTCAAGCCCGGCGAGATGATGGACGTCAAGGCCAAGCCGGCCAGCATGAAGGTCACCGCCCGCTTCCTCAAGGGTCTCAAGGACCAGATCAAGTAGCGGCACCTCGATCGACCAACGAGCCGACTTCCAGTGGCGATACTCCCCGCCCCGGCGTACGCCGGGGCGGGGAGTATCGCCACTGGATATTGCCTCAGTCAGTCGGTCGCAGCCTGAAAAACGCAACGACCCCCACGGCGCCGCCGTGGGGGTCGTTGCGTTCTTACGGACTATTCGTCCGAAGCGTCGGCGTCGGTTTCGGCCGGCGCGGCGGGCGTCTCGACATCGTCGACGAACTCGGCGATCTGGCGCTTGGCCCGGCGCTTGACCTGCTTTTCGACCTTGGTCACCGCGTCCGAGCTGCGGCGTTCGAGCCGCTTCTGGAAGCGATCGACCTGGCCTTCGGTGTCGATGATGCGCTGTTCACCCGTGTAGAACGGGTGGGTCCCCGACCACACGTCGAGGTGCAGCTCGGGCTTGGTCGAGCCGACCGTGCCCACGAGCTGGCCGCCAACAAAGACCTTGGCGTCGTGAAAATACTTGGGATGGATATTGGGTTTCATGTCGCCGCCTCTCTTACGCCTGCGCCTGCGCCGCGGCAGGCGTCACCGAGACGCGCTTGCGACCGGTGGGCAGGGTCTCGAACGTCACCACGCCGTCCGACGTGGCGAACAGGGTGTGATCTTTGCCAATGCCGACGTTGGCGCCGGCCTTGACCAGGGTGCCGCGCTGGCGGATGATGATCCCGCCCGACCGGATGACCTGGCCGCCATAGACCTTCACCCCGAGCCGTTGCGCCTGGCTTTCCTTGCCGTTGGTTGTGCTGCTTCCGCCTTTTTTGTGTGCCATGTCTGGTGTCTCCCTACGCTGCAAACTTCAAGCGGGTATAGGTCTGGCGATGACCCTTCTTGAGGCGATAGCGCTTCTTGGGGTGGTACTTGAAGACGATGAGTTTCTCGCCCTTCTCGTCACCCATGATGCTGGCGGCCATTTCGGCGCCTTCCACCAGCGGCCGGCCGATCTTCAGGCCAGCGTCATCCGACCACAAAAGGACGGGAAGCTTGATGTCGCTCCCGGCTGGCTGGTCCAGCTTTTCGACGAGGATCTCGTCGCCCGGCGACACGCGATATTGGCGGCCGCCGACTTGAACTACTGCATACATGTTGTTTTCCTCAGTTTGACGGCCATTCTCGCCCAGGCAATTGGTCCATTCCCCTCGCCTGGAGCGCGGCATTGGCCGCGGCTTTGACCTTCAAATTAGCCTGCTGATTATACGCGGCCCGGCGCTTGTGTCAAATCGCATCCCGCGCTACCATAAGGGCGTTCAAGGATCCTAATGAACCACTCACAAAACCGGTTTCTCGGAATTGACACCCTCGCCCCGGCGTACGCCGGGGCGAGGGTGTCAATTCCGAACCGGATTTACGAGCGGTTCTTAGAATTTCACTTCCAGGAGGCCAATCATGGGTAACCGGCGCGCCCTGTGCGTGGGCATCAACAAATTCAAGAATCTGCCGACGGCGACGCTGCGAGGGTGCGTCAACGACGCCAACGACATGGCCCTGCTGCTCAAGGAAAAGCTGGGCTTCGCCGAGGCCGATATTGCCCTCCTGACCGACGCCAAGGCGACCAAGGCGGCCGTCATGGCCGGCCTGCGCTTCATGGTCGACGAGGCAAAGGCGGGCCGGGCGAACTACCTCGTTTTCAGCTTCTCTTCGCATGGCACCCAGATCCCGGACCAGAATGGGGATGAGACTGATAAGTGGGACGAGGCCTTTTGCCCCTACGACACGGCCGCAAAAGGCGGCCAATGGGATCCCAACACCATCATCGTCGACGACGAGTTGCATGATCTCTTTCTCGAGCTGCCGCCCACGACCCTGCTCGAGGCCTATCTCGACACCTGCCACAGCGGCACGGGCCTGAAGGACCTCGATCCGAACATGTTGCTCTCACCGTTCCAGCCGAAGCCGCGCTGGCTGCCCCCGCCGTCGTATCAGGCCTTCGAGGCCCCGCGCGAACTGCACGCGTTGGACACAAAGCGCCCCGGCATCGATGGGCTGGCCTCGCGCCATCACATCCTGTGGTCGGGCTGCCGGGCCGATCAGACCAGCGCCGATGCGCATTTCGACGGGCGTTACAGCGGGGCCTTCACCTACTACTTCCTCAAGGCCGTGCGTGAGAGCGACAACAAGCTCAGCCGGGCCAAGGTCCGTGACCAGATCCGAGCCAACCTGAAGAAGTCTGGCTTTAAGCAGACCCCACAGCTCGAAGTCGACGCCACCAATCGCAATCGGGAGATCGCGCCTTGACCCAGGACGAAGGGCCCGCCCAGGTCATCCTGAAGAGCGGGCGCGACAAGTCAGTTCGCTTGCGCCATCCGCGCCTGTTCGCTGGCGCGATCAAAGACGTGCAAGGCCGGCCCAAGGACGGCATGGCGGTCGATGTCATCGACAACCATGCCGAGTGGGTGGCCCGCGGCATCATCAACCAGCAGGCCCAGATCGCGGTCCGGCTGATGACCTGGGACGAAACCGAGGCCATCGACGACGGGCTGTGGGCCCGCCGCATCCGGGCTGCCATCGCCCGCCGCGCGGTCGACCCCGGGCTGCGCGAGACCAATGCCCGCCGGCTGATCTTTGGCGAGAGCGATGGCCTGCCCGGTCTGATCGCCGATGACTATGCCGGCCACATCGTCCTGCACCTGTCGACCTTGGCGGCCGGGAATGCCCACGATGTCATCGTCGACACCCTCGACGCCGCGCTCAAGCCGGTCTGCATCATCGAACGCGACGACGACGAGCGCATGCGCCACGAGCGGCCGGGCTCGAAGCCGATGGGGCCGGCCTTTGCCGTCGCGCACGGGACGGCCCCCGATGCGCCGGTTGAGTTTCATGAGGGCGGTCTGACGTTCCAGGTCGACCTGCGGAGCGGGCAGAAGACCGGTTTCTACCTTGACCAGCGCGACAACCGGGCTCGGGTCGCCCGCTACTGCGCCGGGGCCAGCGTCCTCAATGCCTTCTCCTTCACCGGCGCGTTCGCCGCCCACGCCCTGGCCGCCGGCGCCGCGCACGTCACCAACCTCGACTCATCGGCTGATGCGCTGAAGCTCGCCGAGACTGCCCTGGCCGCCAACGGGTTCGCTGGCCGCTCGACCCAGGTCCAGGCCGACGCCTTCGAGCAGTTGCGAGCCTGGCGGATGGCGGGCGAGCGCTTCGATGTCGTCATCCTCGACCCGCCCAAGTTTGCCCACAACACCGGCCAGATCGATCGCGCGGCCCGGGCCTACAAGGACCTCAACCGGATCGGGATGGCCCTGGTCAAGCCGGGCGGGGTGCTGGTGACCTTCTCCTGCTCGGGCGTCATCGACGCCGGGCTGTTCCAGAAAATCCTGTTCAGCGCCTCGCTCGAGGCCGGTCGCGAGGCCCAGGTCGTCGAGCGCCTCACCCAGGCCAGCGACCACCCGGTGTTGCTGACTTTCCCCGAGTCGGAATATCTCAAGGGGCTGATCTGCCGGGTGACCTAGAATTCCTAACAAAACCATCTTCCGAGGCGATATCTCCCCAGCGAAGCTGGGGAGATATCGCCTCGGAAAACCGATTCTGTTAGGAGTTCTTAGGTCGCCGCGCGCTACCGCAAGATGAAATCACCGTCGCTGCTCGCCTCGTTCAAATACGCCTGGGAGGGCATCGCCCACGCCTTTCGCACCCAGCGCAATTTTCGAATCCATGTGGTTATCTCGGCCGCCGTTGTCGCGGCCGGATTGTGGCTGCGGGTGGGCGGGACCGAATGGGCGGTCCTCATCCTGAGCATAGGGCTGGTCTTTCTGGCCGAGCTATTTAACACCGCTCTCGAGGCGATCGTCGACCACGTTGCGCCCGAGTTTCATGCGTTGGCCAAGATCGCCAAGGACTGCGCCGCGGGGGCGGTCTTCGTCGCCGCCCTGACTGCGGTCGGGGTGGGGGTGGCCATCTTCGGCCCGCGGCTGTTGGGGTTATTCAAATAGCCGTCATCCCGCGCGAAAGCGCGGGACCCATAGCCATGCTTGGCATAATCGCGGCGCCGCTCAAATTTCGCCCGGTCGCGGTATGGGTCCCGCGCTTTCGCGCGGGATGACGGGGTTGGAGGTGGGCATGGCGCACTGGCGAACGAGTTCAGACCGTCACCCCCGCGCCAGCGCGCTGAGGAACTCGAGCTGGCCGGTGTGATACGCCTCGTGGCGCATGTAGAAGACCATGAAATCCGCCCGCGACATCGTGAATGAGCCAAGCGTGATCATCTCGGCTGCCCGCGTGCCAGTTAGGGTGGCCAGGCCGGCTTCGAGCCCGGGCTGGGCGGCCTCGATCGCCGCCACAAGATCGGCAAGCTGGCCGATGCCGGGTTCGTCGCCGAGCACGGGCGCCGAGTCGCGCGGGTAGCGCCCCGCGATCGCCGGGTCGAGGGCGAGCGGCAGATCGAGAATTCCCAGGATGCGGTTGCGGTAACAGGCGATGTGGCCGACGATCCAGTTCATGCAGTTCCAGCCGGCTGGCGGCTGAATGAGCGACTGGGCGTGGGAGAGGCCGTCAGCAAAGCCCTTCACCTGGGCAACGTTGCGGGCGTACAGGTCGGAGAGGATGGTGGACATGGGCGGCAGTATACGGAATGCGGTGGAATCCTCCGCCGACGCCGAATTTTTTTGTCCGCAGATTCACGCAGATTAGCGCAGATTGGGGAGGGAAATCTGGCTTTCCGCGCCGAAAAGTAAAACAGAATCGGCGAAAATCTGCGTAATCTGTGGATAGATCCAGAATTTCGCAAGAGCGCGCATTTTCCGGCTTCATCTAGAATCCACGCATGTCAGCACCGCCCACCGGCGCCGTGACCTTCCTCTTCACCGACATCGAGGGCAGCACCCGGATGTGGGAGCGCCTGCCCGAGGCGATGAGGCCGGCGTTGGCGCGCCACGACGCGATCCTGCGCGAGGCCGTCGCCGCCCACGCCGGGCGCATCGTCAAGACCACCGGCGATGGCTGCCACGCTGCCTTCGCCGCAGCCGCTGACGCGATTGCGGCAGCCGCACATGCCCAGCGCGCGCTGAGCGCCGAGGCCTGGCAGAGCATCCACCCTGAGTCAATCCGGGTGCGGATGGGCGTCTACACCGGCGAGGCCGAAGCCCGGGCCGGCGACTACTACGGCCCGGCTCTCAATCGCGCGGCGCGGCTGATGTCGGTTGGGCAGGGCGGACAAATCCTGATCGCCGCCGTCACGACCGAGCTCGCCCGCGACCGGCTGCCGGCCGGGCTGTCGTTGCGCGATCTGGGCGAGCACCGGCTGAAGGACCTGGTCCGCCCGGAGCGCATCTTCCAACTCGCTGGCGCGGGCTTGAAAGCAGACTTCCCGCCGCTCAAGTCACTCGACGCCATCGCCAACAACCTGCCCGCGCAGTTGACGAGTTTCGTTGGGCGCGAGGCCGAGATCGCCGAGGCCCGCCGCTTGCTCGGCG
>Ga0073900_10000736_pt1 | contig 19747 bp, 17 predicted proteins | sample KloWWTmetKNB5Kit_FD_66666 | JGI IMG/M metagenome (GOLD analysis project Ga0073900, IMG submission 66666) | Active sludge microbial communities from Klosterneuburg, Austria, studying microevolution and ecology of nitrifiers - Klosterneuburg... | ecosystem: Engineered > WWTP > Aerobic digester >...
AGGTCGCGACCTATCCCTACAGTGAAACTAATTTTATCTCGGGAACCCGTGTTCTTTTTTACATAAAAGGCAAATGGACCAACGCGCTATTAAAGCCCAAGGCGCAACGACCAAAGCAGTAAGTGAACTAGTGACAAATACACCAGTTTCCAATAATTAATCTTTTTTACGTAAAAAGCTAAAGACCAAAGCGCAGCGACCCAAAGCCTAAAGCGCAGCGACCTAAAGACCAAAGCACAGCGAACTAAAGTCAAAAGCGAAGCGAACTAAAAATAAAGTGCAACAGTTAACCAGTGGTGAGTGGAACAGTTAACCAGTGGTGAGTGCTCCAGTTTCCACTGAATAATCTTCTTTAAGTAACGAGCTAATACTCTAAATTGCTAATGCGCTAACACGCCAGCGCGCTACTTCTCCTCTACTTTCGCAAGATCCATCTTACAGACAGGACAGATACCCATCACCTCATATGTTTTGCCTTTTTCACAATCCATAGGACATTGATAGACTACTTTTTCTGCAACTTCCATAGAAGTCGTGTCAGTAGTAGTTGTAGTAGTAACTTCTACTTGTTCCGTGGTTTCTGTTTTTGTTTCTTTAGGACCGCAAGCCGTAAATGTGCCGATAAAAAGTCCCAGGGTAATAATTAAAATTGATTTAGACATTTGAATTGATTTAAGTTAAATGAAAGAAATTCCCACAAATATAACAATCTAAGGATGAAAAGGAGATATTATTGGGAATTGTAGTTTAGTAAGAATTATTATAATCTGTATGATTCATATTGCATTCAAAGTAAGATAGGGCTTTGAGTAAATCGCTGACTAGAATATAGATAATGAACTGAAAATTGATATACTATGCTGTTAGTGAAAATGTAAATGTTCCGAATATGTTTCTGCGCTGAATATAAATCAAAAAAGGGTTCCGAAGCCCAAGCCTCAAAACCCTTTCAAATTCCAGTGGAGAATACCGGGCTCGAACCGACGACCTCTTGCCTGCCAGGCAGTACATCATACTTATTATGTTTTTGTGTTATATGTTATAACTCATATCCACTATTGATTATAAGCAATCCCACTTAGCGTTATTTATTGTTATTTAGTTTTATTTATATATTTTGTATGCAAATAGTATGCAAATGACTTATCTTTGAAAAGTAAATGCTATCCTATGAATAACAACTGTACAATTACTATTTTTCTTGATACAAGAAGAGAGAAGGCAAATGGCAAGTACCCAGTAAAATTAAGGGTATTTACCCAGCATCCACGTATACAAAAGCTTTATCCAACCAAGTATGATCTAAGTAAGATTGAGTTTGAGAGAACCTGGAATACGCAGAGACCCAGAAATGAAGACAAATCTACTAAACTTGAACTACAGGCTATCTTAAGTAGGGCTCAAAGCATAGCAAAAGATCTTCCAACCTTTAGCTTTGAAATATTTGAGAAAAAACTTTCCATGAGAAAGGGTGATGAGGTTAATGTTGCTTTTCTCTATCAAGAGTCAATTGAAAAACTCAGAAAACGAGGCCAGATTGGGACTTCTAATAATTATGCATTTGCGAAAAGATCTCTTGAGATATTTCAAAATGACGGAAGGAGCCATGCTTTTGGAAAACTCTCATTAATTGATATCAATAAAGATTGGCTGGAGGATTATGAAATCTTTATGAGAAAAAGAGGAAAGAGCTCTACTACTATCTCAATGTACCTTAGAACATTCCGAACAATTTATAATGAAGCTATAGAGGCTGGGAGCATTCAAAGGGATTATTACCCTTTTGGAAAATCTAAATATCAACCACCATCAGCAACGAAAGTTAAAAAGGCCCTTTCCAAGGAAGATATGAAAACGCTTTGGTTATCTGAACCTTCAACACCGGAACAGATTAAAGCTAAAGATTTTTGGTTCCTTTCATATCTTTTAAATGGTATGAACTTTAAGGACATAGCTAATTTAAAATATAAGGATATTCAAATTGACAAAATTGTATTCATCAGAGCGAAAACCATAAAAACTTCTAAGACAAATATAAAACCCATAACAGTGTATCTACATGAAGATGCTTTTACTATTATTAATAAATACGGAAGTCAAGAAAAAAAACCGGATAGCTATGTTTTCGATATAATTAAACCCGGTAGCGATCCAATATCAAAGAATTCATCTATCAAAAATTTTATTAAATATGTCAATCAGCATATTAAGAAGCTATGTATTGCGAATGGCCTTTCAGGCGAAGTTTCAACATATTGGGCAAGACATACATTTGCAACTTTAGCAATCCGAAAGGGTGCGACTTTAGAGTTTATCCAGGAAAGCCTTGGTCATGGACACTTAAAAACTACACAGGGATATTTCGCTGGGTTCGACAATGAAGCAAAAAAAGAATTCGCAATGGATATTATGAACTTCAAATAATTTAAGCATCATGACGATAATAACAAGACACGGGTTAACAATTAACAAATTTACCTGTGATGTAAAGGAAAATGGGTTTAAGTATGGATATTTCTCTGAAGATGAAGACTATATTAAATTTTTTCGCCGTTTAGATAAAACCTTTAAATTTTACATTCTTAACTTTCAAAATTCTAAAACCATAGAAGGCTATCTTAGCAAGATAAAACTTTCACATTGGCACAAACATTATTTTCTAAGTTGTTTTTTAGATTACATTGAAAATGAAACAGATCACACGTCCTATAATTCTGAAGGGTATGATGCATACAGGGAAGTCGAAATATTATTTTATAAAATCGAAATTCATTTAGATAAAGAGAATTTTGATTTCGATGATCATACTACAGATTTTGACAAGCGGGTTAAAAGGCATATTAAAATATTGCCAACACTTCAACAACAATTATATAAGTTACATGAATTCATAAATGAATTTCAAAAGTTGTTACCAGGTCAGGAATATGCAACTTTAATTAGTAAATGTAAAGAAGAAGTGAAGTTTATTGAGTTTCAGATTGATCAATTAAATGGATTTCGTTCTTCAAACATTAAAGAAATTGACTCTGTGGTGGATACTCCAAAAATAAAAATCGTTACTGACGTAAAGTATACAATTTCTGACATTTACATTAATCCAGAACATTCATCATTATTTTTTAGAGTATTGCAAAACATGAATGAATCCATTATTGATGATAAAAATAATTATATATACAATGGGTCTAAAGGCATAATTAAAGTTATTTACAGAACATTTGTAACAATTCAACCTATTTTCAAGAATAGACTGCCTAAAAAGACATTAATACGCTATTTCAATGATACTTTGGTAGGAATCAACCTTACAGCAAATGGAAGTGAATTATCTAAATTTTATAGTAGATTGAATTATAATGAGTTAGAAACAGAGATGTTAACTTTATTTTCTATTTATTCTTCCGAAGAAAGCAAAAGAAAGTAAAGAAAGTTAGTTGTTGTGTCTTTGTATTGTTAAAATAAATATAGCAATGGAAAACACAAAAATTGAAAATACTTTAGTAATAGAGTCAACAGATAATTTAAAAAAACTTATCATTGATTGTGTTACTGTATGTCTTAAGGCACATGATTCTCATAGGGCAAATACCTCCAACCTAGAAGAGTATATCAATATTACAGAGGCAGCAAAGGTTCTATCCTTATCAATACATACGATATATGGCCTGGTTAACAAAAATATTTTACCTTATAATAAAAGAGGACGGAGGCTTTATTTCTCTAGGGTAGAGCTAACCAATTGGATAAAAGAAGGAAGGAGAAAAACCAAGGTCGAGTTGGAGGAATATTTCCAAAATAAATTTGCAAAAAATAAGGCTAAATCATGAGTAAACACGATCAAGCCTTAATATCTTCTGGCGAAGAACAAGGCAAATTTAATGAAAATAGCACGGAGTTAATTAAGATTGAACCCGTTTTTATTGATTTAAATAATCCGGAACCATTTATAAATGAAATTGAAGAATTATTTGTCCCTGGAAACACAATACCGCATAACAAAATCTTGGAGCAACTGATTAGCCAAATTGAGCCATTGGATTTTGAGGCACTTGCATTTCCCGTCGTTCATGACCTAAGAAAGCAAAAAGCTGAATTGGAGGAAAAGCTTATCAATTCTGATGGCATGCCAAATGCAACTGACAACTTCGAAAAAGATAGAAGTTTACTGAATACTATTAATAAACAATTAGAAAAAATAAAGCTCGGCCCTCCTCATTATATAATTCTATCAATTGAAAATATCCTAGAGATTGCTGGAGACAATAAATGGGGACTATGTAAGAACCAATCATTTATTTATTTATTCAATGGAGCATATTGGTCAAATCTAGATAAGGATATTTTACAGAAGTTTATTGGTGAAGCTGCAGAGGCTATGGGGGTCAATAAATATGATGCACGTTACTTTCAATTTAAAGATCTACTTTATAAACAATTTCTTGCTACAGCTCATTTGCCAGCTCCTGAATGTAATAATGATTTAGTTATGATTAACATGCTTAATGGTACCTTTGAAATAAGTAATAAACAAACTCAATTAAGACACTTTAATCAAGCCGACTTTATTACATATCAGTTACCTTTCAAATATGATTCTGAATCAAAAGCACCCCTTTATGAGCATTATCTTAATCATGTGCTTCCGGATAAAGCCAGTCAAGATGTCCTTGCTGAATTTATAGGGTACTTATTTGTAAAACATGGCAGTAATTCACTAAAAGAAGAAAAGGCATTGATATTGTATGGTTCAGGGGCCAATGGTAAATCGGTCTTCTTCGAAATTATTAATGCAATGTTAGGCAGTGAAAATGTTAGTTCATATTCACTACAAAGCCTTACTGCCAGGGAGGGATATTACAGGGCAAAATTAGCAAATGTACTGGTCAACTACGCTAGTGAGATAAATGGGAACTTAGAAACATCTATTTTCAAACAGTTAGTATCTGGGGAACCAGTAGAAGCTCGTCTGCCATATGGACAACCTTTTATGTTAACTCAATATGCAAAATTGATATTTAATTGTAATGAATTGCCGAAAGATGTTGAGCATACGGCCGCATACTTTAGAAGATTCCTGATTATACCTTTTGACGTAACTATTCCAGAGGCGGAGCAGGATAAAAACTTACATACAAAAATCATAGGAAATGAGCTTTCTGGAGTTTTCAACTGGGCATTGGAAGGTCTAAGGAGATTATTATTACAAAAAAAGTTTACTTATTGCGATGCAGCTCATAAGGCATTGGAACAATATAAGCTTGAGAGTAATAGCGTTAAACTATTTTTAAAAGAACACGAATATGAGCCAGATCCCAAAAATTCTCGACTCGTAAAAGACTTGTATGATGAGTACAAATACTTTTGCATTGAGAGTGGGCTCCTATACTTTAAAAGGATAAATTTCACAAAGCAACTCAGAGCCTCAGGGATACAACAGGGCAGGGAGGGCGGTACGGGAAAAAATATTGCTTATTTAACCCGGGTCCCCCAAAATTTTTAAGTATTAAATATTTTCTCTAAACCTTCACATTTTTCACATCTTTCACATTTTAGGATATGAGTTACAAATATATTCTCGAACCAACAAGTAAAAAGCACGTCTGCCCGTCTTGTAATAAAAAGAGATTTGTGAGGTACATTAATATTAATGCAAAAGAGTATCTGCCAGAAATGTATGGGCGCTGTGACCGTGAAGCAAACTGCTCATATCACATAAATCCCTATACAACCGGATTTGAAGGAGAAAAAACGAATGTATTCTCAAAATTACGAACCCCTGACATCGATATTCAAATAACATTTGAAGGTCCATCTAAGCTGGATTGCAAACAAGTTATGTTCACTGAAATTGAAACTTTTCCCGATGGTAGAACAGGATTGCCAATCAACTACTATTCAATATTTGGTTTGACAGATAGACTAAACAAATTTAGAAAAGCAGAAAACAATAAACACACCAACCCTGCTATACTTAAGGGGGTATATAGAGAAGGCACCAGCGGTGAATTCTGTATTAATCCGATACCACTATTATTCTTTGACCTTGATGTCAAAGAAAATGAAAATCAAACTTTACTTAATAAGGCAGTTAATGATTCTGTCTTCCAAATTTTAATGGAGATATCTCTCTTGAGCTGGAAGTCTAATAGTGGCAAAGGAATAGCCGGGCTGCTATATGTCCCTCAGCTAGGCACAATAACACATAATGAAAAGGAAAGGCATTTAAAATATGCTTATGCCATCTATAGAAAGATCGAACAATATGTATATAAGTATACAAGTATTCTTATAAAGCTTGACAACCAGCAGGGCAAGTTTAGGCAAATAAGATACCTGGCTGAGCAAGATACTGTTAGACACATAAACAAAGAATTTCGCACCATTTCAATCGAACAGATAAAATCGAAAAGATCCTATATTCCTTATGAAGTACTAAATGATACATTAAAAAGTGAATATTATAACCAGAACCATTTTATTCAAAATTTACTTTCAAATGTAAAATTCCCCCTTGAAACTAAAGATATTGAAAAAGTGATATCGCAATATTACCTGGGTACTTTTCTGGACCAATATATGGTGGGCGCTGCAACCTTTCCATTCATTGATGGGTCCAATAAGATCAGAGCCGTACAAGTCAAAAAGTTTGACAAATCTAACCACACAATTGCAACTGATTATTTACATTCTCTATTAAAAAAAGGATATAATAAGAGTAATGAAGCCTATCCCTCTTGGTTACTCAAGTATGATAAAAATGAGAAAGTTATATCCTGTTTGTTCGGTGAACACCTTTTATCTAAATATCCAAATAACCCGGTGGCTATCGTGGAGGCTCCCAAGACAGCGATTTATGGAACTTTATATTATGGATTTCCGGAAAGCCCTGAAGATCTAATTTGGTTAGCAGTTTATAACAAAAGTAGTATCAAGTATGATAAACTCAAAGTTTTGAAAGGTAGGGAAGTTTTAATCTTTCCGGATCTCTCGAGAGATGGGAGTACTTTTATTGAATGGCAACAAAAGATCAAAAAAATGAAAATCAAAATGTCAGGCACTCGTTTCATTTTCTCTAAGCTTTTGGAAAAATGGGCTCCAGCTGAGGACAGACTGGAAGGCTTCGACATTGCGGATTACCTGATCCAAATGGATTGGCGTTCCTTCAGGAGTCATGGTAAAAGGAAAAAAGCTCTCACTACAATTAGTATGAGTTGTGAAGAATGTGAAAAAAGTGAAGAATCCAACAACACATTTTTTATTAATCAAAGTTCATCGACAATTGAAACAATTAAAGTCGAGAAAATAGGGATTGAGGAGAATGGGAATATTCCACCGCAACCGCTAGAAAAACAATACTTCAATATGGAAGATTTAATTGCCTTAGAGGCTAGGGCATCCCAGACCATCACCGATAGCCATTTAAAAAAATGGGTGTTTTCTGAAATCGAAAAAGCAAAACAAACAATGCCAAGATTGAGAACTAGTCCGGATCTCAAATCATTATTTGAAACTGTAGGAGGTTATAAAAAATAAATAACCTACTCATTATAATCATGCAGCTACTATTTCTGTATATTAGGCATAAATTAAATAAATGCAAAGAATTAACGAATTGGATGAACTACCCAGCTTTGAGAAATATAAATCAAATCTTCAAAACCTAAAAAATATAAGTCATCTTGAAAACAATCTAGTTGAAATTGAAAAATACTATTTCAAAAATGCTATTATTTTTCCAGGTAACACTGCGATTTATGAAAAAAACGACTTTAGAAATTTTACACCATTCAGGGTTAGAACTAACGTCGGGGACCATGAAGATATAAGTAATCCTTTAACTTTTTCAATGCCACCAATTGAAAATACACCCTTTGGCAGAGGTAATATTAAAGGCCATCCTGTATTTTACTGTTCGCACAATCCTGCTGTTGCGATTAGAGAATCAAAAATGCCAGATGAGAGTATTGGATACTGTGGGAAATGGAAAATCTCAAAAGATATCACATCTTTTAAAGCGAGTGTAATAATTCCAAGATCAGTGAGAAGTGAGAATCTTTTGTTTGGCTTAGGTCAAAAAATCCATTCAGAAATGATTAATCAAATGGGGAAATCAAATGAGATCCATATCGAACACCTAGAATATCTCCAACAGTTTCTTTATGAGATATTTGGAGAAGAACCAACTCCCTATGTTTTGAGTTCATGGATTTCCCATAAATTACTTTATGAAAGAAATCATGATTTTATTGTTTATTCAAGTTACGAAAGTCAAGGTTTGGGATCCAATTTTGTTTTTAGTCCGACTTTTGCAAATACTTTAAAATTAGACTCCATCATGGAATTTAGAAAAACGCCGAACGAAGAAAATAAAATAGGAATGGACCCTTTAAAATTTGGAAGAATCAATGAAGGCAAAATTAAATGGGAACCAATTGATGATGTTAATTTCGAGATTATTAAAGGATGGTCAGGAATAAGATAGTCGGTGCTCATTAAATACTTTACTCTATCTCAATCTTATCAATCTCCTCCATTATCCTGATCGACTCCGACAGCGCAACAATAATTTTCTGATAGTGTTGAATGTCTTCAAACTCGAGCACCCTACCCTTTCGATCTTTTAACCACTTTTGGGCAGGTTGATAGCCACCAATGTAAAACTCCCAAACAGATTGTGACACTCCTTGAAAATGTTGGGTATCATTAATATAAACTGAATTGTTCAAGAATACAGGCTTGGTCACTAGATTGTTTCCATTTATTGGATATTTAGTAAAAGGTTTTCTGATAACATCGCTTTCTAAAAAATGTACTTTTCTTAACTCACCCCCTAATTTTACAAATTGCCTAAAAGACTTAACATCTTTTGGAAAAGGAATCCTAGGAAAATCAATTTTCAGGAACTCTTTATACTTTTTAAGGTAGGAAGGCGAATTCAAAACTGAATATATATAATCTAATAGGTCCAGTGGGGTAAAAAAATCTATTTGTTCTGAACTTTGAAGATTAAATTGCAACTCAATTCTTTTACTAATTTCATCAACAATTAATAAGTTAAGATTCGGTTTTCTTCCTAAACTCTTATCAAAATTAATTTCATTATCATTTGCATAAACATACAAGGGGAATGTCATTCCTGCTCCAAATTGACCCGCAGTACCCGTATAATTTATATCGGTTAACCCTTTACTTAAAAAGAAGCCAAATTTCTCTGTTATAGCTTGCCGCGGTAAAAGAATTGCAATATTATCTTCTAGCATATTCTTCATTACTGAAAACCTATGTCGTTGAACCTTTTTAAGATCATAATGAATGTTTCTAATATCAAATGGTCTAAAGTAGTAAACCTCATTCTTTTCATTGTATTTTTCAAAACTTATTAAATTCGCATCATCATGTGTCTTGATCCCACTTGAATATATCAGAAATAAATTGTCGACTTTAAATCCTTTTTCATAGGTTTCAATATTAACATAGTCCTTATTTATGAAATAGTAATTTGGTTCTGATGGGATTAGAGTTTTCCATTCTATATTGTTAAGGCTTTGGTTCAGTAAGAACCTATACTTGACTTCTCTCATACCAAATAAATCACAATGAAATATTTCGCATTTATTGGTTTTTTTAGTTGCATTCTTTTTAATAAAAATAGAGATTGAAACCCCTTGCATAATATCGAATACATTTTGGTCCTTTGTACCATCAGCACTCGTTTCTTTTTTCTTCGAATTTCCATGGAGATCAAGAATATAAATTTTATCAAAGCATTCTAATAAATTTTTTCTCATTTGTCTAAAAACCAACCCATCTATGAAACTATTATTTGATATGAATGCTAATATCCCATTCTCATTCTTTTCAATAAAATGTTGACCGTATCTAATAAACTTTACATAATCATCTGATAATGAATTGTAACTTTTTTCCTGTAAATTTTTTTTATAATCTGTAATCAGATTTTCAATCCAAGGTCCCTTATTGATGCTACTTACACTATATGGTGGATTACCGATCACACACATAACCGGTGTATCTCTTTTCACATAATTCGCCTCATTTGCTTCAGTACTTAGCCAGTTAGCAAACAATGTACCAGTATCCGGATGATGCTCTTCTAAGCTATTAGTTAGATATATTTTGAACCTTTGATTAGTCGTAGGCTTATAACCTGTTTCAGTAAGAAGCAGATCAAGTTTCAAATGAGCCATAGCGTAACTAGCCATTAGAAGTTCAAACCCGTTTAGCCGGGGAATCAAATGTTTTTCAACATAGTTACTCCAGATTCCTTGTTGCCCTTCGAAATCCTTGTGGATGTGTTTCACTACCTCTGCCAGGAAGGTACCAGTTCCGGTGGCAGGGTCCAATATCTGAACTTTATGTACTTCCTGCTCTACCCTTTTTCCGAATGATTCTACTTTTATCTTTGTTTTACTGGTATCAGACAAACCTTCACTCAGTCCAAACTCCGACTTTAGAATATCGTCAACTGCCCTAACTATGAAGTTAACTACTGGAGCAGGAGTGTACCATACTCCCCTGGCTTTTCGCAACTTTGGATCATATTCACTTAAAAAAGTTTCATAAAAGTGAATGATCGGATCCTCCATCTTTGTTGACTTTCCGTAATTTTTAAGGATCTCTTCAACATTACATGCTAGGAAAATGTCAATCAAGCTATCCACGATCCATTTTATACGATCATCTAGGTCTGGGCCTGCAATATACCCAAAAAGCTTTCTTAAGAATGGATTAGACTTAGGGATGAGTTCTGCAGCTTCCTGCCTGCTAAATGTCGGTAAGGTTGGATCATGAAGCCTAGCTGCAAATAGTCCGTAGGAAATAGTTTGAGCATAAACATCTGCAAATCCTTTAGGTGTGATATCATGTATGAGGATTTCTTTAAAAGCCTGCATTTGCTCCTTTAAAGTACTGTTCTCATTATTATCTTCATCACTTGTCAAAGCTTTTTCAATAACATCAGATAACAACCTGGCTTTGCCGGCCATCATTTCAGCTAGTTTTTTACTACTTTTAATTGTCTGCCCAATATGACCACTAAAGTCTTTGATTAAGTTTTCAAAAGACTGAAAGTTCTCAGAAAGAGGTTTAATGCCTTTGTCGGTTATTTCCCCAATAGTAACCTTTGTTACAAACACCCCATCAATATACAAGTGGTAGTCAAGATAATCAGTAAATATGAGATTGTTGAGTGAAGCTTTGTACCTGTCAAACTGCTCCTTATTTCCAGTCTTCTTTAAACCTGAAAGATCCTTATCTCCAATATCCTTTGCCTCGATGAATCCTACCGGTATTTCTTTCTTAGTTAGTATGTAATCAGGGGCCCCACATAATTGCCTCTTTGGTTCATTAGTTGCTCTGACATCCGGAACGATACTCTCAATCAGTTGCTGCAGATCTCCTCTGTAAGTGTGTTCGGTAGCATTGCCATGCTTATAACGATTTGCAATGTTCTCAATGTACTGTGATATTGTCATGAAAAAATAAATTAGGAAGTCGAAGTTAGAAATTTATCATGAATAATATAATGAGGAAAATTCCAAATGATTTTAAATAACTTTAGTCATTGAATATTAAATTATTTAGGAGTAATAATATTTTATAAGCTTGACTAATCAAAAAACATAAACAAGGACTCAGTTAATCCTTATTATATACAACCTAAATACACATAGCTTATTTTACAAAGTAAAATTAATATTTATTCCTTTAAATAAATTTGGTACATCCAAAGTTATTTAAAGGCATTACATTATAGTAATATATTGATTTTGCAAGTTAAAATAAATCCGTTTAGGTGTATAAAGCCAAATACCCATCATTTCCATTTTGCTGAAGTTATACATTCAATCTAAAGTTTTGTATTAAAATCATTTCCTCGAAATGAATCGTTTCTTATATTTGCTCTGTAATAACATATTGGCGTTAGCTATTTTCTTGTTCTGAAATCTGACAATTTCTATAAGTACACGAAGAAAATAAGTTTTCGCTCACGTTCCGGCGTGGGTTGATCTTATTTGTGTACAGGCTTGTCAGAGCCTCAGAACGGAAAAGTTAAGACCCACGCTTTTTCATTTCACATATCCTGGTTGGGTCTACAGGTTAAAAATGTAATATGAAAAACCTAACATTTCTTTTAATTTTTATCTCCATTACTTTTAGTGCCCTGGCTCAAAGAGCTTACATCAAAGACAAAGACAATAGAAATACCGGGTATTTCGAGAAAAACAATGAAGGGGGTTATAACTTCTACTCAATGGATGGAAGTAATATGGGACGAACCAAATATGAGAATGGAGAATACATTAAGTTAGATAAGTATGGCAATGCTGAATATAGGATTAAGAGTTCAGAATTGGATAACCTATATAAAAAGAATGCAGTTACTGTAGATGGCTCAAGTAACAACAACTATATCACCCAAATGGCTAATTCTCCAGATTTGAAAATAAAACCTATGGATTTTACAGCATTAGATAAAGCACTTGAAGCTGAAGCCATAGAAAACGACCCAGATATAAATATTAGAAAACTCAATTCAGTACTCAATCAGTATCAGTCCGGTGACAAAGGATATGTTGTATGGTGGGACCTTACAAACAATCCTACTTTCGCTCAGGTCGAAGATGGTGCAGGTCGATTGAGAATTATTGGGTTTACAAAAGCTATTTATGCTTCATTTAATGGGAAATACTATGTTATATTAGGTATTTTTCAATCAAACATAGAAGCTCAAGAATGGATTAAAAGATGTAAGTCTAAACTTCCAATAGGTGGGTTTGAATTGAAGGTTTTGTCAATTTGAATGCAATATAATCTATAACCAATCAAAAAACTAATGGGTGATTTAATTTTAGCTTCGCTAAATTAATCCCCAAGCTAAGGTTAAGATTAAACATAAAAAAGGCGAGTCATATGGAAGGTTTAAGAGAAGAGGCAATTATGTCAAAGCAATTAGGCGCACTAATAAATATATCCTTTGTTTATTTCTTAGCTCAGGTTGCTAAGGCAGAAAGGCCGGTCAAAAATAATTTAACCAAAAGAATGACAGAAGATCAGAAGAAAATTCACGACTTCGCTCCATACTGGGAGCAACGAGAAAAGAACAAGAAATTCTTGGCACAATCTAAACCGCCTACAATAGAGCAAGTTAAGGCTCAGATGGAGCGACAGAAAAGGGAGCGCTCAAATTTGAATTAGTTATAAAAATCTTCACCAAAATTAATATTTACTTTGAACCGATATTACTTTTAGCCAGATTGAGGTATTTATGTATCCTTTATAGAATAACTATATTAATTAAGTTTATTACAATTGAATATTAATCATTCACTTAGCTCCATTCGGTATTTTCCCTTGATGTGCTCATGATAGTATTTTCCATAATCCAGAGCATCTAAAAAACCTTCCCAGATCTCAACCGGAACATCTTCAAAAATATAAGATTTATCACCGAATACAACAATAAAAAAACCTGTCACTTCATCGCAACTATAATAATCAGCTCCATGAATCCATTCACTATCATCAGTGTCTGAATGATCTTCATAAGCGAAATCTACATTATGAATAAATTCCACTGCCTCTTTATAGGACTTAAATTTGTCCGGTATTGTTTCACAGCTTAATTCGGGTTTGTTTTCTTTATATGTCCCAAAGCTTTCTGGGGCATCTTCAACTTGGGTAGTTTGCCTGCATGATAGCAGAATAACCAAGATCAATAACATAAAATATTTCATAGATAACTATTTATAATATATAAAACATTTCCCACCATTAGAGCCTGAAGTGATGACCATATTGGGAAATACGGCGACTTGATCACCAAAAGCGTATCCACTATTATCGTACTGATATTTAGTTGGTAAATACCTAACAATCCTTGAAAGGTCAGAATTGGTTTTATAAACATTTAACCTCTCATCATCTTTAACGTATAAAAAATCATTAAAACAGGTCATATAATCTGCAAAATTGAAATTATCTGTATCAGTCCTTGAGTAAATTGGACTAAATGTAACTTTGTCATAAACTTTAACAGAAGGTGCGTTACCAGAAGATCCAACATATAGGTAATCAGATCCAATTGCAACAGAAGTACCGAAACTCCTATTACCTGTAGCTCCAAATAATGTTTTCTTCAGTATCCAAGTATTATTATCTAACTCATAATAATATGCTGCACCAGCATCTTCACCATTTTTATCTCGACCAGGTGCGCCTATTAATAGTGATTTGCCTTTAATTGCAACATACGATCCAAAATAATCCTGGGAATTACCATCAGGAGCTTGTATGTATTCTTTGAACTTCCATTTTCCTGCAATTTTCTCATTTATTATAACAACTCCTTCTTCTAAGCTTGTAATGTAATGTTTCGGCAGTCCTTCTACAAAGAAATTTCCATCTAGAGCTTCATGTTTACCAAATATACGAAGGTTGGTATTTGGACTATTCTGAATAATGTTTGGGAGGTTAGATTCATAGGGAATAGATTTCCAATTTCCATTATTGTTTTCAAAAAATTTTCTTTTGTCCCAAGTGTCAACAACCAGATCTTTATCATTTAAAGCTACAACTTTATATACGGAACTCAAATCTTGATTTTCCAATTTGAAATCAAGGTTTTTAGTTATTTCTCTCCCTTCGATATTATACGCTCTCACATATCCACCAAAGTATCCTCTACAAACTAAAAGTTGGTCGCTGTTACCAGCAATTGTAACTTCACCATGAATATTAGCTTGATTGTCAGGGAAGACAGTTAAAATATCATTTTCAAATTTTTGTGGGGGTTCCGGATCTGTATTTTCTTCATTATCTTTTGAACTACATGAAGAGAGTGCTACTAATAAGAATGTTAATATTGCAAGGAAACCAAGAAAGACCTTTTTCATAAAAGTGAATTAGCCCTGTAGACCCTGGCAGGAAGTTTAAGGAAAAAGCGTGGGTCAATAGCTTTTCCAAGGGTAAGGCACTGGCATGCCCACAATCAAGAATACACTAAAGCCCACGCAAGACGTGGACGTAAAGTCATTCTTCCTTAGATTGTGAAATTTTGCCAGTTTCTACCCTAAAGAAAGACGCTAACGCCTTTGTATTTTAATAATCTCCTCAAATATATGAAATCAAGGTTAATATTTCCGTTAAGCAAAAAGGATTAAGGTGATTTTACCATTTTGATCAATCCACGAATATATTCAACAGCTAACTTTATAAGTTCATCTAGATTTTCTTGAGTACCTTTTTTTCCTGAATCATGTGAAAACTCATTTGATAACACAACAATTCTATTCAGGTTAAATAATTCATCTGCGGATTTCAACTTCTTCACCTTATTTATGAGATCACCCAATAGTGTATTTCCATAACTATTTTTTAACATAAAATTGTTTGCATTATATCCAGTACTAGACATAAGGCTTATATTTAAATGCAAATGGTATGAACATTCTATTTTCAGTGCAAACTCAAATATACGTCTCACTGTATTTGCTTTTTCGCTTAACACATCAGTATCAGTACTAGGCAAATCCTTCGAACTGATTATTTTCTGGATTCTTTCTGTGCACGAAATATAATTAAAAAGAAAAAGGGCTTTCATGGAAAAAACAGTGCTTCCAGCAGTATCTTTGGGATTTAATAGCACGGAATACAAAGGAGTATGTAAACAGTAACATCGTTCTGTATATAATCCCCTGTCTAATCTATAAATGGCACAGAAATTAGTTGAACTAAGCTTATCTTGAATGACACTTTGATCAAATTGTTTTAAGTAAGTCATAACTTCCTTTTGCCCCAAAGCATATCCTCTTATAGTAATAAATGGAAAACTCTTTGACTTATAAAACTTTAGGTCCTGAAATTTAAACATGATAGAGTAGATGTCAGGTTTATAATCTAAAGAATTTATATAATCTTCTATTTTTGGACTACCAATATAAGGGTGCCAGTTTACAAACACTATTTCATTTTCATAATCAATTGAATAGCTCCCAAAATGATCCCAGTTACCCGAATCTAAGAAATCCACTATTAACATGCCATTTGTAACTTCAAGTAGACGAGCTAAAAATTTATCTAGGACTTTCAGATCTTTGATTTCATCAAAATCATATTCATCAAAAACTGAAGTTAATAGTCTGCTACCATCTTTAACATAATCCATTTCATTAAATTTAGGTTAAGTCAATGCTCTATGAATCTAAAAAGTCATATTTATTTAATCAGGTGTAATATAGCAGTTTAAATAAAAAATATTGGCCTTATTGACCCATTGTCTAAAATATTAAGATGGATATAATCTCAATAATAATTTTTATCTTGATTTCAATCTAAACCATCATGAAAAAAGCTTTTATAAAACAACACTATCTATCTGATACATCCTTGCCTCTGGCAATGTTTCTAGATCAAACAAAAGTTCAATTAGCTTCAGGCACCTGCTTTATTTACAGATATGAAGATGAATTCTTCTTAATTACCAATTGGCATAATGTCACAGGATTAAATCCTGCAAACATGGAACCCTTAAGTGACCATGGAGGTAGGCCTGATGTATTTAGAATAACAATGCAAAAAAATGAACAGCCATTAAGTCATCTTTATGTATACAGATATTTATTCCTTGATAATAAAGCAACTTGGTTTGTACACCCAGAATATGCAGAAAAAGTAGATGTCGTTGCAATACCAATACATTTCGATGAAAATGTTAGGGTCTCTGCTATAAACAGATTTTCCTTTGATAATTACGAATTGGAGATTGCTGATGATGTTTTTATTTTAGGATTTCCATATAATTTAGACGGTGGGGCGTTTTTTCCTATTTGGAAAAAAGGGAGTGTTGCTTCAGAACCTACGCTACCAATGGACAATTTACCAAAGTTTTTAATTGATACAGCAAGTAGATCCGGCATGTCAGGATCTCCAGTGATCTTTAAAAGACCGGGACCCCATATAATCAATAATGTTTTAGATGATAAAACTAGATTAGATACGATATGTGGTTTTGCAGGGGTATATTCCGGTAGAATTCAAGGAAAGAGCGCCTTGGATGCCCAACTTGGTATTGTATGGAAGAAAGAAGTAATTGAAGAGATAATTGAAGGTAAAGTTCTTGACAGTATTACATTTTAATATCTTTGTATTGTCAAATGTCCAAGTAAAAGTAAAAGTATTAAATCCGAATAAATTAAAGCTAGACCACATTATTTTAATGACTTCGAATACTAAATTTACAAATTGAAGAAATTGAAATTCCATTTAATTTTCATATCATACTTGTCCTCAAAGACCTGGACTTTATCAATGATGGATCTTTTGTGTTCTGTTCCCACAAGAAATATAGCTATTCTGTATTGGTTCTGCGTGCTAAAATTGTAAGTATTTTTTAGCATCTCCATTTCCCTATCATGATGCATCTGCCGGTATCGAGTATATAAGTTGTTGAAATGATCATTGCCATATTTATCTAATATTTCTCTTTCAATATTTTGTTTGTAATCAAGAACTTCTAAACAGTCCTGACTATTCAGAAATTTGAATCCCACCATTTCTGAATGTTCACTAAAATAAGAAATTGATCTTATAAATTTTGCATTTTGATAAAACGTTTTAGTCATTTCGCGGAAACCATCTTCCATTATTGGCTCCATTATAGGGTACCAATTTAAATCAACAGGAACTACTCTAACTTTCTTTTTTGCTAAATAAAGTTTGATTGCACTAGTTTCTAACTTATCTAGATATTGACCACTAATCATTCCATTATAATGTTCCGTATCAAACTCTATGAATATGACATCAGGAGATATACTTTCAAAGATTTTAAATAATTCTGTTGAATTGCTTGCACCTATTTCATCATGTACTGAACCAATAAAGATGATTTCTTTCATTTATCAAGGGATTTTTGAAGGTCATTAAATTTTTCCAATATAAAAGTAAAAATATACTTTAAAAATCTATTACATTTGTTAGGGTGATTTGAAGTTTTCATAATTGAGTCCCGGTATCTTCTCAGGTACCGGGATTTTTTAATTCATTAAAATGTCAAGAATAGCAATAGCCGGAAGTGTTGATTTCTATAACGAAGAAATATTTAAACAAAAAGTTGATGCGATCTTAAAGAATTTGACTGGTTTGAAGGAGATCGTAAGTGGCGATGATCCAGGTACGGAGGAAATGGCTTTATGGTATGCAGAAGCAAATAATATTCGGTTCAAGTCTATACCCACATTAAGGGATGACATTGACGGAAAACCCATTTCAGAAATTGGAGAAAATGAATATGGTGAAAGATATTGGATCAATGCCGGCACAATCCGCAATCAACAAGTAGTGGATTATTGCAGTCACCTCATTGCATTTCTAAGCAAAGATGATGCAGTGACGAGAGCGCTTATATCACTTGCCACGAAATTTGAATTGAAAATACGGACAGTCATGATTGACGAACTTCTGGAGTAAGTTTTATCATGGGTTTAACAGACATTCATAATGATAAATCGATGTCATAATCGGTTTTTTGAAGTGACTAAGCAATAATTAAGTTTGATACCAAATAATGCAATAATAACTATAAATGTTTTTTTTGAATTTTATTTGGACAGTTTATAATTTATATTAAAACTCAATAGCCGATATAATCCCCACCATGCCACAGGTGCTAGAAAAATTACACTCCACATTCCCGGAAAATATCCATATGCATTATTTGTAAAAAATGGTAAAATGAAATGTGCTAATTCTGTTATTCCCATTGTTGTGAAGAATGTCCAGGTAAGATAATATCCAAAGTGAGATTTTCTATTCACTAATATAGGAATTAACAACCAAGCTCCAGCGAAAGTATATAAGAGATATACTTTGAGTGAGTTAACTTCGGGTACCGGAACATTTGTTATTTCAGATAACTTTGGGAAAAAATCCATATATTTTTCCTCTACTTTATGGACAATAAACAATCCTAAGGTTAAAAAATATGGAATTCTGACAGACTTGAATTCAAAGGCAGACGGAAATATTAACCATAAAATCAAACCTCCTAAAAAGCCAAATGCAAACAAAATCATTGGTATTAAACCTAACATGATGTAACCCAGATAGATAACTGAAAGTGAAAAGAAGGTTGCTGTTATTTTGGTTAATAACTTACTTTTCATTTAAAAATCATTTTTTATATTATTACGAGGACTTAAAACTCATCTTTTGGATCCTGATTGCATTTAATATTGCTAACAATGCAACGCCAACATCAGCAAATACGGCTTCCCACATTGTGGCAAGACCTCCGGCTCCTAAAGTCAACACAATAGCTTTCACCGTAAATGCTAAAATGATGTTTTGCCAAACGATCTTTTTTGTTTGTTTACCAATGTTAATTGCCATAGGAATTTTAGAGGGCATATCGTCTTGTATTACTACATCTGCCGTCTCGATCGTTGCATCACTTCCTAATCCACCCATAGCAATGCCTATATCACTCAATGCGACGACAGGAGCATCGTTCACACCATCGCCTACAAATGCAACAATATTTCCTTTAGCCTTAATTTCTTTGATTTTATTGACTTTATCTTCCGGCAGAAGATCTCCAAAAGAATTACTAATACCGAGCTGATCAGCAACATTTTTTACAACATTTGCCTTATCACCACTGAGCATCGTTATTTCGATCTTCATTGATTTCAGAAGATCAACTGTTATTTGTGCATCTTCTTTA
>Ga0073900_10000740_pt1 | contig 19712 bp, 19 predicted proteins | sample KloWWTmetKNB5Kit_FD_66666 | JGI IMG/M metagenome (GOLD analysis project Ga0073900, IMG submission 66666) | Active sludge microbial communities from Klosterneuburg, Austria, studying microevolution and ecology of nitrifiers - Klosterneuburg... | ecosystem: Engineered > WWTP > Aerobic digester >...
ATACAGGGATTAACAGCTACTGCCGGGTATATCATTTTTGAAGTGAATGAATATGTGCTGTGGGGGTTCCTCACCGGTGTATTTGCTTTTTTCCCGGTAGTGGGCACTATGATCATCTGGGTCCCGCTGGTCATTTACATGTATGCCAGTGGTAACACCTGGAATGCTACCGGGTTACTATTGTTTAGTGTTATTGTTACCGGAAATGTTGATTACCTGGCCCGCATTACGTTATTGAAAAAATTAGGAAATGTACATCCGATGGTTACCGTACTGGGAGTGATCGTTGGTTTGGGATTATTTGGCTTTATCGGTCTCATTTTTGGGCCGTTGCTGGTCAATTATATCATCCTTCTTTTCAGAATTTATACCAATGAGTTTATTGACCACAAAACACCCGGCTGAAACATTAACAGTAAAGCTGCCTGCTAATGACTACCTTCCCCGCCTTGCCGGTAATACTGCCGGTGGATAAATAAACATATATGTCAAATATTACTCAGGTGGTGAATGAAGATAAAAACCTGAAAACATTAAAGAAAGGTGTGCATGCTTCCGACCTGGACCAGTTGCTGAGCAGTACAGGCCCATTTACTTTTTTTGCTCCTACAGACCTGGCTTTCGATAAATTAGAAAAAGGGAAAATGGATAAGCTCCTGGAGCCTCAAAACAGGGCACAGCTGGCTGATCTGCTGAATAATCATATTGTTAACGGAAAGATACCCTACCAGGACCTGAAAGACGGCGATAAGCTGACAACGGTAAATGGCAGGGAGTTGGTGGTACAGGTAAAAAATGGCGCGGCTCATATTGGCGACATTACAATCCTGCCCCGTGAAACCCGGATATCGAACGGAGTCATACATTCGATGGATACGGTAATGGTTTAATCACTGGTTAAAATACTTTAAATGCCACCGGTTAACCAGGTGGCATTTTTATGTCCGGGCAGGGACTTATTACCGCTGTCAATCTGGCAATTAAGACCGCTTTGGAACGAGGCTTGCTACCTGGCAACTATTCTTTTAAACAAATTGATAAACACTAAATAAAATGGTACAGGAAAAAGGAACAATCTCCATCAACACTGAGAACATCTTCCCTATCATCAAGAAGTTTTTATACTCTGATAATGAAATCTTTTTACGGGAATTGGTCAGTAATGCCGTGGACGCTACTCAAAAAGTAAAAAGGCTTGGTTCCCTTGGACACTATAACAAAGAACTGGGCGAACTGAAAATAAAAGTAGCCACAGATGCCACTGCCAAAACCATCACGATCTCTGACAATGGTATCGGCATGACTGCTGAAGAAATAAAAAAATACATCAACCAGGTGGCATTTTCCGGGGCTACGGAATTCATGGAAAAGTTCAAAGAAGCAAAAGATGCGAATGAGATCATCGGTCGTTTTGGCCTGGGCTTTTATTCCGCATTTATGGTTGCTGATAAAGTAGAGATCCAAACCTTATCCTACCAGGATGGCGCCGAACCCGCCCGCTGGACCTGCGATGGCAGCACTTCTTTCGAAATTACCGAAGGCAGCCGTACAGAAAGAGGTACGGATGTCATTCTTTATATCAATGATGAATCAAAAGAGTTTCTTGAAGAACATCGCATCAGCGGAATCCTGAATAAATATGCTAAGTTCCTGCCGGTACCTGTACAATTCGGGACCAGGCAGGAATCCGTACCCGACGGAGAAGATCCGGAAGGTAAACCACAATACAAAAGCATTGAGGTTGATAATATCATCAATACTACTGTCCCGATCTGGACTAAGGCCCCTACCGACCTGAAAGAGGAAGATTATCTTGATTTTTACCGGGAACTCTACCCCTTTTCAGAAGAGCCCTTGTTCTGGATACACCTGAATGTGGACTATCCGTTTAACCTGACCGGCGTTCTATATTTTCCAAAACTGAAAAATGATTTTGAGATACAGAAGAATAAGATCAAACTTTTCAGCAGGCAGGTATTTATCACAGACGAGGTAAAAGATATCGTGCCGGAATTTTTATTGTTGCTCCATGGTGTGATCGACTCTCCCGATATCCCATTGAATGTAAGCCGTTCTTTTTTGCAGGCTGACAGTAATGTAAAAAAGATCAACAGCTATATCTCCCGCAAAGTGGCCGAAAAACTGCAGGAGCTTTTCAAAAAAGACCGCAAAGTATATGAAGAAAAATGGAACGATATTGGCCTGTTCGTAAAATATGGCGCTCTTTCTGATGAAAAATTCTATGAAAAGGCAAAAGATTTTTTATTACTCACCAATACCGCCAACGAACATTTTACGCTGGAAGAGTACAGTGCCAAAGTAAAAGATTTTCAAACAGATAAAAACGGGCAGCTGGTCTATCTCTATACCATTGATGCAGAGCACCAGCATAGTTATGTGCAGGCAGCGAATAAAAAGAATTTTGACGTCTTGGTGATGAACTCCCCGATCGACACGCATTTTATTCATCACCTGGAAATGAAACTGGAAAAAACAGCGTTGAAGAGAGTGGATGCAGATGTGTTGGATAAACTGATTGAAAAAGTAGATGCAGTAAAACATACATTGACTGAAGAGGAAACTACTAAACTGAAAACTGTTTTTGAAAAAGCCATCAACAACACTAATATGAAAGTGGAAGTGGAAAGCCTTCCCGCTGAAGCTTTACCGGTGACCATTACCATTGAGGAATGGATGCGCCGCATGAAAGACATGAGTAAACTGGGTGGGGGTATGAATTTTTATGGCAATATGCCCGACACCTATAAAGTGGCTGTGAATGCCAATCATAAAGTGGTGACTAAAATATTACAGGCAGAAGAAACACAGCAAACGGCATTGGCCAAACAGGCTTTTGACCTGGCACTGCTGGCACAAGGCATGCTGAAAGGCGCAGACCTGACAGCCTTTGTAGAAAGAAGTGTGGAAGTACTGTAATTGTACCTACCTGCTGGTTCTATTTATTTCTGTCCGACTTTTTATACTTATTGAAAGAAGCATATGTATGAATAGTTCTAAAAAAGCCCCGGAATTTTTCGGGGCTTTTTCTTAGCGTTCTTCTTAAAACCGGAATACAAAACTGTTAAACAATATCCGGCTATTGCAAATTGCTGGCCTTTACACATGGCCTTCTGCCAGCATGGCGTCAGCTACCTTCACAAATCCGGCAATATTTGCGCCTTTGACATAGTTTATATACTCATCAGTTTCCTTGCCGTATCTGGAGCATTGTGTATGTATTCCAATCATGATTTCTTTCAGCCTATTATCCACTTGTTCTCTGCTCCAGTTTAAATGAATGGCATTTTGCGACATCTCAAGGCCTGATGTGGCAACACCCCCTGCATTTGCTGCTTTGCCGGGAGCGAACAGCACTTTGGCATTCAGGAAAACTTTGATGGCGTCCAATGTACTTGGCATATTTGCTGCTTCTGCCACACAAATTACTCCGTTCGCCACCAGTTTCCTTGCATCCTCTTCATCCAGTTCATTCTGCGTAGCAGAAGGTATGGCAATGTCAACTTTTTGTTCCCAGGGCCTTTTGCCTTTATGAAATTCGGCATTCGGGAATTTTTCTCTATACATTTCAGCCCTGTTATTACCACTTGCCCTCATTTCGAGCAGGTAATCTATCTTTTCGCCACTAATACCCTCCTTATCATAGATATAACCGTCAGGCCCGGAAATGGTAACTACTTTTGCCCCCAGTTCAGTTGCTTTTAATACAACACCCCAGGAAACATTTCCAAAGCCCGATATGGCTACGGTCTTACCTTTTAAGCTTGTATTAATTCCTTTTAGCATTTCCTCGGTAAAATAAATAACACCATATCCGGTGGCTTCGGGTCTTATTAAAGACCCACCATACGCAAGCCCCTTTCCGGTTAATACACCGGTAAATTCATTCCTGATTCTTTTATATTGCCCGAACAGATAACCTATTTCTCTTGCGCCAACACCAATATCACCGGCTGGTACATCAAGGTCAGGACCAATATGCCGGCATAATTCAGTCATAAATGACTGGCAAAAGCGCATAACTTCTCCATCCGATTTTCCCTGTGGGTCAAAATTAGAACCACCTTTTCCGCCGCCCATTGGCAGCGTGGTGAGAGAATTTTTAAATACCTGTTCAAAGGCAAGGAACTTAAGGATGCCCAGGTTTACACTGGGATGGAAACGAAGCCCACCCTTGTAAGGGCCAATCGCATTATTCATTTGTACACGGTAACCCCGGTTTACACGATAATTACCCTGGTCGTCTATCCAGGGTACCCGGAAAATGATGATGCGGTCAGCTTCCACAATCCTTTCCAGAATATTCGCCTTTTTATACTGAGGATTTTCCTCTACAAATGGAACCAGGAATTGTGCTACTTCAGAAACTGCCTGTATAAATTCGGGTTGACCGGGACTGCGTTGTTCCACCATCTCGATGAATTGCTTGCAGATGGCATTTGTATCTGATGTTTTCATACAGCGGTTTTGTTGTTAACTAATATTTTTTGCGGGTTTTGATAGCTGAAAAACTATCTCCGGCATCATGTAAAAGTAAAAAGTCAGTAACATTGGTAAGTATGAGTAAAGTCAGCAAAAAAGCCATTTGTATATGAGTATTGACAACCAGTCAAAAGGGGCCGTTTAGGGTTGGCGAAATTGAATACCAGTTGACTATTCAAAAGTTCTGCATAATTGAAATTCCTCGAAGTGTTGCAGGGCCTGCTATACGATCCACTAACGGGGATGTACAATACAAAAAAAGACCCCAGACCTGCCCGGGATCTTTTAATCAATATTATAGTAGTCTACTGTGAGCTAAGATCTTTTCTCAATTTCATAATATACTGTTCATTTTTAACAACAGCATCTTCCAGCAGTTTGACCCTTTTATCCCAGTCAGCAGTTCCATATGCTTTTACATATTCATCTTTAAAAGTAGGTGCACCGGTAGTTGCAGCTCCATAATAATTAGGTTCAAGCGATTTGAATCCGTCTTTAAGATTACGTATTTGTACCACAACAGGTTCAGACCCATCCCATAACTGTTCAAAGAGATTAAAGCTAAGATTGTCCCAGAATGTTCCTTTTAACTTACTTAATATTTTTACAGTTCTTGCAGATTCCAGGCGATAATCTTCCTGAAGAGAGGCTTTGATATGCCTCAGATTGACCAAATAGCTTTCTCCTTGTATTTCCTGGTGAAAACTTAAACTATCTACCAGGCGGTAAATCCCATTCCTTGTTTCTTCCAGGTAAGGAAAGAATGTCTTATCAAGATCCAGGCTGTGGGTGGATGCATCAGTTCTTGCTTTATCAAAATCCGCATATGACCTCCCACCATTTACCAAATGATAAAATCCTGCATAAGTGCCGGTCATGATTTCATACACAGAAATTTTTTCTTCAGCCTTGTGAAACTTGGCGGTATGTACTTTATACGCCGCTTCAAATGCCATCTTCTGGCCCAACTTCGGTTTCACGGTGTTAACGGTAGTCAGGTCGGTCTTTTGAGCAAAGGCTGTAATACTAAAGGCAATAAATAACAACAAAATGATCTTTTTCATGTGTGGTTGTTTTGGTTAAAAAATAATTATCAGTGCTGCAATTGAAAAATCAACTGCATGTACTTCATTCATAAAAAATAATACACACTATTCGGGAGGGTATTACCGGGAAAGGAATTACAGGGGGAGGAATTAAGACTATAGTAAGTTAACCTAATTAACCAAATAAAGAAAAAAAGAATTTATTACCAGAAGGGGTCTTCCTTTTACCGGGTTCCCCTACGGTTCTTTATCCTGCAGGTAAAAAGACTCCGACTTGGTGATCCAGGAAATACCAAAGGAAACCAGGGCGATGGATTCAAACCAATACACCAGTTTATATTTCGCACTCACAGAGGCATCCAGCACTAATAAACTGAATGTAATAGCAGCAATACAAAGTATCATAATAATACCGCAGATAAGATAAACCCGGTTCCGATTTTTCTTTTCTGACGTCATTTTTTTGGCAGGGTTTGTTTTACGGAAAAGATAAATGGAGAAAAAAATGAATACAGAGAATAACAGTAAGGCAAAAATAAAATGCATCGTATGCACCCAGCAGGAAGTACAATAAGTGGTAGGAAATAATGCCACCCCCAATGCAGCCACACATCCCACATCAGCGGCTATGTTGTCAACCGGTTCCGGGCCCTTATAAGATAGCAGGAAAAACCCCAGCACAAACAATACACCCACCAGTATATCACCGGCGGTACCGTTATCATAATAATCACTGATGGAAAATTCCAGGACACCTGAACTTTCTGAAATCCATTTTCCAAAAAACACTAACAGGGGAAGCAAAACACCGGTGGCGCCTATGAGGACCCGCAAGGTATAATACGAAATGATCTGGTCATTCGGTTCTTTGTGTCTGGCGGTACTGTCAGATTGATCCGGGTGCATAGGCTAAGGTTTACAGGAGGTTTAATAAATGAATATGAATGTAAGCATATTCCGGGTTCAGACCTTTAAGTGACAACCAGCTTTTGCAAAAGACAGGTTAGATATAAATTTCGTCCTGCTTTAATTTCGCTTCTGTATTCTGTTTAACTTTCCTGTGACATCCTGTTTCATTCACTTCCGGAAAAGATATTTGTTATGAACCCTAAAAAATCAATTGCTTTTGCTTTATGCTTTTTAGTATTACAATCATGCAGTGATAAATTTTATGCCGGCAGAAAAAAAACAGTTGTTGTCTGGCAGCCCTCCCACCAAACAGATACCGGTAAAGATTTCAGTGAAGCAGCGGTTTGTAATGCCATTGCTGAAGCAGCGATGAAAACAAATCCACGGTTAAAAGAATATAAAGTATGGAGTCTTGGTAAAACGGAATACCATCATGCCGACTCAGGCAGCAATACCAAAATATTGCATACCAGCGCTGTTATTGACGGCAAGATCTCCGGTTATGCCTTTGAATTACAAGCATCCAATAAACTGAAACCGTCTATTTTTATTTCTGTACATAATAATGGCGGCACGAAGCGTAATGCTGTATGGGGCTATATTCATTACGGTGATAAATATGAAAAAGATAACCTTGAACTGGCTGCATTACTGATAAAAGCTATCAGTGAAGTAAGCGGGTTAGAGAACCGTGGTGTACTACTCGACAGTACAACGGGCAGAAACGATTACCGTTGCCAGGCCACCGGCAAACTAAGTTTTTACAGCCTTGATGAGCATATTAACACCGCTCCTTATCGTGTATTACTCGAGATTGGTGATAATGCCGTCAGTCGTGAGCTGCTGCTCAATCCTGACAGCCAGCAAAAGATGGGAGCCGCTATAAAAAAAGCACTGGTGGAGTGGAGCAAGGCCAGGAATCTTTAAATCTTTCCGGAACAAACCTTTTCTTGTGGATAAGGTGGTCCTGGAAAAATAAATATACCCCCGCAGGACATTAATGAACAAATTGAATAACCGATTCATTAAAAATCCTGTTTTCACAAATCCGGAACTTTGCCTGCCGGGTACTCCGGTGGACTTATACCAGCATACGGCTGGTTTTTTTCTTTTTATTAGCCAGCTGCAATTGAGTTTTCCGGATATGTAGTCTTCTTTTGGCAGCATCCATCGCTTTCAATATGGCATCTTCAAAAATATAAGAACCGGCCTTGATGTACTCATCCTTTCCGGGAATACGGATATTCAGTGTACAACTCACCAGTTCCTTACCAGCTTTCACATCGTTCAGCAGTGTCACTTCAATTTCCTGGATATCTTTATAAAACCTGTCCAATGATTTTAGTTTTTGTGTTGCAAACTCTTTCAATGAAGGGCTTGGTTTAAACCCCGGTGACTCAATACGGAATTTCATGTTTTTAAGTTGAAGGGTATTAACAATAATTATCAACAGTATCAGGGGTCTGCCTCTATCGGTATTAAAGACCCCGTTGTGATCTCTCCATCGATATATCAGCGTTACATTTTTTAGAGTTTATTGGTTAATGATCAGTATTATAAAAAGATATGAAACTACAGACAGTAAAATGCCCCATGAAAAAAGGTGGTAAGCTATATTCAGGAGCCTGTATTTCGTTGTGAGGAGATTGCCATAGTGATACAGGTCCCTGGTGATGGCTTCCATTTTTTTATCATTGTCGTGCATGGTGTCTTTGAGTTGTGCAGCATAGTCTTCCAGCGGAATGCGGCTGCTTTTCGTATAATGCAGGATATTGTTATCGCAATCTTGATGATGGTCCTTTTTAAACTCTGGTTTTACCGATTGAATTGAGAAAAAAAGCGTCAGCACATTCGACAACATCAGAATAGTGGCACTGATCCATACAAAGGGCATGTCATCCATGGATTTGGTTAACAGGGTAATGCCGATAGTCAGGAAAACAGAATTCACAACCAGCATGATCCTGGCTTTACGATCGGCATCACCTATCAATCGTATATAGTTGGTAGAAGTTTCCCGGAGCAGCGCATCAGTCCTGATTCGCTCCTTATCCTTCTTCCCTCTTTTCGACGATTGTACAGGTATGTTCAGCATGATCAGTTCCCCATTTTCTTTCCACTTGTAAATTAATACTAGTTGCGGCCCGCTTCAATGAGTAAACTCATTCAAAACCCTGATAAGAATTACTAACCCGGGAAGCAGGCAAAGCTGTTGCAGGCAAAGTCTGCCAGGAAGCCCGGTTTACAATTTTGTTTTCGTAAATTCCCTGAAAATAACTGTATGCCCACTGCCACTTGTTATAAAAAAATTATGCATTTTATTACTGCCCTGTTATTGGGAAGTATTCAAATCAGCTATGCCCAACCCACTGAACAATTCATAAAAGTAATAGTGGCACCGGATCATGCTGATTGGGTTTATAAAACCGGTGAAAAAGTAAAATTCAATATCTCTGTTTTACAAAATGGCAATACGCTTAAAAATGTAGCTATCAAATATGAGATTGGTCCGGAAAAAATGGATCCCCTGAAAAAAGACTCTTTAGTGCTTGCCAGCGGAACATTGACAACAGATGGAGGTACCATGAAAGAGCCCGGTTTTCTTCGCTGCATTGCTACCGCAACGATCAATAATAAAACCTATCGGGGATTAGGTACGGCTGCTTTTGATGCACAGCTAATACAACCTGCCATCACTAACCCGGCAGATTTTAACTCCTACTGGGAACAGGCAAAGGCTGAGCTTGCAACTGTGCCACTGGATGCGAGAATGACCTTACTACCTGAACGCTGTACGGAGAAAGTAAATGTATACCATGTCAACTTGCAGAATTTCAGACCGGGTACCCGGTTGTATGGCATCTTATGTGTTCCCAAAAAAGAAGGTAAATACCCGGCAATACTCAAAGTGCCGGGTGCTGGTGCCCGTCCTTATGCGGGAGATATCGCCAATGCAGAAAAAGGGCTTATTACTTTTGAGATCGGCATTCATGGTGTACCGGTGAATATGGATGCTTCCGTTTACAGCAATCTTATTACCGGTGCGTTGGCAGGATACTGGAACAGTAATCTTGATGATAAGGACCGCTATTATTACAAAAGGGTGTACCTCGGCTGTGTTCGTGCCAATGACTTTATTGTACAACTGCCACAGTATGATGGGATCAATCTCGGCGTTACAGGAGGCAGCCAGGGGGGCGCCTTATCAATCATTACCGCAGCGCTGGATTCAAGGGTTAAGTTTCTTGCTTGTTTTTACCCGGCCCTCTCTGATCTGACCGGCTATTTAAAAGGCCGTGCCGGCGGCTGGCCTCATTTATTTAATAAGGCCAATCTTGCTTTTAATAATAAAAAGGATAAGATAGAAGCTGCTGCTTATTATGATGTGGTCAATTTTGCCCGCCTGGTAAAAGTACCGGGAATGTATAGCTGGGGCTTCAATGATGAAACCTGTCCGCCCACATCAATGTACGCCGCCTATAATGTGATAACAGCTCCTAAAGAATTATTCCTTGCACAGGAAACAGGACACTGGACATACCCGGAGCAAACAGAAAAACTAACAAACTGGTTGGTCTCAAAATTAAAATCACCTTAACAGCTGCAATGAGTTTGTTATTATAAACTTTCTGATGGCGCATGAAATTCGGCAGTAGTGATATGTGATATTAATTGCCACCGCTTCTGACGGTTGGCATAAACCCGGACATATTTCAAATGGTAATTGGAGATCAACGTACTGTTCTTTTTTCGTACCGATAATTTACCTCTTACAATTGCAATTCCTTCATGCAGTTCTACGGTTACAGAATCATGCTGACGGGTCAGGAAATTTCCTTTCGCCACTGATATAAACCAACCCTGTTTACCTTCAATTTTGCCAGAGCCATGACTGAAAACAAAGTCACTGGCATACATTGAATCCAATGCCGCTGTATTTTGTTCTATGACCAGGTTATCAATTTGCTGATTGAGTGAAACAATAAAACTGCTGTCAGTAATCGTAGTCATTTGTGCCGTTACCAGGTTCGACTGGCAAAGAGCTACCAGTAAAAAAGAAGTTACTTTTTTCATGCAATAAAGTTAGCTGATTACTACGGTTACCGGCCTGATAGTATAACGAAAAGACTGAGTATAGTCATTTGAAACAGATGTTTGGTACTGTAACTTGCTGCAAATTGAATTTTATGTACCGGCTTGCAGTGCTATCTATGCTATTGTGGGTTGCCTGTACGGCCCCCAACCGGATCATTTCATTTACGGCAAAAACAAAACCTGTTTATTCCATTGATCCGCTGCCGCAAAAAATACTCCTGCTCAACGCCAATGATATCGTTGCTAAAAAATACCGGGATAGCAAAGAGGAGCTGTTTATTTCCTTAACGGATAACCTGATGAACTGGATATCAAAAAGGGTACTGGAGAAAGAAGGTATCCCGGCCGAGGTAATAAAGGGTTATACATCAATCACAGGAAATACCGACAGCATCCTTAAAGTACTGTTGTCAAAATATAATGCCACCCATGCTATAGTACTACAATCTTTTGACGTTTATTTCGACCAGACCAATGTGGAAGTAGTGAAAGGAAGTGATGGTGTGAAAAGCAGGACAGCCTCATATGACATTGTCACAGATATCGGCTATTCACTTTATTCTACCAGTACCCTGCTTAAAATGATGACCGTTAACCGAAAAAAATTTCACTCCAACAGGTCAGTGGTGAGTGGTTTGCTGGCAGCAGGTCCGAGTGTGGTCCTGCACCGGGAGGATGCACGGGATATGAGTATCGAGAATGCACAACAATACCTGAACAATTTTTTCTCCGGTGAAGCCAATCGTCAACGTCCGGTATTTACCGGCAAAGGATTTGAAGCAGTGAGTGCTGCTATTACAAAATTTGAGTATGATGCTGCCCTTACAGAAAGCCTGCGATTCATCAATGATCCTGATAAAGAAAAAGCAGCCAAAGCCTGTTATAATTGTGCAGTGTTTTTTGAGCAAAAGAATCAGCCGGATGAAGCAATAAAATACCTGCGACAATCGCTTTCCCTTTTTAACCTGCAGGAAGCAAGGTGGATGCTGGCTTCTTTAGCAGAATAAGACTATTCCCTGTTACATCCACAGGACACCCATTCAAGTTTTTTAAACCGGTTTATCCTTTTAATCATTACTTCTTCCGGTCCTTTATATTAAACCATACTGTTAATATAAAACTCAGCAGGAATATAATCAGTGTTGCATTCTCCACCAGTTGGGGATTGAAATCTTTACCCGTTAATTTCAACAGAAGAAAATGAATATAAGAATTCGACCGGTCGTGATAACCCAGTATTTCTCTGACCTGCCAGTGCCAGTCGGTGCAAAAACAATAGCCCCAGCCATACCAGATGCCGAGTACAAACCAGGAAAAAGCAGTGAGCAGCATCGTGATCAAATGTAATCTCCTTGTTTTAGAAAATGCCCAGCCAATAATATTGAACAACGTAAATACTGTGTGGAAGACAAAGAAAAAGATATTGAAAAACTGGTACCACATGCTGAGAGCCGATGTGCTGTAAAGATAAAATAACCCCGGTAGCTATGCACTTGTTTTATTGATCCCAATAACTATGAAAATAAAAATATTTAATTACGATGGGGCCCACGCAGGGAACCCGTCATAGAAAGGAAGTGAATTTGCTTCAAAAAATATTAATAATATTTCACCAATGCTATTTGCTGGTATTCTCCCAGGAAATTTTCATCTATAAATTCCACATCACCGCCATTTTCCAGTACAATTTCTATAACCTCATCCACTGCATCTTTTATGTAAGAAAAATTAGTAGCTGGCTCCGCCACTTTATAAATCACATCTTCCTGGCTTCCGTGTTGTGCTGCCACCATATAATTTTTTTCCACCACCAGCAACTGGCCCTTATGATTCATCGCTTCACGCCATACTTCGGTAATACCAACAGCCAGAGCTTTTTTCCCGGCAGACTCTTCCAGCCGGTGCAGTATCGCTATTTGTTTTTTTAATTTCAGCTCTGCAAAATGAGGTTCCAGCATTTCCTTCAGTTGCGGAAATGTTGCTTCTTCATAATTACCGTGTATATATTTACTAATGGCTCCCTCATGTTTGGTTAATTTCTTAAAATGCCCCAGTATTCTTTCAGTTCCCAGTACGAATAGCGGCAATTGATACGAATTGAGAATGGTATCCAGCGCCGAATCAATATGGTGTAAAAATTTATCCATTACTATTTCTTTCCGCTCCGACATATCAGAAAAGTTCGCTACTCTTTCCGGCGAATCATGCTGGTAGACAGCCATCGTGGCAGGTGCATCTGGTACAATCCTTACAAAACTGTCCGAATTACCAAGGTACATGCGGTATTCTTTTCCGCTCAGCAACAGCACAAGGTATTTGTGCAATTGTTTTTTGCAGTATATAAGATCCCGGATCTCAAATGATTCATCTACGATAATCTTTTCTTCCACCGCCATGTCGAGGTAGAGTACTTTTTCAAACACCGGCGATACATATAAGGCAATACTTTTTTTATGTACTTCCGGTTCCAGGCCTTTAATCATAGCCCGCAGCTTCTGCATCACCAGTATAGACAATTCCCCGGGATAATTTTCCAGCAGCTCCTTTTCCACTTTATCGGCAGCAAACTTCAGCGAATGCGCCAGCCCGGCTTTCAGGTTCATTTTTTGTTCAAGCGGCATAATGATAGATACAGCAGGCCGGTAATGCACCGCTTTCATTACATTCAGTATTTCCGGAGTCACAATTGGGTTCATAACAAACTATTTAAGTTTGAAATCTACTCCTTTATATCTCCAAAAACAGTGACAGGTATCACCTGTAGCTTTGATTATTCTCATTACAAATGGAATGTTCCGGGTTATGTTACTGGTGAGGATGCGGAGGCATAAATTCCGGAACGGAACTATTGAAGGTCCTTAATGTTACCCGGAATCCCGGGCTCCCTTTACGGGCAAGGAGAAAGATTATTTTACTTTGATATATACCAGCTTTACATTTTTCCTTCCTGATTCCCTTTCGTCTACTTCAACAATATGGCCGAGACTGCGGATAAGCGGCAATAATTTTTCAAATCCATAATTACGGGGATCAAAATCAGGACGTTTTTTCAATAACAAATTTCCGAGCTCACCCAGGAAAGCCCACCCGTTCTCATCAGCCACATCATTGATGCTGGAGGTGATCAGGTTAATAAGGGCCTTGTCAGCTTTACTGATAATTTTTTCCTTCTTCCGCAGATCTGTCAGTTTGATCTGTTTAGTGCTTGTTTCAGGCTGTTCCAATATTTCTATATAAATAAATTTATCGCAGGCAGCCCGGAAGGCAGGAGGAGTTTTTTGTTCCCCCATACCAAATACTTTCATGCCGGCTTCCCGCAGCCGGGTTGCCAGCCGGGTAAAATCACTATCACTGCTGACCACACAAAACCCATCCACCCGGCCAGTGTATAATATATCCATCGCATCAATGATCAGTGCCGAGTCAGAAGAATTTTTACCGGTGGTGTAACTGTATTGCTGTACAGGGGTGATGGCATGATCCAGCAAAACGGTTTTCCAGCCTGCAACATGTGGTTTTGTCCAGTCGGCATAAATTCGTTTGAATGTAGGCACTCCATATTTGGCAATCTCTTCGAGTATACCACCGATCAGGCGATACGGAATATTATCGGCATCTATTAATACCGCAAAGCGGAGATCTTTTGTGTTGTCCATGTATAAAAAATGATTGGTGCAGGAAAGGTAATACTAAAAAGAATCCGCCTCCTGTATCCGTTTCCCGGGATTGATCACTTTTTCATTGATCATTATCAGTCCTGCCGGTACGGCCAGTCATAATAAACAGCCTTTTGACTGCTGTAACTTAACAGGGAGTTTAGTGTATGAAAAAGAGATTGTTCATACCCATGCGGTTCGCTATGCTTTGTTTGGTACTGGCAGCCTGCGAAAAGGCACCGGAAGTTTTTTCGGTCAATAATTTTTCTATGGTGCAGGACAGTGCCCGGACCCGCATGGGGGTGACAGCATTGACTCTCCCTGATATAACCGGCTACTGGACCGGGCTGGAACATAATATAGACGTTAACATTACTAACGGAATGAACGGGATTACCTTTTATTCCGTCAGGCTGATTGATACGGTGCATTCCAGGGATAGCGGCAGCACCTGGTTTGATGTGGATTTTATGGCAGCTGCAGGTAAGCCATATGCAGAAGTGATCAGTTGGGGATGTGACAGGGATCCTCATGAATTCAACCTGGTATTAAGTACCTATTTAAAGATCAACAAATTGACCAGCGATACGATCATCGTTCAAATGCTCAATAGTGCATATACAGAAAAATGGCTGAAGGCAAGGCGGTATAACTATTTTGTTACCGAAGAAGAAAAAAAGCAGAAAGAACATTTTATTTATTTAACTGAAGACCTGCCGCAGCTCACTGCTATATTGAAAGAACTATACCGGGTGCCACAGGTTTTCCAGTCACCTGATACAATTGTGAGAAGGGTGCTAACAACGCCGGATTAAAACCTTATTAATCGTTTATAATTTAAAATTGATGTTATGAAAACAAAAAGAACCACTCACCGCAGCAGCAGTGGTAAAAAATTGTATGCGGTAAGAGATGCCAATGGCCGGTTTGTAGATATACAAACCTTTGAACGGGCCCATCGGGATGACCTGAGAAAGAAGCATACCAAAAGTGACAGGAAGAAATAATTTGTTCCCGCAACTACTTTAAGTTGATTGCCCGGGATATTGAAGGACGCAATATATACGCACTGATTCATTCTGGTTGCTGCCGGAAGAGAAGGGGTGTTGTTATTTTTTACATAACAATAGCGGATCACCTGTTAATCTTAGCACAGCATCATTGCATTAAATAATGCTGGAGCAGAAATACAGCAGCACCGGCAAAATAGCCGATAATAGCCAGCCAGCTAACTTTTTTCAGGTACCATATAAAATCAATTTTTTCAAGTCCCATAGCAGCTACCCCGGCAGCTGACCCAATGATCAGCATACTACCACCGGTACCGGCACAATAGGCGAGGAACTCCCAAAAATAATGATCGGTAGGATAGACCGACAAAGGATACATGCCCTGCGCAGCTGCCACCAACGGTACATTGTCCACAACTGCAGACAACATACCTATAACTAAAGTGATGATCGTAATATGTCCAATCTTTTCATTCATCACAGTGGCTACATTATCTAAAATACCGGTAGCTTCCAAAGCCCCGATCGTTAACAGGATACCAAGAAAAAAAAGTACACTGGCCGTGTCGATCTTCCTTAATGCATGATTGACAGATAGCGGACCTTTTTCTTCTTCATCTCTTTTACTGTCTTTTAATTCGGTGATCACCCACAACAGGCCCAGCCCGAACAGCATGCCCAGGAAAGGAGGCAGGCCGGTAAGTGTTTTAAATACCGGCACAAATAATAAACAGGAAATACCTAATCCAAAAACAAGGTTCCGGTCAAATGCGTTGGTATTAAAATTTTCATTGAGCACTGCACTATCTTCTCTTACCTGTAAACGGCCTTTCATCTGCCGGCTGATCAGCAGTGCCGGCACTAATAAACTTATAAGGCTGGGTAAAAAGGTTTGCAGGATGATGGAGTATGTAGTGATCTGTCCCCCGATCCATAACATGGTAGTGGTAACATCTCCAATGGGAGAGAAGGCCCCGCCGGCATTGGCAGCTATTACCACCAGTGCGGCAAACATGAGCCGCTCCTGTTTATCGGATATGATTTTCCGGAGCAGCGATACCAGTACAATGGTAGTAGTGAGGTTGTCCAGTATGGACGATAAGAAAAAAGTGATGAACGCAACCAGCCACACTAACTTCTTTTTATCCGTTGTTTTGATCCGTTTGGTGATCAGGTAAAACCCATCATTGGCATCAATCAGTTCAACGATCGTCATGGCTCCGAGAAGAAAAAATAAAATACCGGAAACTGAACCCAGTTGACTGGTAAGTTTTTCAGCCACCCTATTACTGTCACCGGACAAAACAGCAAACAGTGACCAGCAAAGACCCGCTGTTACCAGGGCTGCCGCTGCTTTGTTCACTTTCAACGGACCTTCCATGGCGATAGTGAAGTAGCCTAAAACAAAAGTGATAGCAATGGCAATGATCATATTAGCCGGTTGATTGTTGTTTTTAAGATGCCGCCTGTTGATCAGTGTTGTCAACCAGGTCGCTGCAAAATGAAGGAACAGAAAACCTTCAGGAAAGATAATCATTAATGAACGGCTATCCGGTTGACATTTTTCAGAAATAGCCGGCTTTGTTATAAGAGGGTCTTGCAGCGTGATGGCAAAAACAAGGCTGGTAATACCATTCTTTGGTTGTACTTTTCATGATGCAATCCAACTCTTTCCTCCTGTATGGCGCCAATGGTTATAGCGGTGAATTAATTGCCCGTTATGCAAAACAATATGAACTGGAACCTATTTTAGCAGGCCGGAGAAAAGAAATAATAGCACCGCTCGCCGGTAAGTTCGGGCTCCCCTACCGGGTTTTTGATGTGGATGACACAACGGCTTTACTGGCCGCCTTACGGGAAGTAAAAGTCGTGATGAATGCTGCAGGACCTTTCCAGTTTACTGCCAGACAAATGATCGAAGCCTGTTTACAAACCGGCACGCATTACCTGGACATCAATGGTGATATTGCGGTATTTGAAATGATAAAACGTTATGATGAGGCGGCTAAAAAAGCCGGTATCATGCTGTTGCCTGGTGCAGGCTTTGATGTGGTGCCTACCGATTGCCTGGCACTCCATTTAAAAAAATTATTACCCGATGCTGTTTCCCTGCAATTAGCTTTTGCCAGTGTAGGCGGCGGACTCTCTCATGGTACTGCCACTACAATGGCGAATAAAATTGGCGAAGGAGGTGCCGCCAGGAAAAACGGGAAGATCATCCGGCAATCACTCGGGAAAAAAGGAATGTGGATAGATTTTGGTATTAAAAAATTATTTGTGATGAGCATTCCCTGGGGTGATATTTCCACCGCCTATTTTACAACGGGCATACCAGATATTGAAAGCTATACTGGCATGTCAAGAAAAGTATATTATATATTAAAAGTGCAACCGCTTTTTAATTGGCTGTTGCGAACAAATTTTGTCCGCAACGGGCTGAAGAAAAAAATCAATAGCAGGCCAGCCGGTCCATCTGATGAACAGCGAAACAAATCTATCAGCCTGGTATGGGGGCAGGTAAGTAATGCTACAGGTGAAATAGTTACGGCACGGCTCAGCGGCCCCGAAGTATATACACTGACCGCATACAGTGCATTACTAATAATACAAAAAGTATTGACAGGAAATTTTTCTGCTGGCTACCAAACACCTGCCAGTGCTTATGGCGAAAACTTAATTCTGGAAGTGCCGGGAGTACAATGGAGATGATGATTAAAGGATAAACAGGAAGTGCAATCGCATACGTTAAAAAACAGGGGCCGTTTCTAAAGCAATCAAATCTGTTACATTGTCCCGGTCGCTACCGGGCTGCCGGATTATTTAAAGATTTTTTTTTCAGCGATTGTCATATTTCGATATGCCCAAAATGTTAATCGCTAAAACATTAGAAACGGCCTCTGCCTGATTCAATTTATAATCGTCCGTCTTTCTTATCATTGGAACGGCCGATACCATAACCAACACCACCGCCTAATACTCCGCCAATAATTCCACCGGCTACACGGTTACGTTTATTGATGACGGCTCCCAGGATGGCTCCTGAACCAGCACCGATCACTGAATACTTAGCGGCTTTACTCCAACCTTTCTTTTTAGCAACTTTTGCTTCATTAGTAGTAGAGGAAGTCATTGAACCACTTTTATAAACAGTATTGGTTTTCCGCGGTGCAACAGCGGTACGCAGGGCGATAGCAGATTCCAGCTCATTCATGGTTTTCCATTCACGGAACTGTGCAAAGCCGGTAGTGTCCGTAGTTACTGCCGGCTGAACCGCATAAGGATTACGGGTACAAGCTGCCAATACTACAATCACTGATGTTGTTACAAGAATAAAGGGTATAATTTTTTTCATAACTGTCAATTTAAAAATGAATAAATAAAATAACAGCTGCAGTAATTCACAAACGGTGCCAGAGATCATTGACTTGTTAATAGAATCCATTACCGGATGTCAACTGGCTAAGCAGAAGGTCTTTAGAAGAACCACCTTTTAACAGTGCTGCTTATAATAACTGATGATAAATAATTGACTCCAATTCTTAACAGGAATAATTATAGAAATATTCTGAGGCGGATTGGGTTACCTTCTTCTATGGATATCCAATGCAGATAAAAATAAAATATCAGTTATTCAGTGTTTTGTGTATCTCATCCAGCAACCCGTTTACCGGCAGGTCATCGCTCAGTTCCCAGAACATGATACCACCCAATTTTTTCCTTCGGATAAATTTTGTTTTTTCCCGGATAGAATTTTTATCATCAAAGGTGGCAAATAATTTTTTGCGCCGGTTGTATTGATACGGTGCTTTTGCTTTTTTATCCCAATAGTAGTTGAACCCGGAACTGTCGCTGAAATATTGCGGGAACATTTTATAGGATACTCCCTGCTTAAATTTTCCTGTTTGATATAAACCATGATTACTGTCTGCCACCTGCTCCCACACCCTGGCATAAAAGGCGGCCCCGATGATCAGTTTGTCTGCTGGAATATTCTTTTGTAAAAGCTGGTTCACACATTTTTGAACAGACTGCTGCCCGGGCCTATAATCAGCCAGCGGTGTATGGTGACCGGTTACAGTACTGTAACCTCCCACCAGGTCATAGGTCATCAGGTTCACAAAATCTACTTGCGGCATTACTGCCTTCCAGTCAACAGACTGATCGATATAACCGGTAAACCCACCGGCAGCAAAACTGAGCAAATACCTGTTGCCCATTTCTTCTCTTAATTTTTTTACCAGTGCTGTAAAATTCTCTTTATCATGCAAAGCATAGGTATGACCGGGATATCCTTCTATGGCCGGGTATTCCCAATCCAGGTCGAGGCCATCAATAGCATACTCTTTAAATAAAGCCACTGTTGTTTTCGCAAATGTTTCCCGGTGTGTGGCCGAACGGAATAATTCTGAGCAGTGTGCACAGCCACCCCAGCCACCAATGGACACCATGATCTTTAACTGCGGGTATTGCTTTTTTAATTGTACGAGTTGCTGTAC
>Ga0073900_10000744_pt1 | contig 19615 bp, 16 predicted proteins | sample KloWWTmetKNB5Kit_FD_66666 | JGI IMG/M metagenome (GOLD analysis project Ga0073900, IMG submission 66666) | Active sludge microbial communities from Klosterneuburg, Austria, studying microevolution and ecology of nitrifiers - Klosterneuburg... | ecosystem: Engineered > WWTP > Aerobic digester >...
GTCTATTGAAACGATGTTCTTCATCTGTGCACTTGACGCCATTCACACATTTATTGAGTATCTGTGTTTCGCCATATCCAACTGCCACGATCCGCTCCGGCGCAATACCCTTGGCCAGTAGATAATCTCGGGCTGAATCAGCCCTGCGCTGAGAAAGTGCCAGGTTAAAGTCATCACCACCACGCGAATCGGTATGTGAAGATAGTTCGATTACTATGGTGGGATATTCCTGCATGATGTCATACAGATACATCAGATCGGGCTCTGATTCAGGTAATATCTTGGCGTCATTATAATCATAGTAAATGCTGTTTAGCCTGATGGGCTGATTGACACTGATGACCAGTACTTCCGGCTTAGGAAGGAGATTGATCTTCCGGATGATAGTGGTGTCACTCGTGATGCCTCCGGTAGAAATAAATATCGAGTCCGGAAAATAGCCGGGTCTGGTGACCTTCACCTGATATCCTTTGTTTAGCTCCAGGTCATATTCATATCTATAATCATTGTCACCGTTTTCAGTAGTGGCATCTGCCGGTTTAGCTTCGTCCATGATCATAAAGGTGCTGCCTCGCAACGGTTTGTTCTGGTCTAACACATAGATCTGAGCAGTGATAGCTGGCTTAGTGAGGTCAAACTGAAATATATCGTCACAGCAGGTTTTACTTTTGAAGGAAATGGTGCCTTCTCTATTGGACACCAAGAAGCCTTGATAGCCCTCATCGTCCAGAGTATAATACATATCGTCTGCGTATGAATTGTACCCCGGCCCCATATTCTCAGGGATGCTCCAGGAACTACCATTCCACTCGCTTTTATATAAATCCAAACCGCCATAGGATGGTCTTCCATCGGTGCTGAAGACGAGTACTCCATCTCTATAGAATGGAGTGATATCATCGTCGGCTGTATTGATCATACTTCCCAGATTGACAGGCGCATCATAGTTTCCCGCAGATAACTTGGTGGCGTAATACAGGTCGAATCCACCCTGACCACCGGCAGTATTTGAGGAGAAAAACAAAACTGCTTGTCCATAGAGATCGCCAGGCATGGGATTCTTCACAATAGCTGAGTCAAATAGTCCTTGCACGAGTACAGGATCCGACCAGTCATCTCCGGTCCGCTGAGCTACATAGATACGGCTCGAAGCCACTTCCTCACCGTTCAGGGAAACTTTTGTTACAAACATCTCTCCTGTCCGCTTGTCTATGGCTACATTGCCCAGTGTAGTAGATGAAGCATTGACTTGAGTAGCACCGTCGACCGGCTTTTGCCAACTGTCATTTTTCTGAACGGATCTCATCACTTTTGCAGGATAAGAGTCATCCGGGTCTTTTTTATCTTCTGTAATCTTTGATGTGAAGTATAGCGAACCGTCGTAGATAGTCGGACTGTATTCACCTGCGCGGGTGTTGACCATCGAGCCGGCTGATTTCACCATTAGTTCAGCAATAGAATCCCGCTCTTGTGCCATGGTGATGCCTTCCAGCTCCAGCTTAGCTTTACTCGCCCAGGGCTCTGAAGTAGCATTGGAGGCTGCAGTTAGCACGGGAATAGCTTCTGCATATCGACCATTCATCTTGATCATTCGGCCATACTTATAGAGTGCTTCTATATTTTCACCATTTTTATCCTTGTCGACTATGCGTTTATACTGTGTCTCTGCACGGTTATAGTCTCTTAGTTTGTAGTTGAGTTCAGCCATCAGTGGCAGTAATGAATTATCTCTTCTTTTCTTATAGGCTTCTTCCAGCTCGGACAGTTGGCTGGCGTAGTTATTTTGTTCTGCATACTCATTTGCTTTCTCCAGATTGGCCTGATATGGTATTGCAGTCAGTGGCTGAGCGTGAGTAAGGATGCTCCACCCTGTCAGCAGAAGAAAGACTAAGAGCAACTTACTAATGGGGAATATACGCATAAGATGGAATTCTGTGTTAAGGTATTTTTATAAACGAGGGCAGAGGATCTCGGGGTTATCTTTTGGTTTCTTATAGATCAGAAATATGTTGCTCAGCGAAATCTCGAAGCCACCTGTGGGTCGGACGGGATTGAGCGTGATGTCATAAGAGACTCCCACTCTAAAGGTCTTGATATCCATACCAGCAAGAATCTGGATGGCATCTCCAAAGCGATATCCTATACCACCGATGATTCTTTGATTCTTGAGAGGATTCAGTTTCAGTCCACCGGCTACTTGTAGTGCGATATCTCTCTGACCATCCAAGGTGGAGAAATAAACTGCGGGAAGAACATCTACCTTGTCGGTAAGTGGTACGTCAGCAGTACCGTATGCATTTATGCGCATATTCATCCGAGTAGAAGCAGTCTTTATTATACCTACTCGTGGCCTGTTGATGTGATTGACCGAGAAGCCCAGTTGCATCTGGCCTGATTCATTGACCACACCGGTGTATTGTGCTCCGGCATTGATATCCTTATAGTTTATTTTAGTATCCTGCACATTTTCCAGGTCTGCACTGGTGCCCAGTTCCAAAAATTCACCAAAAATTAATTTTGATTTATCATTGACCGCGCGGGCAGCTACACCATAGCTTGCCCCTATCGAGATGGAGGACTTCATCAGCTTGTCCAGTCCGATGTGATATGCCGCACTGAGTGAAAAATCACTGTTTTTCAGACCGGCTACTCCCGCTACGTCCTGAAGGTACGTCAGACCCGCACCTACCCAATGTGTTTTGGCAAATCCGCGGATAATGGGAGCATCTAGGTAAACAGAGGGCGTGACAAAGACGTGTGAATAGTTATAATTCTGGTCTCTGAAGATTCCACCCAGTCGAAAGGTGCCCAAATAATCACCTGACTTAGCCGGATTGAGCGTCAGGGGAGCATCGTAAAATCTTGTAAAATGGATATCCTGAGCCTGAGTCAGGCTGCAAGAAAGCAAAATCAAGAATAATGCAGTTAAAATCTTGTGCATACGCAAATGGTTTTATGATCCCGTGATAGTACAAATCATCAGTCAGGTAAAGATAAAAAATATTTAGTTTTACCCTAATTATTTGAATATCCACAAAACAAGCTGCTCATTGACGGCAACGTATTTTAAACCAGGATTACCTTGAGATTACCAATTATTTCCCGGCTGCGATGGCTCATAATTACGATGTTCTGCCTCGTCATACCACTCGGTATGTATGCACAGAATTATATCTCACGGCCCGATACAATAAATAAAGGCCGCCTTCTGACTCTAGGCATAGGTGGTGCGGCGACTTATGTAGGCGGCATGTACCTCCTCTACAATGCCTGGTACAGACACAATGCAATGGAGTCATTTCACTTCTTTGATGATTCGCGCGAATGGCTGCAAGTGGATAAGGCGGGCCATATCTATAGTGCCTACAATGATTCCCGACTGGCTTACGAAGCACTACGCTGGACGGGCATGCGGACCGGAAAGGCCCAGTGGCTGGGATTTGGTACAGGTATGCTGATTCAGTCTTCAATAGAAGTTTTCGATGGGTTCTCTTCGAAATGGGGCTTCTCATGGAGCGATATGGGCGCCAATGTACTCGGAAGTGGTGCTTTTCTGGCGCAGGAAGCGCTCTGGAAGGAGCAGCGGATTCAATTTAAGGTTTCGTCTGATTTCAGGTCATATCCTAGGACATTATTCACTGCCACCGATGATCCCGGACTGCACGATGACCTGCAGCGCAGGGCGCAGGATCTCTTCGGTACTAGTTATGCGGCCCGACTGCTGAAAGACTATAATGCACAGACCAATTGGATGTGCATCACACCGGCTGCTTTCTTAGAGCAAAGACCCGCTTGGCTACCGGCTTGGCTGGGTGTGGCTGTAGGCTATAGTGCCGAAAATATGTACGGCGGCTTTAACAATGAATGGTCTTTTCAAGATGGACAGTACAGTTTAGACCCTCAGGCTTACCCACGCTACAGACAATTTTTGTTGTCACCGGATATCGATTTTACCCGCATACCCACGCGATCGCCGTGGCTAAAAGCTATATTCTATGGACTGAATCTGATCAAACTCCCCGCACCTACGCTAGAATTCAACACCAGAGGTCAGGTAAACTGGCATTGGATCTATTTTTAGGTAGTTGACAATGTGACCTGTGACATGTAACGAGTGACTTGAAGTGGTCAATGATTAGTCATTTTAGTGATCAGTTCTCCGCAGTCAGTGCCGCTCGTGCGGGATCTATCATCTGTGATTGTGTGGATGAGGAATTGGGTGATGGAATATTTGATAGGATAGTGAGTAGAGCTTTCTTTATTCTTTGTCACGAAGACTCAAAGATGTGCGAGTTTTTCGTTGAGAGACTCTTTTATCTGCCTCCTCAGCGTTTATCTCTGCGTTCATTGCGGTTAATTTTAAGCTTATAATTTAACTTTCTTAGGGTCCTTGAGCCATAGCGCCTTTATGCTAAAAAGCGATTCAAACCCCAAACAGTCATCAGCTTTCAGTTTAAACCGCACAGTTTCATAGATCTATTTTTAATCAAATGTTTAAATCTTTTGTTTAATAATATTATTTGACTTACCTTTAGATTTCTCAATAAAACAAGGTGAAAAAGCTCAAAGAAGCATCTACTGAAGAAAAAATCAAAGAAGCAGCTCGCCGTGTCTTTACTGAAAAAGGGTATTCAGGTACGAGAACCCGTGATATAGCTCAAGAAGCGGGAATCAATCTGGCTTTGCTCAACTATTACTTCCGTAGCAAACAAAAGTTATTTGAAGAAATCATGCTCGAGAAAGTCATCAAACTATTCGGAGGACTCAGCACAGTATTCTATAATTCAGATTCCAGCCTTGAGGAAAAATTGGATGAAGTAGCCGAACTCTATATCGACATGCTGCTAAAGAATCCCCTATTACCCACTTTTGTATTATCCGAACTGGCTAAAGGACATTTTGTAATTGAAATCCCTATTAAAGATATTATCAGCAGCAGTGTCTTTGCTCAGCAACTAAAGGTGAGAAGTCCGCACATGGAGCCGATACAATTTATCTTTAGTTTGTTGGGGTTGCTTGTATTTCCATTTATTGGGAAACCGGCATTTAAACAATTCGGGTTGACAGACGAAAAAGGTTTTTCTGAATTAATGCGAGTGCGTCGCAAGTTAATTCCGGTGTGGGCTAAGGCAATTTTAGACGCTTAAAAAAAACACTTAATTAAATTAATCAAACGATCAAAGTCAATGATTAAGAAATATATTTTATTGGGTATTTTATTCTTCATTTTCATATTATCAGGTGAAGCTCAGAATGTATTAACCCTCGACAGTTGCTATGCACTCGCGCGACAAAACTATCCGTTAATCAAACAATTGGGTCTGGATAGGCGGCTAGAGCAAGTGAGTCTGGATAATATCAAAAAAGGATACTGGCCACAAGTCAATCTAAATGCACAAGCCGGCTGGCAATCCGACGTGACTACGATACCGGTCAATATTCCAAATATAAAAATACCCATCCCTCCTCAGGATCAATATAAAGCCTATCTGGATATAAATCAGTTGCTGTGGGATGGTGGTCAAATAAAATTACAGGCGCAACAAAAATCACTTGAGACGAAAATTGAAGCTGAGAAAATTAATACTCAATTGTATTCACTACGTGAGAAAATAAATCAACTGTTCTTTGGAATTCTACTTGTACAAGAGCAATTAAAAATAAATGCACTCAGCTACGCTGGACTTTTAATCGCAGAAAATAAAATCAATTCCGCAATTAAGAATGGAACTATGCTCCGCTCCAATGGTGACAATATCCGGGCTGAATTGCTTCGTGTAGAACAGCAGAAAATAGAACAAACCGGCAATCGAAGCGGAATGCTCAGCACACTAAGTTGGTTGCTTGGTACAGAGTTGGATACTGCTACTGTATTAGTTACACCCCTCCTCACTATGCCTTATAAGACCACCAGTCGGCCTGAGCTTGCACAATTTGAAGCACAGATCAAAGCGATTCAACTGCGCAATAAATTAATACAGATCCGGAACCTGCCTCGGATCAATCTGTTTGTCCAGACGGGTTATGGACGCCCAGCACTGAATATGTTTAGCAATTCTTTCGATCCCTATTTCATAGGAGGCCTGCGCATAAGCGTACCGCTCACCAACTGGTATAATAATAAAAATGATCATGAGCTGATACAATTAAATACACAATCGGTCGATTTGCAAAAAGAAATATTCCTGTATAATTTACAACTGAGCCAGAAACAACTATTTACTGATATAGATAAATATAAACAACTAATAGAGAAAGATATTGAAATCGTCGCTTTACGACAAAACACATTAACGGCTGCTCAATCACAACTCGACCATGGCGTAATCACCATCGGTGAATTTCTTCAGGAAATGGATAAAATAGAACTCGCCCGACAACAAAAAACGCTGCATGAAATACAATTAATTCAGACCATATACAATCAAAAATACCTGACCGGAAATTAATATCTATGAAAAATAAAATATGGATACTCGCGCTCTTTATATTATCTGCGTGTGCAAGCAAAAAATTAGCTTATGATGCATCTGGTACATTCGAAGGAGATGAGATAATTGTCTCCTCTGAGGTAAGCGGTCAGATACTGGCTTTAAATTTCGAAGAGGGTGAGGAGCTCCCGGCAGGCAAAATAGCACTTGTCATCGATTCTACTCAGACCTGGCTAAAAAAGAAACAAGTCGAAGCTCAGATCAAAGCAGCAGGATACCGCATTCCCGACATCAAATCTCAGACTGGTCAGTATGCCAGTCAGATAGCGGTACTCGATACTCGCATCGACTACCTCACGAAGGAGCGACAGAGAATCAATAATATGCTGAAGGATGATGCCGCCACTCCGAAGCAACTGGATGACATCACCCAACAGCTAGAAGAAGCACGTCGGCAACGGACTGTGTATTCCAGTCAGAAGATGGCCCAAAGCTCGGCACTACATACTCAATCGGCTTCTATAAGAGCAGATATCAAACCGCTGTTCGTACAAATAGAACAACTTTCAGACCAACTCAATAAAACAACCATCGTCAATCCTGAGAAAGGAATCGTGCTGACCAGATATGTCAATAAATACGAAATCGCGCAGCCTGGCAAACCACTCTACAAGATCGCCAATATGGATACGATCATATTGCGAGCCTACTTCACAGGTGACCATCTGTACGGCCTCAAGACAGGCAAGGAAGTAAGCGTGATGGTAGAGGGAAATAGTGATAAGAAAAAAACATATATAGGCACCATTGAGTGGATCAGTAGTGAGGCTGAGTTTACTCCCAAAACCATTCAAACTGCTGATGAAAGAGCGAACTTGGTCTATGCAGTCAAAATACGGGTGCCAAATGACGGTCACTTAAAACTCGGTATGTATGCCGACGTTAAATTATAGTGATGGAAATAGTCCGCATAGATCATCTGGTAAAAACTTATAGCAAGGGCTCGGTGCAAGCACTCCGCGATGTGAGCTTTAGTGTGAATGATGGTGAGATATTCGGCTTGATAGGGCCTGACGGTGCGGGTAAAACCACCCTGTTCCGCATCATCGCCACGCTGTTGACACCCGATACCGGGGATGCTAATGTGCTGGGATTAGACACGATCAAAGACTATCAAAAGATAAGACCCCAAATGGGCTATATGCCGGGCAGATTTTCACTTTATCAGGATCTGACTGTGCATGAAAATCTTTCATTTTTTGCTACAGTCTTCGGTACCACTATTGAAGAGAATTATGACCTGATCAGAGATATCTATGTTCAGCTTGAACCCTTCCAGGATAGGAGAGCCGGAAAACTATCAGGAGGCATGAAACAGAAACTGGCACTATGCTGCGCACTCATCCATAAGCCTCGTATTCTATTACTTGATGAGCCGACCACAGGTGTCGATCCGGTGTCGAGAAAAGAATTCTGGGTAATACTGCAGCGGCTTAAGAATATCGGTATTACCATCATTGTAGCTACCCCATATATGGACGAAGCCGCACAATGTGATCGAATTGCTTTTCTGCAAAATGGAAAGATATTGAAATTAGATACACCACAGAATATAGTCAATGCGTATGGCGATAAAATCTGGGCCGTAAAGGCGGCAGATATGTTTCAGTTAATCACTGCGCTAAGGCAAGCACCCCGATTACTCATACAGTATGCCTTTGGCGAATATGTACACGCAGTATCTGATAGAAATAACCCCAATTCCTCACAGGAGCTAGAGGAATATCTGACTTCAGAAGGATTGAAAAATATTGTGATCCACGAGACAGCACCTACTATTGAGGATAGTTTTATTCAGTTGCTGCGATGACTAATGAACCCATCATAGAGATTCGCGAATTGACAAAGAAATTTGGAAATTTCACCGCTGTAGATCACATTAGTTTTGAGGTAGTGAAAGGTGAGATCTTTGGCTTCCTGGGAGCTAACGGCGCCGGAAAAACAACAGCTATGCGTATGCTCTGCGGGTTGTCTACGCCCACCTCAGGTGAGGCAAAAGTCGCCGGATATGACATAAAGACACAGACTGAAAAAGTCAAAAGAATGATCGGCTATATGAGCCAGAAATTCAGTCTTTACGATAACCTAACCGTTTGGGAAAATCTGGAATTTTACGCCGGAATTTATGGCCTTCGGAAAAAAGAAATCAGAGAGAAGGGTGAACAACTAATTATTCAGTTACAATTGCAGGACAGCTCAAATAAACTGGTCGGTTCACTGCCACTGGGTTGGAAGCAAAAATTGGCCTTTTCTATTGCTATATTTCATGAACCTGCAGTGGTATTTCTGGATGAACCTACCGGCGGTGTAGATCCGCTGACCCGGAGACAGTTTTGGGAAATGATCTATGAAGCAGCACATCGTGGCATCACTGTCTTCGCCACTACACACTATATGGATGAAGCCGAATATTGCGATCGGGTATGCATCATGGTAGATGGAAGGGTAGCTGCCCTGGATAGTCCTGCGAAGTTGCGCGCGTCCTTTGAGGTGAGTAGTATGGATGACGTATTTTATCAATTGGCGAGAGCCGCAACCCGCGTCGAATGAAAATCCTTTTCGGCTTTATCAGAAAAGAAATATATCATGTACTGCGTGATAAGTGGGTATTGCTCATTTTAATTTTTATGCCCATCATACAAATACTCTTATTTGGCTTCGCACTTTCAAATGAAGTAAAGAATAATCCTATTGCCGTGTTTGATGCTTCTAAAGATTCCTATTCACGTCAATTGACAGATAAAATAAATGCGAGTAGATATTTTGATTTATATGCCAATGTCTCCTCTCAAAGTGAGATAGAGGAATTATTTAAGTCAGGTAAAATTAAAGTTGCGCTGTGCATTCCGCCGAGATTTGGTGAAGCATTTGAAGGAAGTGCACCTTTGCAACCACAGATCATCCTGGATGCTACCGACCTAAATATTTCAAATCAGATTAATCAGTTCTTGCAAAATATAATTCAGTCTTTTATCAAGCAGAAAAAACCGGAAGTCAGACCGACATATTCCATTATTCCGGAGGTGCGAATGATGTACAATCCACAACTGAAGGGTGCACCCAATTTTGTGCCCGGAGTGATGGCTATGATTATGCTCCTCGTGTGCGTGCTGATGACTTCAGTAGCCATCGTCAAGGAAAAGGAGACTGGGACCATGGAAGTTCTATTGGTCTCACCAATGCGACCATCTATTATCATTATTAGTAAAGCCATTCCCTATTTTATACTCTCGGTAATCAATTATTTTATTATCCTCGCGATGAATAAATACTTGCTCGATGTACCGGTAAAAGGAAGCTTATTGTTGCTCACAGCAGTGAGTTTTATATTTATTTTGACCAGTTTATTCTTAGGAATACTTATTTCCCATACCTCTCAGACACAGCAGGAGGCCATGTTCAAGTCATTAATTGGTATGATGTTGCCGACTGTGCTATTAAGCGGCTTTATGTTTCCTATAGAAAATATGCCTTTGCCGCTGCAGTTCTTATCGAATATCATACCCTCCAGATGGTATTACAGTATCATCAAGAACGTGATGATCCAGGGCAGTGGACTGGAAATAATCTGGAGGCAATTTGCTATACTTGGTGTGATGTGCCTAGTACTATTTATAGCCAGTATTAAGAAATTTAAAGTACGACTGGAATGATGCGGATATTCAGCGTATTGCTAAAGAAAGAGTTCAAACTGATCTCTAGGAATAGAGTCATCCTGATCATATCGACTCTTGCGCCCATATTACAATTCCTCATCCTACCAATGGTGGCCAGCTATGAATTTAAAAATATTAATCTCGCAATTATTGACCACGATCATTCCAGTTGGTCATCAAGACTGATCAATAAAATAAAAGGCTCCGGCTATTTTATAATTTCAGGTTACGAGAATAACTTTTCTGAGGCACTTATCCGTATGGAGAAAAATGAAGCAGATGTAATACTACAGATACCTCCGGGTTTTGAAAAAAATCTTGTGCGTGAGAAAGAACAAAATTTACTCGTCGCTATCAACGCCATCAATGGTACCAAAGCAGCAATAGGTGGAAATTACCTGGGAGATATCATCAAGCGTTTTAATAAAGAACTGACCGTGGAGGCGATGCCGGTGCAAGGGGCTGTAATCAGTCGGCCCAATTCTATACCTCTTCATCGATTTAATCCGAATTACAATTATAGGATGACTTTGGTGCCCGGAATTCTCTGCATACTGGTGACGATGATCGGTGGCTTTATGGCGTCGCTAAATATTGTAGAGGAAAAAGAAAAAGGCACCATAGAACAGATCAATGTTTCGCCCATTTCGAAGGTTGCTTTTATCCTCAGTAAATTAATTCCCTTTTTGATTATATCCAATTTTATATTTTCAGTGGGATTGATACTGACGAAGGTTATATATGGCATTGGACTTCAAGGTGATCTAATCACGCTTTATGTTGCTATCAATATTTATATATTATCTGTACTTGGCCTGGGATTATTAATTTCTACTTTTGCTAACAATCAATATCAGGCAATATTTATCATGTATTTTCTCATCATGATATTCATGCTGATGAGCGGCCTATTTACCCCGGTGGAAAGTATGCCGGACTGGGCTAGATTCATGGTCCACTTTATTCCATTGTACTATATGATCGACGTCATTCGGCTGATCATGCTGAAGGGTAGTGGATTGATACATATCTTACCCCAACTGAGCATGATGGCATTACTTGCGGTAGGCCTTATACTGCTGGCTATGCTAAACTATCGAAAGACCACCTAATTATTCCTTTAATTATCTAGGCACAAACCGGGCTTCTATTTCCATCTTTAAGGTGTCCTTATTAAAGAGCTTTTGAACTGAACTGAGGTGATAACCTGATCCGGGTGTATAGGTTAGACTTTGGCGCCCAAAATTAATTATGCTCCTATTTTCAGATACTGCATTGATCTGCCTGATCTTCTTTTGGGTAAAGAATATTTCAAGTGATTTTATCTTTACATCAGGGAGTATGGCACGGTATAGAATGTGTTCCATTTCGCCGCCCAGACCATATGTAGTATCCCCCTGATAAGCGCCTTTATACTTGAGGTGATTTATATCTAATTGTTTGAAAAATTCAATCTCTCCACTATCGGTGGTATCCTTCGCAAGCAGCACATCTTCCTTTCCATTTATAGTAACTTTCTTTTCCAGGTTTTTAGTCTCACGCTGCAATTTGTAATCATTGATTACATAATCCTTCACCGGATAGTACAAGTCCGGTCCGGTATATACCACATCTGCTTTTCTACAGGAAATAAAGAAAAATAAACCGCAAATTACTATCAACTGCCATCGTGGTAAGCTCATACTATGAGGTTTTTTCCATCCATTTCTGCGGGTTGTGACAGGTCTATCATGGCTAGTAGAGTGGGTGCGATATCAGCCAGTCGACCAAAATTCATATGCAGGTTCTTAGTGTCATTCCCCACTAAAATACAAGGAACCGGATTCTTAGTATGTGCAGTATTTGGGCTTCCATCTTCATTTATCATATAATCACTATTTCCATGATCGGCGAGGATTATAATTCTGTAATCAAGTGCCAAAGCGGCTGTAATGATTTCACCTACACATTGATCGACTTTTTCAGCAGCTTTTACCGCTGCGGAAAACACTCCAGTATGACCAACCATGTCTGTATTGGCAAAATTGACACAAATAAAATCAGGTGCATCGGTATTGATAGAATCGAGCACTGATTGCTTCACCTCATCTGCGCTCATCTCGGGCAGCAAATCATAGGTAGCTACCTTTGGTGAGGGCGCCATGAAACGGGTCTCATTGAGAAATGGAGCTTCGCGACCACCGGAAAAGAAAAAGGTTACATGCGGATATTTCTCAGTCTCAGCGATGCGCACCTGCGTCTTTCCAAGCCCGGAAATGTATTCTCCGAAGGTATTCTTTAAGTCTTCCTTATTGTACATAACGTGGATATTCCGATAAGTATGATCGTAATTGGTCATCGTAACGAAATACAAAGCCATCGGCTTCATGCCAAACTCTTCTACGGGCATCTGTGTGAGCACTTGAGTTAGTTCGCGAGGTCTATCTGTTCTAAAGTTCACAAAAAATACGGCATCATCCGGCAATATTACCGGGTCTGCACCATCGCGGATACCAGCATTTATCCAGGGTTCCATAAATTCATCTGTGATATTCCTATCGTATTCACGCTGTATAAATTCGAGCACAGGCAGGCTCTTCTCTCCCACTCCGTGTACCATGAGGTCATACGCTTTTTTGACCCGCTCCCAGCGCTTATCGCGGTCCATCGCATAGTATCTGCCCACTACGGTAGCCAGACTGAAGGTGGTGCCTGCGGTAAACTCCAGGATGTGTCTGACGTGATTGATGCCACTAGTTGGACTCGTATCACGTCCGTCCAGAATAGCGTGTATATACCCTTGACGTACGCCATAGGCATTGAATATCTCCACCAGGCCTGCCAGATGATTGATGTGTGCATGAACGCCGCCGTCTGATGCCAGACAGATGAGGTGCAGTGGCTTATTCTGTGTTTTACAATAGTCAATGAGGGCAAACATCTCAGGCAATTCTTCTATAGTATGTTCACGAAAGGCCTTGTTTATACGGGCTAATTCCTGATAGACTACCCGACCTGCGCCGATATTCATATGGCCAACTTCAGAATTTCCCATCTGACCTTCCGGCAAGCCAACATCCTCACCAAAGGTGATCAGTGTAGAGTTCGGAAAATCCCGCATCAAACCATCCATTACCGGCGTATTGGCAGCCAATATCGCATCTGAAGGGGGAGTCTGTCCAATGCCCCAACCGTCAAGAATCATTAAAATTGCCTTTTTTCCTACCATGGTATAAAGTTAGCGATTTGTGCGTAGTTGCCAAGTGGAGATATCTACCACCTCTTAAGACATAAAGAGATGCGGATAGAAATAAGTTTTACTGCGTAGCGACAATTTTGTAGAATGGGTAAATTCAGAATAAAACATTCTGATAATCAATTTAAGGCTTTCTCTCCCTATTTACTCAATTTGAAATTGGCCTGAATAAAATAAGATCTGCCCCAACTGATATTCTTTAGTCGTTCTTCTGAACCATGCGGGCCTATTCCCTCGCCAATGATGTGTACGGTACGTCGATCGAGTAAGTTCTTACCGCCTGCTGTCAAAGCCACACGATGATCAAATAAATTAAGCTGTAAGGATGTGTTTAAATTAACCCAGTTTTCACTTATACTAAAAATCACTTCCTCTTTTTCACCCAAAAAATAATACGGAGTCTTGCCGGTAAATTTGGACCACACGCTGAAAGTGATTTTTTTATCCGGTGTGAATAACTGGAGACTATTGGTCCAGTCACCCGACCATAATAGATCAGGTATTTGACCCTTTTCATTTGATAAATTATTGTAATAACCTGCGTAATTATATGAAGTAGAAAGAGCCATCATGCGATTGGAAAAATTCAATCCCGCCCTAATTCCCTTGGTGCGCATGTGATGGATATTGACATAGGTATAAATCAACCCTTGCTCAGCCAGTTCGATCAGTTGAAATATATTATTATAAAAACCGGCGCTAGTTATTTCTAGTTTTGAATTATTGCTGCGCCAGGGAGTATAATTCACCTCTATTTTGAAATTGTGTGAGTGCTCAGGTTGTAATCCTTGATTACCGATGATGTGGTGATTATTATCTATAAAATTAAAATACAATTCTTTCAGTGCAGGTGAGCGAAACCCGGCTGCATACGAGCCCTTGATGGATACGCTAGTGGAGGGTGAGTAATTAAAGGAAATGGAAGGTGTCACATTATGTCCATACAATTCATTCACCACCAACCGTGCACCGCCACTGACAGACATGCCACTAAAAGGATAATAATTCATGCTGGCGAAAACACCCAGTTCATTGATGCGCGCGTAATTTTGCTTGGTGAGCAGTGTGTCCTTCAGACGCTGGCCGTGAAATGTCTCGAGATAATTATCCAGACCCAATAGAAAATCGAATCGATCAGTCAATTGTCGACTAGCCAGAGAAATTCTCGCCAATAGTCCGTCATTGAATAGCGTATCTTGTTGACCGACTATCAATGAAGTAGAATCTTTATTAAAGTCGTACCGAACAGATTTCTTAGTTTTAGTAAAGTGGTTATATCCTAGTGTGGACTGAAGATATATTTTCTTATTTAACCAATAATTCAGTCCGGCAGAGATATTTTTCCGACCCGTAAAATAATAATCATCAAATGCATATGGCTTAAACACCTTCCGATGAATGCTATCCAGATTGGTGGTTGTATTATCGATCCATTCGCCAGTCAGATTAAGATTCAGTCCTTTCGTACCTGAATATATCAGGCCTAATTTTCCATTGTATTGTTTAGATGGCAACCATACCTGGTTTCGTTTTCCCGGCGTCTTGACAGGGGTAAATGACTGCACGCCAACTTCACCCTGTATCAACACCGGCCCTACTTGCTGGCCGATATTTAGACCCATAGCCTGAAAGCCATTGTATTCCAGCAGACTTCGTGTACTGACGGTGAAGGGCTCCAATTGAGTAGTTTTAGTGATGATATTGATGACACCTGCGGCAGCATCCGAACCATAGATCAATGATTGGGCCCCTTCGATGATTTCAATTTGCTGGATATTATTGAGTGGTATCTGACTTGCATTAATGTTGCCATTTGTACGGCCGATTAGGGGCACACCATTGACCAATATCTTGAGGTTTTCACCACTGAGTCCATTGATCACTATAGAGCCACCGAGTATGGGATCATAATTGATGCGGATATTGGATTCATTGAGCAGTAATTCCTCCAGATTTGCAACACCTCGTATCTCGATAGTTTTGCCGGTGATTACTTTTACTGTATTAACTGTTTGCTTGGTCTCTGTCGGAATTAATTGGCCCGTGATGACTACCGGATCAAGATCCATCTCATGTGCTGAATCCGGCATTATAGACTGAGCTGAGAGATGCTGACTGATGCTCTGAAGTAACACAACAATCATCACAAAGCTCCATTTTCTAAACACAGATAACTCTAACTTTACACCGGAATTTTTTCCCACAAATATCAGATCTGAATTATTTATTTATTGATAATCACTTGCTGTGAATACATTTCATTTCTACTGCTGATTACTACAGTATAAACACCTGGCAGCAGCGAAGAAACATTGAGCGTAACTGCATTCAGTCCCTGTGAGATATTCAGTGGTTGGTTTAATATTAATTTTCCTCCATTATCAAATACCTTAATCGCTGAATTTTGTAATATATTTTCAGTAGGTGTAAATAACAGGTTAATTTCACTTTGCGCCGGATTCGGGAAGACTGAAAATTCACTGATTAGATTATTTTTGCTCACTGCACTAATTACTCCCAAGTCAGTTTTTTGAAATACAGAAGTACCGCTAGTTGCACCTTCGAAATCAATAAAAACAATTTTATAAACCGTACCTGAAATTGATTTTACAAAATAGGCTCTATTGGTCAATATCTTATATACATTGTCAGTAAAATATTTCCAGTCATGACCGATTACATCAGGTTGAATGCTGAAACTATCTGCATAGTTAATCAGTGCTACGGTAGCCGGATTGATTTCATTGGCTTGTGCCACTTCCACTCCCGGTGCAGACAATAGACCAAGCACATTGTAAATCAATATTTGTCCACCACCGGCGTCTAAGGGAGTTTTGTATCTCGTGTACCACAAGTCAAAAGATCCGTCTGGTTCTAAGCTGCTTATTTTACCGGTAGCAAAATTAAAATAGGCGAATTTATTTCCGGCAAAATCAGAGGTCTTAAAAGTCAATGTTTCATCACCTGAATTATCAAGGTTAGCCCAGCGAATGGTATAAGCGCCATTTATAAAACTTTCGATCTTGAATTTCTTATATTCTCCGTTGCGAAGTTTTACAGCAAAGATTCGCTTGCCAATAATCTGGTGGTTGGCCGGATTATAGTCACCCCAGCCGAAGTCAAATGGATTTTTCGGATCTGCCGCCAGATTCAATGCGCCGGACTGCCAACTCTGTTCATCATTATATATCTCCCATGAGTTCAGTGAGTCTTTATTTGGCACTGCGCTGAAATCTGTCTGATGCACATCATAAAAATTCAAAGAAGGATTTTTGACTGGGTCTATACCACTACTTTCATTGATAAATATGCCCACATTGAAGCCGTCATAAACCGTAAAGGCCAGATCATAGGCTTCATTCTCAATTGTCTTTTCTGTACCTGAAGTCAGATTGACAAATGACTGACGGGCATACCCCGCGCCTGAGGTGATCTCTTGAAATTCTTGTGCCTGTAGGCCTGAGACCAGGCAGATAAGTGAAATTAAAAGTGTAATATATCGCTGCATGTTAACTTCAATTTTATTTTGAAGTGCGAAACTACGGTATGTGATATGAATAGTACACTTTCAGAGGGCCAGTTTAGTTGCCGTTGCCGTATTATGACATTACTGTGACAAATGCCATTTTATACCCATAAATGTTTAGATAGTCTTTCCGCTCCGGAGGACGGTTTCTATAGCCGGTGAGCCAAAATGATAGGCTAGATAGCCCACAGACGATATTGGTCTGGTGATGAGCAGATTGGCGAGTTTGCCGGGTGTAATACTACCGCAGACTGCTTCTTGCTGCATTGCAAAAGCACCATTGAGCGTGGCTGCATTGATGGCTTCGGCAGGCGTCATTTTTAGTTTGACACAAGCGAGAGAAAGTACGAAGTTCATGTTTCCGGAGGGAGCTGTACCGGGATTGTAGTCACTGGCCAGTGCCAAAGTTGCTCCTGCCTGTATCATTTTGCGGGCCTGGGGATAGGGAATACCCAGGAAAAAAGCGCACCCTGGCAGCATGGTGCCTATGGTAGAGCTTTGTGCTAAGGCATTGATAGAAGCGTCATCCATTTCTTCCAGGTGATCCACTGATAGTGCGTTCATAGATACCCCCGCTTCCACTCCACCTGAGGCTGCCAGTTCATTGGCGTGAATCTTTGCAGGAAGCCCGTACTTAGCGCCTGCCTCCATGATCCATTTTGCCTCACCCGGTGTAAAAAATCCGGTATCGCAGAAGACATCGATGTAGTCTGCCAGGCCTTCACCCGCTATCTTGGGTAGTACCTGTTCCAGCATCAATCTAAGGTATCCACGCCGGTCCTGCTTGTACTCTGGCGGGATGGCATGAGCACCCAAAAAAGTGGCCTTGACCGGAATCTCATTGGTTTCCTTGAGCCTGCGGATGACTCGTAGCATTTTGAGTTCACTTGCTTCATCCAGTCCATACCCGCTCTTGATCTCGATAGCACCCGTCCCTTGTCGCTGTACCTCGACAAATCGCTGATAGCTCCGGTCATAGAGCTCACTTTCATCCATGGCTCGCAGCATCATCGCTGAGTTGATGATGCCTCCGCCCGCCGCGGCAATCTCTTCATAGGTGCGACCGTGCAACCTCATCTCGAATTCCTGTTCGCGACTGGCAGCATATACCAGGTGGGTGTGGCTGTCGCACCAGGCAGGCAGCACGAATCTACCCCGCACATCTCGTACGGGTATCTGACCTGTGGGCGCTTCCGACATTGGTCCATAAGCTGCGATCAACCCGTCCTCGATGAGTAAATACTGGTCCGTAAATTGAGGTAATTCATTTAGTTGTAGGCCTGAAAGTGGCAGCTCCGGCGTATGTGATCGGGCACCGGCCAGTGTGGCATTTGTAAGCAGAAGAGCGGACATGATGCAAGGTAGCAAAATTATCAATTAGCGCTATCCGAGAGTGCCCTTCGCAGCGCAGCCTTTTATGACCTACTAAATGGAGATTAAACAACAGCCGATAAGGAAAATGGCTCAATTCCATGAATAACCGAGCGCACTTCAGCAGATCTTACAATTTCTTTACGAGGGTCTTTAGACCTTGCTTTTCTAGAAGACTCATCGCATGATTGGCAGACTGCTCATTGGGATACTTTCCGGTATATACCTTGTACAGTGGTTTACCATTACTCTGCAGTGTCTCGATGAATGCTTCGCCTACGCTTATTTTATCTAACTTAGCCTGCAGTATCCGGGCATTTTCAGCCGAACCGAAGACTCCCGCTTGTAGAGTGTAGAGGTTATTGGCTATTGATTCAGGCGGAAGAGGTTCAGCGACAGCTTCCTTAACTGGTTCAGTCACCGGAACTGGCGTTTGTACCACCACTTCGGGCTGCGTTTCGGTGGTGCTAGATGGTTCGGTTGCGTCAATTTTTGGATTCTCGGCGGGTGAATCGATATTCTTGGGGGCATCCTGGACCGCAGTAATCACTGTCGGCGCAGTCAGTCCGCTCCAGGCTGCTACTTTTGTTTCAAAGGCCGGGTCATTAATAGTGATTGGTTTTCCGGTGTTTTCAGACTTAATGTAAAATTGAAGCCATTCAGTCAATTTTGTTTGTGTAACGCCCTGATTCAAGCGTGCAATTATGGAACCATCCACAGCCACTAAAGCCAGTGACGGCGATCGGGTAAGGCCCATTTTCTCTCGGATGAGACTTCCATCAAAGTCACTGCTGTTGAGTCGTGCACAGATGAATTCACTTAAAAGGTTAGATAATTGTGGGTCCGGAAAAACTACCCGTTCCATCCATTCAGCGCTTTTATTATTGTCTTCACTAAAGAAAATCAGGCAGGTCTTTCCAGCTTCAGTAGCTTTCTTTCGGGCGGATAGATAGTTGCTCTCAAACACCGAGGGCACTGCGGGTGTAGGATCTATCGGATCGACAAAGAAGGTACAGGATAGAAATAATAGGGCATTGAAAATATTAGTGAAGTACATCTATTTGTAATTTATAGTATTACGAATTATTAAAATTCATAATATGTACTGCAACTTTCGTGCCAAACTTAGTTATATTTCCAGATGAATGCACTTAAGAGGAGTCAATATTCTCTAGCTGCAGAAAAAAGTATGACTATTCATCAGAAATGGTCAGATCGCCCCAAGATTATCAATTAAGTTCTATTTAGTCACGAATTTCCCCCTTTGGAGGGGGTTTAGGGGGTGGACATTACCAAAAAAATTAATCTTGGAATCAGAATAGGCTTTATTTAAGTA
>Ga0073900_10000748_pt1 | contig 19542 bp, 14 predicted proteins | sample KloWWTmetKNB5Kit_FD_66666 | JGI IMG/M metagenome (GOLD analysis project Ga0073900, IMG submission 66666) | Active sludge microbial communities from Klosterneuburg, Austria, studying microevolution and ecology of nitrifiers - Klosterneuburg... | ecosystem: Engineered > WWTP > Aerobic digester >...
GCATAATGTTGGATCTGCTGAGTGTGCTTGCTTTTATGTTCGCCCGTCTTAAAGTCCAACAGGCTAAGCCGTCGATCATCATGTATTAATATTCGATCCGGTATATATTCTTTGCCCTCAGGAGTGATAATAGAAGCCTCTATCTTTACCCGCTGGGCAGAATCAAAATAAGGACTGATCTCCGGATGAGTGACTAGTTTATTAATTAATACCGAAATAGCTATTTTATCCTCAGTAGAGAGTAGGCCTGTTATTACAGCCTGATTGATTACCTGCTCTACTTGCTCCGGGCTGATAATATGCTCCAACAATGCGTGCATGGTAGTGCCATAGTTAATCTTATCGAGCTTGGTATCATCCCAAATGGTAGTGGAGCGATGCTTAATAGTAATTGGTGCACCTGTAGTTTTTTCGGTATCAATCGGAATTGAAATACTAGTAGGGCGATCATCGTAATCGGGTTGGGTCAGCGCACCAAGGGTATAGGGGAACTGATGAATAGATTTATTTTCTAAATAGGCATGTATGTAATTTGTAATATATGACATTTTACCTAAATCCGGCTCTTCCTTTTTACCTTTCTTCTCTACTATACTATCAGAGAAAATATATAATTCAGAGATCGCGCGTGTGGTTGCGACATATAGTAGGTTTAAATTGTCCAGGGTAATTTTTTGCAATTTCTCATTATATGCGAGATCAAGTCCCGGGATTTGTCCTTCTGCTTCACTGATGCCGGCATATACTGCATCAAGGGGAGTGAAATCCTCCATTTCTAGTTCAATCCAGAATGATTCCTCCTTTAATATCTTCCAGTTGGTGAGTGGTAGAATGACTATTTTAAATTCCAGTCCTTTGGCCTTGTGAATGGTGAGTAGCTGCACACCATCTACTGACTCTGGGCTGCCGATAAAAAGTTTGTCCCTATTGGTATTCCACCAGTTATAGAATAGATTAAAATCATCGCCCCACTTTTGTAAAAAATTAAATATCTCCTCTCTGAAATAGCCGTGAAAAAGTGGTGACATTTTATCTTTTGGAAGTTTTGATTCAAATAGATCCCAGGCTTCAAGTAAATTTTTAGATAGTATTTCTTCAAGGTCAAAACCCTGTACTTTTAATTTTTCCCACAAGGTTGCAGCGTGGAGCGTTTGCTTATTGAGGGTGTGTAAATCAACATTAAGTAAGCCAAGGAATTTTAACTTCGTAAAAATTTCAAGTAGGATTATCTGATCATCCGGTGCTGTAAAGTGGCCATAGAGCAAGGGAAAGAGTGAGATCGAAATATCATTGGTCAGCAACATGCCTTCCTGGCTGATGACAGCTATATGATTGGCATGAAGAGCCTGTGCTATGAGCTGGAGCCCCTTATTATTGCGGCATATGATAGCGATGTCTTTAAGAAAATAACCTCTGGTGAGGGCTTGGTTAATCACCTCTATGGTGCGACTCAATACATTTGCACTAAGAACTTCTAATTCCTCGGCTATTTCATTTTCATAAGGTTCAGCTTTACTTGAATCTTTGTCAAATAATTCGATAGACACATACCCACCAGTACCCCGATGGTGTATTTCTTGCTTTTGGTTCTCATAGACCGGATGATGAGCGATTAAAGCAGTTGATTCATTTATAAATTCATAAAAATCATTATTAAATTCTACTATTTGTGCCCTGCTTCGGAAATTTTTGGGCAAAGATTCTTTTTTCTGATTTTGTTCCAATATGAGTTGATGTTCTCTCAAGATTGGATTAGCGTCACTCCCCATGAGTGCCGGAAGATTCACTAGTTGTGTAGTATCCCCGCCTCTGAAGCGATATATAGCCTGCTTGCTATCCCCCACCACCAGGCTCTCTCCGCCGCCCCGACTGAGACTCTCCGTCATCAAGGGGACTATATTTTGGAATTGCATTACGCTGGTATCCTGGAATTCATCGATGAGGTAATAGTCGAATTGAGCACCGATTTTTTCATAAATAAAAGGAGCTGGCTGATCGGCAATTTCATTGGAAATGAGTTGATTAAATTCTGAGATGAGAATAATATTTTCTTCATTTTTAAAATTATTATACATCTTTCTTAACTGCGTAATAGCCGCTAATTGTCTGAAGTTTTTGTGAATAAAGTTGTATATATTAAATTCACCGGCCAAATCAATTATTTCTGTGCTATGAGTAATTAATTGCGGTTTAATGCTTGAGATATCTTTTTCTTTTCCTTTTGAAAACCAGGGAGTATTATCATCAGTTATTGAATTAATAAATCTAGGTTTTAGGTCAAAATCTCCGGACAAAATTTTATTGTATGTATTTACAAAAGAAGAGGATCCATATGCAAAATCACTTATTGACAAACCTGCCTGCTGAATCAATCTAAGTGATTCGGAAGCTTTATCTCTTAATTGTTGACGCAATTGCCCTCTCTTTTTAGAAATTCGCTCTCCCACTTCCAGCAAATCATTAGAAGAAATCTTGTCTAGTCCCGCGATAAACTTTTTGCTTGAGTCCTGAAACATGATAGCTGCCGATCTTAAGAGCGTATCGCGAATATTGAAATTGTCAAAATCGGTTAGGTTGTATCGGTTGATACTGGTGAGCAGTTTTGTAATCTCATTATCGACACCCACTTCATTCAAAAGCCTGTTTACTACCTCATCCAGGACCAATGATTGTTGTAACTCTACCTCAAAATTATCCTGGACATTCAGCTCACGCGCAAAGGAACGAATGATTCTCTGAGAAAAGCTATCAATAGTGCTTACAGCGAAGTCACTGTAATTGTGAAGTATCTGATGGTACAGTAGCCTTGAATTTTCGGCCAATTTAGATTCGGAAAGACCTGTTGATTTGAGAATCTCACTCCAGATGGGATAGTAGTTCTTATTTTCGACTGAAGGATGAAGTGGTTGACTAAAAGCTCTACAAGTTTCGATGATCCTATTCTTCATCTCTCTGGTGGCCTTATTGGTAAATGTTATAGCCAGGATCTTTTTATAATTATGCAGTGGATCTCTCAGAGCGAAGGTTAGATATTCTATGGTCAGTCGAAAGGTTTTACCGGAGCCGGCAGAGGCCGAATATACCCGGAATCTTCCGGAGGTATTGGTATTATCTGATAGTGGAGTCATATTGGTGAATTATTGGAACATTAATCTACGAAAATAATGTTGGTTAAACCGATAAGGTTTCAAAAACCTTATCGGTCTTGGTTATCGGTCTTTATTGTTATACTTCTTGTATATTTATTTTAGGTTGTATCTCTTGTTGGGGAAAATCGATAAAAAGATCTTTATTACCAAACCATTGCACAATGTCATTTCTTAATAAATGAGTAGTAGAATCACCTATTAAAATTTGATAACTATCAAATGGCCAGTCACCTACTTTTTTAGTAAGTTGATGATGTACCGCATTTTTATGAACATACCATACATAAGTAGTAAAATCACTTTCTTTGCTTACAATACTGCGCCTCATGTAATCCATAAATAAGGCGCCTTTTCGGCTCTCTCTCTTATTAAAAGCTTTTGTGTAACTATTAAGTAAATTACTAAAACGCTCCATTATAAAGTCACTAATATCGTTTTCTGCCGGATTAAAGGCTTTTTTCTTTACGATTTTAAAATGACGAGCAATTGATTCTTCATTCTCAATTTTTGCTACTATATGAAAGTGATTTGGCAGCAATGTATAGCAAAATATTTTGCACACAGAAGAAGTATGCTGCTTCAGCTTATTGAGGAAATAGAAGTAATTATCAGGTGTCAATAATAATTTTTCGCTGCCTACTGCCCTTGAAAATAAATGGTAAATATTATTTGGCAACAATTTCTGATAATAAGTATTCATTTTTTATGCTTTATTACAAGGAAGACCTATAAGATTTCAAAAACCTTATAGGTCCCTAACTTTTTGTCCTTAAAGTTAAAGAAACTCAATTAAAAACACATTGGATCTGAGATATTAAGATAAAATGAGCACTTAAAGGACTGAAATACTAACAGTATTCGGCGCACTAACTACAAGTGAAGTGTGCTATTTACAATCAAGGCATCTCAATTTACAAAATAAGAGGTGTACTAATTCATTTACTTATGGGATATGTTAATGGATGTTATCTAAGGATATAGTGTAGTATCAGCAATTAATTTTGTGTTTTTTAATAATACTCGATGAAAGGACTATTGGTGATAATACTCTCATGTATAATAAATATCACACTATTCAGCCAGGACAATATTGATACGATTAAAGACTTCAGGCTCTCTCCAGTGGATATTCATGCGATAAAGATACCACAGGATATCAAGCAATTAGATCCAATACAGGGCACCTATATTTATTCCGGAAAGAAAAGCGAAGTGATAGAATTGACCCAGAAAGACGTATCACTCAGTGAAAAATATGGTCGGCAAATATTTGCTAAGATCCCGGGAATATTTGTGTACGATATGGATGGAACGGGTAATCAGATGAATATATCTACACGCGGTCTGGATCCGCACCGAGGATGGGAATTTAATATCAGAAAAGATGGAATAATTACTAATACCGATATGTATGGTTATCCGGCTAGCCACTATAATATTCCCATGGAGGCAGTAGAGCGTATAGAGCTGGTGCGTGGCACGGGTTCATTGCAGTATGGAGCACAGTTTGGAGGTATGCTCAATTACATCAGTAAGCGCCCGAATACTGCTAAGCGAGTTGCATTTGAAAGTATCAACACCGTTGGTTCATATGGGTTGGTTAGTACTTATAATGCACTTTCCGGCACCATTGGCAAATTTCGATATTCGGCTTGGTTCAATAAGAAGCGGATCTCCGGGTATAGAAAAAACAGTGATGGGTCCTTTGATGCAGAAGGAGTTTCACTTTATTATGACATCAATAAAAATATTGATTTAAAATTGGATTGGACACACTCTAATTACATTACTCACCTACCCGGGCCACTCACAGACAGTATGTTTCAGGCAGACCCACGAGCAGCCACACGCTCTAGAAATTATTATAATCCCAATATTCATGTACCCTCTCTCACCTTTAATTGGAATGTGAGCTCAATGACTAAAATTCAGTTCACCACGTCAGCAATACTTGGGTCGAGAAACAGTGCAATGTTTGATAAGCCTGCTACAGTAGTAGATGCCATTTTGCCCACTACTTTACAATATAGTAATCGACAAGTAGATATAGATCACTATAATAGTTATACCACTGAGCTGCGAATCTTACAATCCTATAGATTATTCAATCAAACCAGTTCTTTGTCTGCCGGCATACAATATATGAATAATGATCTGCATCGTCAGCAACAAGGCAAAGGCACCACCGGTAGTGATTTCGATCTTACATTAGTTACACCGGGCTGGGGCCGTGACCTGCATTATAAGTCAGGAAACATTGCCTTGTTTGCAGAAAACCACTGGCAGCTTACACCAAAATTTTCAGTCAATACAGGAGCAAGATTTGAGAAAGGTGAGACCAATATGATTGGATTCACCACTTACTATGATGAGTCCAAACTACCCACAACAATAGAGCATACCATCCCTCTTTTCGGTGTGAGTATGCAGTATGATGTAGCAAGTAATATGAATCTATATGCCGGCTGGTCTCAAGCGTATCGCCCCGTCATATTTAAGGATATTGTACCCGCCTCTATTTACGAGACCACAGATAAGCATTTGAAAGATGCATACGGGTATAATCTCGAAGCAGGCTTCAGAGGGAAATGGAAGTTTTTAAGATGGGATTTAACCGGATTTTATCTTCAATATAACAACCGGATGGGTACACTGGCACAAACGGACACCGCGGGCAACCTCATCATTTATAGAACCAATATAGGAAACTCACATACTGCCGGTGCGGAATTATTTGTACAGGGTGATTTTATTTTAGGAAGTGCAGTCTATTTTTCCTTATTTACCTCGACCTCATTAATGAATGCGAGATATGAAGATGCCACCATAAAATCAGGTAAAGTAAACGTCAATATTAATGGCAATAAAGTAGAGAGTGTGCCGGACTTGACTTCCAGAAATGGAGTTACGGTAAAGTATTCACTCTTGAGCTTTTCGGCGCTTTACAGTTATACTGCTGAAAGCTTTGCAGATGCACTCAACACGATCACGCCGGATGCAAATGGAGCAGTAGGATTAGTGCCTTCATATCAGATTGTTGACTTGAATCTTGCTATTAGGCTGACAGATAAATTAAAGATTCAATTGAACGCGAATAATCTTTTTGATGCCCATTATTTTACCAAACGGCCACAGTTCTATCCGGGCCCGGGTATATGGCCATCTGATGGGCGAACACTATCTGCCACTGTGACTATAAAGTTATAATAGTTTAGAATCCTCTTGTGCAAAATTAAATTCCGGACAACGGTTTTAATTTTAAAATATATAATTTTCAGCGGCATTGGCAATGAATAAATTAATTAATGGGATTTATTTGGATCCTTAGAGAGAGCTCTTTGTCACTGCCGAAGCTAGTTTATATTTTTCAGCATATAAGATGGAAGTATCTTTTACGAGTTCAAGTAAATAGCAGTTTCCGGCCATAAAATTTAACCTTTCTGACAATTCACACATTAGAGCATATAGAAATTATTCTATAACTAACTAAAAGATATTTATACAATGATCATAGACAAGAGCAAGCCAGTGCTGGTCACGGGTGCCAATGGATATGTGGCCAGTTGGCTCGTTAAGAAGCTATTGGAAAGTGGTATCACGGTACATGCTGCGGTGCGTAATCCTAATGATGAAAAGAAGGTGAGTCACTTGAAGGAATTAGCTAAACACTCAAAGGGATCAATTAAATTTTTCAAAACAGACCTGCTGACCCCAGGTTCTTATGAGGAGGCAATGATGGGCTGTGAGCTAGTTTTTCACACTGCTTCACCCTTTACTACGGTCGTAAATGATCCGCAAAAGGAACTGATTGATCCTGCGTTGAAAGGCACTGAAAATGTACTTAATACAGCTCTGAAGGTAGGCACTGTCCGACGAATAGTACTGACTAGTAGTTGTGCGGCGATATACAGTGATGCCATCGATGCTGTAAATTCACGAGGAAGACAGTTGACTGAGGAGCTATGGAATACCACTTCCTCGCTTACTTATCAGCCCTATGCTTTTTCGAAAACAATGGCAGAAAAGAGAGCCTGGGAAATTGCAAGCACTCAGAAACAATGGGATATGGTAACTATCAATCCGAGCTTGGTTTTGGGCCCTGCGCTAAATCCTGTTAATACTACTTCAGAGAGCGAGCAAATTCTATTGAATTTTGGAAATGGCACCATGAAAATGGGTACGCCTAAACTAGGCCTGGGTGTGGTAGATGTCAGAGATGTTGCCGAAGCACACTATAGAGCCGGGTTTACACCTGAGGCTCATGGAAGATACATTACATCAGGCCACAATACCGATTTCGTAGAGATGGGCAAAAGCCTATTACCCAAATATGGAGATAAATATCCCATACCACGGAAGGCACTTCCCAAGTGGTTGCTCATGATATTCGGCTCTCTCTTCACCAAATTAATGACGACCAAATTTGTGCGAAACAATGTAAATATTCCCTGGCGAGCAGATACTTCAAAAATACAAAGAGAATTGGGAATGTCTTTCAGGCCCTTGAAAGAAACAATGGAAGAAGCTTTTCAGGGATTGATAGATGCTGGACTAGTTCGTCCGAAGTAATTATTTTGTTGAAACTTTATTCTTAATAGAGAGACCTTAAAATATCTCACTATTTTGAGTTAAAAAACAAACGAAATTAAATAGAGTAAAAAGGAAATAATTAAAAGAAGTTAAAGTAAATTAATTTTAATTAATATCTATATAACTATTAATTTATAGAATTATATAATGATAAAGATTGATCCCATCATTGCAGTTAGAGATATTGACATAAGTACTGAGTGGTATAGAAAAGTTTTTGGCTGTGTGAGGGCCCATGGGGGAGATGAATTTGCGGTATTGAAAGACTCCACAGGTCAGGTTTTACTTTGTCTTCATAGGTGGGGCGCTCATAGACATCCGACTATGCAGAATTCGGAAATTGTTGCTGGAAATGGATTAATTATGTACTATAAAACCGATGAATGGGAGCTCATTAGACAAAATGCGGATAAGGCGGAAATTTTAATTGAAGAGGAAGTACACCTGAATCTAAACTCAGGCAAAATGGAATTTTCATTGTGGGATCCGGATGGATATTTTTGGACAGTCACAGAGTTTCACAATTATGAGGGTTAGGACATTTTAAGCTTATTTCATTTGATCCGATCATTAGAATAAAAAGTGTCGTAACTCCTTGGAGATGGAATTACCGAATGCAAGTTTTTTATGTGAGGTTTCTAAGCATCTTTTATTTCCACTTATTCTATCATTTACACCTTTAGCATACCTCGAAAACCCCTGGCGGCATAATACGAATCGGCACCATTATGATATACAAAGACCTGACCGTAGCGGAAATCACAAAAAATCGCACCGCCCAATTTTCGAATCTCAACCGGTGTCTTTATCCAGCTTGAAGTCTTAGTGTCGAAGGCACCCAGTTTTTGTAATTCTTTGTATTCGGCTTCATTGAGCATTTCTATTCCCATCTCTTCAGCAACATTCAGGGCACTATTTGTGGGCTTATTATTCTTGCGAGCTTCCCGAGCAGCTTGGTCATAGCATAAACTTCTGCGACCCGTGGGGCTTTCGGCTGCACAGTCACAAAAGATATATTCACCAGATTCTTTATCTCTTCCGGTGACATCCGGCTCACCGCCTGTTCTCTCCATCTCAGAAAGAGACCACAATTTTTTTGGATTGGCTTCCAGACGGGATTGAACTTCACTCCATTCTATACCGAAATGGCGAGTCTGATTATTTTCGAAACGTGCCTTGAGTTTAATCATTAGTTCCACTTGTTGGCTTTTGGTCAAAGTAAATTTCATCTGTGTTTCCCGAAGTGATTTTATGAGCTAATTTATTTAATTACTGCGCCAGTTAAATATATGACATCAATTTTTCTAACAGTAATTATAATACTAATATCCGCTTCACAATAATATCATTATCTACTAATATTCTGCAGAAATAAACCCCGGCTGAGGTACCATTTGGTATCTTCCAAGCTAAAGTGTGTTTTCCGCCAGATATAGGCCCATTATATAAATTATCAACCGGAAGTCCAGACAGATTATAAATAATAATATTTATGTCTGTGGCATGTGTCAGGGTAATATCTATATTGGTATGATGTTTAGAAGGTAGCGGATAAATGTTTACATCATTATCACTTGACTGTGGGTGGGAGGAAACATCGGAAGTACCTATGCAAGCATTGCTTTGTCTTAGAATGTCGTGTTGAAACATCAACCAATCCGGGCCATTACCCTTACCGATAGAAAGTAGGTAAGCTCTGCCAAAATCATTGCTAAAATCAGGGCTTTGGCCATGTCCACCCTGGATAAACACATCCATAGTGCCATCTTGGTCAAAATCTGCCACTAGTGGTGCATGCAATATACTAAATAGTGAATCACCGTATTGAGATCGAAGATTCTTGTTGAAAATAACACTGCCATCATTGCCATTGAGCCCGACCACTTCTCCACCGGTAGTACCAAAGAGGACATCTCTGTACCGATCAGTATTTACATCCGAGACAGCAACGCCCCTGAAGGCAGATTGATATCTATTGATGTCGTAATCCCATAGTAGGCTACCATCCGCTTCCAGTGCGATGACCTTGTACCAGGCATTGAAAATAATCTCACACTGGCCATCGTCATTTATGTCAGCAATCACCGCAGGAGAGGAAACCGAATAATATTCACCCACGGAATAACTCCAGTTTAGACTACCATCTTCTGCATTGAGACAGTATAAGGTATCATTGTAACTACCGATCACGAGTTCGGGCTTACCATCACCATCCAGATCTCCCACAGCAGTGCCGTGGTAGATGACATCACTGACCGAATATGTCCACAGTATACGTTGATCATTTGCTCGGTAAGCATAGATTTTATTTTTAGCACGGTCCACTGCATTCCAGGTAGCTACCACGAAATCCAACTGCCCATCACCGTCCACATCCAGGATAGTAGGAGCGGTCTGTATCCAGGAATCGGTATCGACTGCTATTTCCCAGGCCACGGTACCGTCTTCGGCGTTAATGCAGATGACATAGCCGCCAAATTCACCATGTAGTATCTCTAGCGTGCCATCACCATCTATGTCAGCTATGGTAGGAGGAGAATCACTGCCACGAGTATTACAGACCCATTTCACTGCGCCGGTAGCACCATCAAGGCAAAACGTTCTTGGATTGCAGGATGCCGGAACGATCACTTCCGGGTTACCATCTCCATCAATATCATAGATGAGCGGCGCTACGTCATTACATCCTTCGAAAAAAGTAGACGCTGCATTATACTTCCACAGAAGGCTACCATCTTCTGCATTGACCGCATAGATCATACTGTCATTTCGATAGCAACCAAATACGATTTCAAGCTTTCCGTCGCCATCTATATCCGCTGATGCAGACTGGCCGAAGGCAATATCCTTGGTATCGAATTTCCATTTTATTTCAGGTTGAGCATGGCATAAATGACTGACAGACAAAAATAAAATGATAAGTAGTATTTCTTTCATGAAAAAAGTTATTTTTAAAATGAAAATAGAAGCCCTTAAAAATAGTAAAGACTGGGGTCATTTTAGAAATTAAATTAAAAGTATTTCGCAGGACATCACCGAGGAAAGCATTGTAGTCTGCAGGACTAAATTTTTCTTCTCTTAAAAACATGCAATCAGCATGACGATATTATTTAGCATAATGTGATTGGAGCGCATTAATTTTAGCACTTAAAATAGTGATAATGAAACTTTCAAACAATACCATTTTGATTACCGGCGGCGCTTCCGGTATAGGCCTTGGGCTCGCCGAAAGATTCGTTCAGGAAAATAACACAGTCATCATATGTGGCCGGCGGGAGGATGCACTAAAAGCAGTTACAGACCGACATCCTTCTGTCATCAGTCGGGTGTGTGATCTGACGGTGGAGTCAGAGCGGGTTGAATTGTATGATTGGGTACAGGAAAATCACAGTGATCTAAATGTACTTGTAAATAATGCGGGTATTCAAAACTGGATGCAGTGGAATGAGGCCGATTTCTATGCCAGGGCGAAGAGTGAAATTGAGATCAATGTAATCGCACCAATACATTTGACTACGCTTTTCTTAAACCTTAATTCATTGAAGACGATCATGAATGTGACGTCCGGTCTTGCCTTTGTTCAACTGGCCAAAGCGCCGGTGTATTGCGCCACTAAGGCGTTTTTTCATTCCTTGACCCTTTCTCAGCGTTATCTATTGAGAGATCGGGAAATAGAAGTGATAGAAATCATTCCACCTGCCTTAAATACAGACTTAGGCGGAAAAGGGCTGCACGATGATCAGCCACCCGTAAGTGCTTTTATAGATTCTATTTTTGAACAAATAAAATTGGGAAAAGACGAACTAACTTATGGGTTTAGCGAGCTCATGACCACGGCCTCACCTGAAATGATCAAGGCAACTTTTGACAGAATGAACCCACCACGGTAAGGTAAATGCTTTCTTTGTAATGTTTAAAGATTGATCCTAAGACAATGTTGGACAGAATACAAGTTATACAGGGTGACATCACTCAAGTGTCAGTAGATGCCATCGTAAATGCAGCCAATACGTCGCTGCTGGGAGGTGGTGGAGTTGATGGCGCTATCCATCGGGCCGGTGGCCGCGAAATCCTAGAGGAGTGTAGAAAGATAGTGGACCGACAAGGTAGCTGTCGTGTAGGTCGCGCAGTAATAACTACCGCAGGTCGATTGCCTGCAAAGTGGGTCATACATACTGTAGGGCCGATCTGGGAGGATGGCAATCAAGAAGAAGGTAAAAAACTGTACGAGTGCTATCAAAATTCACTTCGATTGGCGGTCAAGCACGATTGTATTTCAATTGCTTTTCCAAATATCAGTACGGGAGTGTATGGATTTCCAAAACCACTCGCAGCTAAAATTGCAGTGCAGGCGGTGACAGACTTCTTGAGCACTACAGACGAAATAGAACAAGTGGTTTTTGTCTGTTTTGACGCTGAGAATTTTGGACTGGTAAGTGAGGAGGTGGCCGGAGCAAGATAAGCAAGCGACTATTTTTATTGCTTTCAGTCTGCCTCAGGATCTTCCAGGAGTCTCTTTTTGTGTTTTACCGGCTTGTCTTTTTTCTCATGAATTTGAACAGACGGACGCACCGACCCATCGTGAGGATTGTACATCCGCGTACGCGGTTTTTTGGACGGTGTAATTTTCTTTGCCTTTTTTTTCATTTGACTTTTCTTCTCAGCACTGGAAGCAAATTTAATTCGTTTTATTGAAAATTGACAACAGAAAATAAGGCTACTCCTCATTGTCTTATTCATCAAGAAAATATTTAATACTACTAATCAGCCATTTTTTTGTAAAATCTGCTCTAATAAATACAACCTATAGTTGTAATGAATACATTTGTATTACTGAGGTACTAATCTTCGCCCCTTGAAATATTTTCCTTTCCCTTTTCACTAACCTTTCAGGTAGCACTTTTCGCGCCGATTTCTATCGTATATTAAGGCATTTCCCCTTCGCATTTCACATTATTTCAAATCAAAAATAAGTGCAAAAATGACGGAGATTAAAAACAAAACACTCAACGCCGATTCTCACGAAATGGTGTCGCAGAAAGTGGCTGAACATAAACTAAAGCAGCTCGATCAGCTACTTGCCCTACAGAATTCTCCCACACCTGACTCGGGACTAAGTACTTATACAGGACCCTGGCAGAAGAAACAGATTCTCCATCTGGCGAAGCGAACTATGTTTAGCGTCCAAAAAGAGGATATGGATTTTTTTCTGACCAAGTCACTGTCAGAAATGGTGGATCTATTGCTGACTGCGGCTACCGACCCACCTGCGCCACCACTCAATCAATATACGGATACGAATGGGTTTGTCGATGGAGTTCCCTCAGGTGAGACCTGGGTGAATGCCGACTGGTCAGATGGCACGGGAGAATATTACCGTGGAGTCTCACTCAATATTTGGTGGCACATACAGATGTTCAAGCAACAGCGAAGTATCCAGGAAAAAATGACATTGTTTTTTCACAATCTCCTCGTCACCTCCATCAGTGATGTAGGCAGGGGTAGATGGGCATATGTCAATAATAAGACTTACCGCGCAAATGCGCTAGGTAATTATCGCTCGCTGATCGAACAGACGACACTCGATCCGATGATGTTGCGCTACCTCAATGGTCATTACAATACCAAGTACAGTCCGGACGAAAACTACGCGCGGGAATTGCAGGAATTATTTACACTCGGTGTCAATGCGGGCTATGAAGAGAGTGACGTACAGGAGGCAGCCAAAGTGCTGACCGGCTTCCGAACCAAGTCCGACAATCCCCCCAGCGACGTATATGTCTATAATCAAAATAACCACAAGACAGGCGATAAGACTTTTTCCAGCTTTTATGATAACCGAGTGATCACCGGTGGTCTGACCGAAACAGAAGCGCGCGCCGAACTCACTGCGCTGCTCAATATGATCTTCGAGCGGGCAGAAGTAGCTCGATTTATCTGTCGTGAGCTCTATCGCTTCTTTGTGTATTATAAGATTGATTCGACCATTGAAAATAACGTCATTATTCCGCTGGCCAATACTTTCCGTGATAATGACTATGAGATAAAGCCGGTGCTGGAGCAACTGTTCAAGAGCCAACACTTCTATGACGTGCTGGCTAATGGTGGACTCATCAAGAGTCCGGTGGATTTTCTGGTGGGTGCGATTAAAGAATTTGACCTAACCCTGCCACCTGTGACGCCAATCAAACAATACTATGGAGTCTTCAATAAGTTGCGATCTGAAGCTATTCTCCAGTCACAGGAAATCTTAGCTCCGCCCAATGTAGCCGGCTGGTCGGCATACTATCAGTCGCCCGCCTTTCACCGCATCTGGATTACAGCCAATACACTTCGGCGCAGGGCGCAATTTACTGATCAACTCTTAAAAAGCTATGGATATGATATCTACGGCTTTAAAATGAAAATTGAAGTGTTGAAATTGACTCAAAAATTTACCAATCCGGGTGATCCGAATCAGTTGGTACAGGAGGCGGTTGACTTCTTATTGCGTGAAGACCTATTGACTGAGACAAAGACTTTTCTCAAGGGATTCTTGCTGACCGGCCAAACTAATGACGACTATTGGACTACTGCCTGGAATAATTACATAGCTGATCCAAACAACACGACCAAGCGGGACATCGTCGTCTCCCGACTGACCGGTATGTATAAGTACATATTGAACATGCCCGAATATCAACTGATGTAATCATTTTTTTAAAAAAACACCAAAAAGCTCAGGCTATGAAAAGAAGGAAATTTATAAAATCATTACCGGTGATAGCCCTACCTGCTGTCCTGCCGGGTATGTCAATGCACGCCATCACCAATAGTAAGATACTGAATATGCTGCCCTTCATAGATACAGAGCGCATAGTCGTACTGATTCAGTTCTCCGGGGGATGTGATGGGCTCAATATGGTCTTTCCGCGCGATCAATATGACAATCTGGCCAATGCCCGCAGCAACATCATCATACCTGAAAGCCAAATACTTGGCTTAGATGGCACCGACCTGACCGGACTTCATCCCAAAATGTCGGAAATACAAGGCATGTACAACGATGGTAATGTCTCTATCGTACAATCAGTCGCGTATGAAAATCAAAACTATTCGCACTTTCGCTCTACTGATATCTGGATGACCGGCTCGGATGCAAACGAAACACTCAACACGGGTTGGGCAGGCCGATATCTGGACTATGAATACCCCGGCGCACCGGGCGATTATCCCAACAGTGACATGCCTGATCCGCTGGCAATTCAGATAGGCAATTCTGTCTCACAGGTATTCTGGGGCAACCAGGGTATACTGGGTTATTCACTCGAGAGCGCTGAAAACTTTTATGAGCTGGTCGATGGGATTCCAAGTCCTGCACCGGACACTTACTATGGAGATGAACTGACGTATATCCGGGAAGTAGCGGATTCTGCCAACGCGTATGGCCAACGCATCAAGGACGCCTGGCTGGCGGGTCAAAACCTGTATTCTTACCCGACCGGAAATAAACTGGCAGATCAGTTGAAGATAATCGCCAGGCTGATCAAAGGCGGTATGAAAACCCGCCTGTATATGGTGTCGCTATCCGGCTTTGACAATCACTCAAATCAAGTGGATTCATCTGACCGTTCATCAGGTGCGCATCCGGCACTGTTACAGAAATTTTCACAGGCAGTGAGTGCCTTTTTCGAGGATCAAAAACTGCTGCACATCGAGAAGCGGGTTCTGGGCATGACCTTCAGTGAGTTTGGACGCCGGATTAAGTCAAATGCGTCGCTTGGCACCGATCACGGTCGTGCCGCACCGGTAATCCTCTTTGGCGATCAGCTAGAGGGCGGAGTCATAGGGACAAGTCCACAGATCCCGTCTAATCCGGGAGTTAATGACAATGTGGTGATGCAGTATGATTACCGGCAGGTATATAGTACCCTGATGCGAGATTGGTTCTGTGCGGAGGATCCGGAAATGACGGCCATTTTTGATGATAATTGGACTACTTTGGGATTTGTCAATCCAGACGTGGCCGGCGACTGCAGCTATGGGCCACTTCCGGTGAAAACATTCGTATTGAGCGCAGAAGCCGCTCAGTTTGACTACCACAATCTGACCTGGAAAATGATAAATTCAGAGCGAGTAAGCCAGTTTGTGATTCAATACAGCGCTGATGGCATCGCTTTCAGAGATATCCAGACCGAATTGGCGGGAGGGACACTGAGTGGTGTCGAGTATAGGTATGATGATGCATATTTGTATAAATATCCCGAAGGCAGACAGCACTATTACCGCATCAAAGCGGTCGAAGAGACCGGGAGTATTAAATATTCTAATATTGTCAGCCTCGCTACGAAGGGAGTGGATCTCAGTATCTATCCCAATCCGGCCGGCGACTGGGTCAGTATCAAGCTCCACGACCGGGATCAGACCAATACATATACGGTGGCACTGTACAATGTATCCGGCCAGAAGGCGCTGGAGCAGCAGATCACCCGATCTGATTTCTCGGCGGGAATCTACAGGCTCAATATTGCCAATCTCTGGGCGGGACAGTATCTGGTGGTGATCATCGATAAATACAAGGAACGCTTCCAGCAAAAGCTCACAGTGGTGCATTAGAGTTTAGGCGCTGCGCTGTTAGCGCAATTGCACGTTGACACATTACGGTTTTAGCTATTTTGGAGTTGAAGTTTATCGTTTGATATTTCAGGACATTTATAGTTAACGTCTTTGTCACATGTCAAGAGTCTCCTGTCACTTTTTTTGTCTTTAGGTTGCTTCGGTTCGTGAGTGCTTCAGCGGTATAGTCTTTATCTGTTGGTCTCTGTCATTTCTATGAAGATGTACCCACGCCGCTTTCAAACGATCAACGGATCAATGCGACTGAAAACTACCAGCTAGCGGATGAAAAATGATGGCCTACAGCCCATATCTTAATAGCCGGACTTATTTTATCTTTGGAGGTACTAAGCACTGTTGCTATGATCGCAGTTATTACCTATGATGCTCCACATCGTAAGACACAGGACGTCATTGTTAGGTTGAAGTTAGAAGGATTTCGAGATATCCATATGGTAGTCATACCCTGGATAGAGCGCAAGTCTTTCGTCCCTCTATATAGTCATAGGCCTTCAAGAGCAATAGAAGTGCCAATAGAATTCCTCTGTGCACGGATGAGTCTGGAATTTACACGTGTGGAAATTCCAGCCCTCAATGATTTTTTTTCAAAAAATGATTTTGCTCATATCCTCATCGGTGGGGCCGGAATATTCCCTGCAGAACTAGCCAAAAATCACAAAATAATCAATGCACACCCTGGCTATCTACCATACATGAAAGGTCTAGATGCACTCAAATGGGCTATCTATCAGAATCAGCCAATAGGTGCTACTACTCATTATATCTCGCCTGAAACAGATGAAGGTGAACTCATCGACAAGCGACTTATACCGGTCAAACAAATGGACACTTTTCATAGCCTGGCCTATAGAGTGTATGAGACAGAGATAGAAATGCTGGTGAATGCGATCAGTCTAATTGACGAAAAAAGAGCTTCACTAGAATCATTGCATGATGACAATTATATTCCCAACAGAAGAATGCCCAACGATCTAGAACCGGTGATGATGGAGCGCTTCGAATTGTTGCGCTTAGCCGCACAATAATTAAATTATTATTTATGACTGAAGGAATTAAAACAGAGCTATCAAACTCTTTTCAAAGAACCGAATATATTATTTCGTAAAGAATGAAAACAATTCTTATATTTATTTAGAAATAATTAATAACCCTTATTAATTTTAAATATGTTCAGATTAATACTTCTGCTTTGCTTTAATTTTTCAGTATTTTTTACACTGTCAGCTCAAGCACCTTTTTTACATCATCCACTTGGGCTTCTTCCTCAAGAAGAATATTACATAGTGAATTATGTGGACTGGTCTATTGACAGTATTTCGGATTATCAGTGTCTTAGTAAAACTTATGATGGCCATCAGGGCACTGATTTTGCACTGAAGAGTTTTGTTCAGATGGACCTGGGTGTACCGGTACTTGCGGCTGCCGATGGTATGGTGACTTTTATACAGGAGGATTTATTTGATCGTGAGAAGGAGTCAGATCTTTCAAAGGGCTTGGGAAATTATGTAGCGATACGACATCCTAATTTGTATTATACATATTATGGTCACCTAAAGAAAAACTCGATTACAGTTCAGCCGGGCATGCAAGTAATAGCAGGTGATACGATTGGCTATGTGGCCTCAAGTGGGAACAGTACTGATCCCCATTTACATTTCGAACTATGGTATGACAGCACCGTAGTAGTAGATCCTTTCGCCGGAACATGTGGAAATGCTACGTCACTTTGGTTAGATACAATAGCTTATGATACTACCTTCAGAGTATGGGATCATGGGATGGCTGAAGAAGCTATTACACTGGATGCACTGAGGGAGAGACAAAATCTATTGTCCTGCTGTCCGTTTCGATTTGAGCACGTACAGGAAAAGCCGGTATATTATTGGAGCTTGCTAAATGGTCTCCGTCGGGGTGATACACTGACCATTCAATGGTGGAATCCGGACAATCTACTCTGGTTTACCTATGATTTCCCGGTGGACAATGATTATTGGTATTATTATTTCTGGACGTATATCGAACCGGGCGGGCTCCAGAATGGAGCCTGGCATGTAAATTTATTGCGCAACAGTCAGAGTGTAGACAATATTATTTTTGAGGTAAATAATAAAATAAGTAATAAAGAGCCTGTGAACCCGCAGCGCCAGATAGCTACTACTTTGTATTATGATATGCTGGGAAAAAGGATTGATTCACACTCTATTGAGATCGGCCGGCCTATACTGGAAAGAGTGATTTATACTGATGGTACTTCTACAATAATTAAATTAATTCAATTTTGATACAAATTAATCAGAATAATCTGCTATTAATTAAGACAATTATTCTTGACTAATTAAGTAATAGGCATAACTCAAAAAATTAATTTAATTTCATTAATTTTACGTCGAATTAAAATATAATTATCATACCATTTCCCTGTTGAGTAATTTTATTTATGTAAACGCTACCTTGCTCTTCAAGCAGTAAAGACAACATATTTCTACAATCTTTTTTAGCAGTAACCAAATAGATTTGATACGATCAGATTGCATCTTTATTTATTTCAAGAACTATTTTTTTTGCAAAATGTCGAGAATTTTTTCAAATTAGTTTGAAGAAAATGTATCCGGCTGATGTGACAATCCATTTGGTTATTATTCGCCTAGAGAAAGCGCCACATTGACAGAGGAATTTAGTGAGATCAAACTGAGGTGGGGCTCAGAATTAATTATTGAGAACATGTGATGAACCGCCTCTCTTGTGTCATGTCACCGTATTGTAGCCCCTTACCACAATCAGGTTGAGTTCAAGGTTACTTAGTGCGAAATCGACACAACTCAGCTGGGGTGTTATGGTAAAGAAGATTTATTCTTGATATCTGCTACTGTCTCTGCCTCTTCAATTATTTTTACAAAGACTGAAGTGAATCTTAAGTATTTGATAAACAGATATATATGAATATATATTTAACAATATGTTTTTGTAATATAATTTATACAAAATCTAAAAAAAAGTTGATGTAAATTTGATACTATTTAGTATTAAATAAGAATCTACTTAGTCTGGCACTTCTTAGGGTATATATTTTATTCAGTTTAAAATCTTCTATATGAAATTTTTGAAAAATTACATGATTGTGTTGGTGGTAATTATTTGGATTGTCCCAACGTATGCTCAGATCAATCGTACTATTGATGGTAAGGGC